>Ga0194037_1001477_pt1 | contig 16915 bp, 15 predicted proteins | sample JunL306m_MetaG_FD_148653 | JGI IMG/M metagenome (GOLD analysis project Ga0194037, IMG submission 148653) | Anoxic zone freshwater microbial communities from boreal shield lake in IISD Experimental Lakes Area, Ontario, Canada - Jun2016-L304-6m | ecosystem: Environmental > Aquatic > Freshwater >...
GTTGGAGGCCTGTGCGGTGGCGAGGGTTTCAAAGGTGCCCCAGTTGATAGCACCGGTGGTGCTGATGACGCTGGTGGCATCGGTGGTGGCGGGCATGGCGAGCAGCGAGGTCGCGGCGGCCGGGCCGGGCAGCGAGTTGAGCCGTGAGATGCGCGCGGTGAATTGGGCGAACTCCTCAGGGTCGCTGAAAACACGCAGGGTTCCGCCGATGACCGCCTCGACCGCATTGGCCCCGACGGGCGTGCCGGTGACATAACTGTTCGTCTCATCGATTTGCCCGCCGGAAAACAGGGTGCGCGCAACTGCCAGATCCTGGCCGGTGAGTTGCTGGCAGGCACCATCGCGAAGGGCGGCCTGGTTGCCCAATTCGATGCCCTGCATCGGCAGCTGGCGCTTGCTCATCAGGTCGCGGTTTTGTCCATAGACATAAACATCGAGGCTGCGTCCTTCTCCCATATCGATATTCGCGATATGATCCGGCGTGTTAGGCGGCAGCGGCTGGCCCTCAGCCGCGCATACCGGATAGTAATGATAGTCCGCTGTGACGCTGAAAGGCTTTTCCACGACCGCCTGGACCTCCGGCGGCAATGCGCCCCATTCGCTGAAGCTGAGCGACTCGGCGATGGCTTGTTCGGGGTTTTCGCGCATCAGGCGCTCCATCCGCGCGCGGCGGGATTGGGCGAGCGCCAAGCCCTGCGCCACGAGCGTCGGCTGACGGTCCGGCCCTGCCGTGCGGGCGAACTCGCCAGCCCATCGATGAAACCCGGCATTCCCACCCGCCTCGTCAGTTGGCGGCGCGGGCGATGGCTGCGCCGCCGCAGGAATGACGACCGCGCCGGGCTGCGCCGGGACCGGGGTCACCGCCACCCCAGCTGAGTCTCTCGGGGCGGGGCGGGGAAAGTGGCGAATGACAATCACTCCCACCAAAACCACCAAGGATAGCAGGAGGAGACGAGCGAGTATCCCCCTATGGGTGGATCGGGCATTCATGGAGGAAAGCATGGCACTCCACGACGCGCTTGCAATGTTCTATCTGTGAATTATAGGTCATTTTGCTGCTGTTAGACAAGCTCGCCCATCACCTCTTGTGGTATCAAGTGCTACAAGTCGAGCTGGCTGTAGTGCTGGGCGTTACACGCCGAGCTCCTTGTAGTTCTGGATGTTACACGCCGAGCTGGCGGGCGGCCTGCAGGGTGTTTTTCATCAGCATGGCGATGGTCATGGGACCCACCCCGCCGGGAACCGGCGTGATCGCCGAGCAGCGCGGCGCGACTTCCGCGTAGGCCACGTCGCCGGTGAGACGGAAGCCGGATTTTTTCGAGGGGTCGGCGATGCGGTTGATGCCGACATCGATGACCACCGCGCCGGGTTTCACCCAGTCGGCCTTGACCATGTCCGGGCGGCCGACCGCGGCGATCAGGATGTCGGCGCGGCGGCAAATGGACGGCAAATCCTTGGACCGGGAATGGGCGATGGTGACGGTGGCGTTGGCGGCTTTGGAAACCAGCAACATCGCCAGCGGCTTGCCCACGATCATGCTGCGGCCGATGATCACCGCTTCCGCCCCGGAAGTGGCGAGGCCCGCGACCTGCAGCAATTTCATGCAACCCGCCGGCGTGCAGGGCACGAATCCGCTCGGGTCTTCCAGCACGAGCTTGGCGACGTTTTCCGGATGGAAGCCATCGACGTCCTTGCGCGGGTCGATGGCCCGGAGGATTTCCTCCTCATGGATGTGCGGCGGCGGCGGCGACTGGACCAGGATGCCGTGAATCGCCCGATCCGCATTGAGCTGACGCACGACTTCTAACAACTCCTGCTGGGTGGTGGCCGCGGGCAGCTCGATTTTGCGCGAGTAAAACCCGAGCTCGGCGCAGCAGCGCGCCTTGGAGCCGACATAGACTTGTGACGCGGGGTCGTCGCCCACCAGCACCACGGCGAGCCCGGGAGTGATGCCTTGTGCGGTTAGGGCGGCGGCTTCGGCGCGGCACTCGTCGAGCACGGCGGCGGCGATCAATTTTCCATCGAGGATGCGGGGCGGGTTCATGGCGGTCTTGGGAGAGGGTCAGGCGTCGTCGGTGCCCGCGACGAGCAATGTTTCGAGGTCACGACGGGCGGTTTCAAAGGCGGCCTCGTCAAGGTCGCGGGGCAGCGCAATGGCGGTGCCGAAAGTCACGACCACCCGGCTGAACGGCTTGGGAATGACGAAACGGTCCCAGGTTTTGAGCCGCCAGGCCGAGCCAAAGTGCACGTCCACCGGCACGATCGCCGCGCCGCTGGCTTGCGCCAGCTTGATGACGCCCGCCTGCAGTTGATAGCGCGGGCCGCGCGGGCCGTCGGGAGTGAGGCAGACGTCGCTGCCCTCGCGCAACGCGCGCATGAGGCCGACGAGTGCGGCGACCCCGCGCCGCGAGGACGACCCGCGGATCGCGCCGAGCCCGAAGACCGCCATGGCGCGCGCGACCATATCGCCGTCACGGCTGGCGCTGGTGAGCGTCACGCTCTGGCGGAGGCTGCCGCAGAGCCGGTTCCAGGCCGCAGGCACGGTGAAAAACCGGTTGTGCCAGAGGATATAGATGACCGGCGGGACGGTGCCGCCGGCCACGCCGATGCCGCAATGATCGCGCACCTCGAGGCGGAGCGTGGCGACTATCAGTTTCATCGTCCACCCGGCAAGCAGGCCCAAGAGGGCGCTCTTGCGGTCTCCGCGGATTTCGTGGCGTTTTCGGCTGCTCATGGGATTGGGAAATCCTCCCGCCCTTGCGGGAACCCGGCGGGATGTTGCGCCGCCAGTGTCGCCACGTGTCGGATTTTGACAAGCCCGTGATCCTGGAAAGGAAAATGGCGCATGGAAACCACGGATTACACGGATTACACGGATTTAACGGATTATTAGAGAGTTATGAAAATTGAAGCGCCGAACTCACTGCTGGGTTACGGCTGCGGCCAACTGCCACGCCTGCAAGCGTTGGACGAGAGCCTCGGCGGTGGTGGCTTCGGTGAGGTTGTCCACCAGGGTTGTGGTTTTGCCGGGTTCGCTGGTGAGCCAGACCCGGTAGAATGTCGTCTGGTTCGAGCTCATGTTGGTGGCGCTGTGGAATCCGGTGATCTGCGCCTTGTCAAACGCCCGGGTCCAGACCACGGGCCCGAGTTGGTTGCGCACTTCCACGCCGGTGCGGCTGAAGGTGGCCGTGCGCTGGTGCAGCAGGTTCCAAAGCACGAGCAGCCAGATGACGGTGGCGCTGGCCGGCCAGACGATGCAAAACACCAGCGGCGCGTGCTTCTTGAACAACATCACCGCAACCGCAGTCCAGACCACGTCAAAGAGGATCAAAAACATGATCAATGATCGGTTGCGCGCCGATGGACAAAGGATCGTGAGCGGCGTGCCGTCACTGGCGAACTCCGCGCGGATGCGCCGCGCCGCCAGCCGCGCCGGCAGGTCGGCCGCGGCCTCGTCGAGCAGGGATGGCGCCAGGGCGCAGGATGCTGCGGCCACCACCGGCGCGCCTGCCGTGCAGAAGACCGGCACCTCATACACCGCGCGGATCGGTGTGCCCGGCACCTTGAGTTCAAGTTTCCAAACATGCTTGGCCGACGCATCCTCGCCCGCTCCGCTTTCCGGCGCGTCGGCGGGCAGCGCAAACCTAACCGGCAGGCGGAAGCCGGCCGGATCGCGGGTGACCGCCTCCGGCGGCACGCTTTCCTGATGGCTCCAAACCTTCTCGATGGAAGTCGTGCGGTTGTCCCCGGAGCCGCGCGACACGCGCTTCTCACAGCACAGGCTCAGCTCGGCGGCACCGCGCATGGGCAGCGGCTTGGCCAGCAGGATGGCGCCTTGCAGCACGCCGCCGGGCGACGCGGGCGCGGCCTGCGGCTCAAAGCGGGTCGCGCCCACCGCCGCCCGATGGCGCAGGCGCTTGAGCGAGCCCCACCCCGGGATCGTCCACAGCACGACGAAAATCATCACCAACCAGGACATCGGGTCGTGTTGGAAGGCACCGCCCGCCCAAGTGGTTAGAACGAGCGCGCCGATGACCCCGGCGGCCCACAGCGTGTAGCCATACAACGCGATGACCCCGCGATGGGTGCTTTCCGGAATCGAGGTGCCCGCCCAGTCGGGCTGCCATTTCCAGGGCTCGCCGGGATGGCTGGCACGCAGCGCGGCCTCGCGCCTCGCACTGCGGATGCCCAGGATGCCGGCCGCCACCAAGCCCGCGCCCACTGCGGGAAACGCCAGGGCGAACACCGCCAGGAACGCCTGCGGCTGCCACCGGAACAGCCGGTAGAGCACGGCCTCGGTGGGTTTGGCCGGATTCACATAACAGCGGAACCGCTTGCCCGAGTCCTCTCCGGCACGGCGGGATTCCACGTAACGAGACAGCTCGTGGTGGGCCTCCTGCTGAAAATCGCCCAGGTTGTCCCCTTCCGAATTCAAGGCCACGCGGTTACCGTGGTGGACGCGCCCGCCAAACTCATACTGATAGGTCGCGCTCACCTTGTAGGTGCTGCCGTTTTTTCCGCGGCTGGCTTTGAGATCCGTGGATTCGATCCGGCACGCCGTTTCCTGCCAGTCCTTGGCACGCCACCAGCCGACGATGCCCGCGAAATACCACCACCCGAGGAACAATCCGGCGGCCAGGAATGGCAGCCCAAACAGCGCGATCCCCACGCCGGTGAGAGGACTCGTGGGTTTGGTCGGCTTCATGGTTAGAGCGCGGCGATCGCCGCCATGATGCGCTTGGCGATGCGCTCGTAGTCATCCTTGCCTTTCGCGGCCTTGAGTTCTTCGGGCGTCAGGCGGATCGGCGGGCCGATGTTCACGGTGAGCCGGGCAAAGCGGATCCGGCGCGCGCCGCGCGGCCACGCCTCGCGGGCCCCGTAGATGCGCATCGGCTGGATCACGGCGCCGGACTTGACGGCGATCAGGCCGATGCCGGGTGCGGCCGCGCCGAGTTGACCGTCCTCGGTGCGCGAGCCCTCCGGGAAAACCAGCACCCGGTGGCCGTCCTTGAGTTTGCGGATAATGGATTTCAGGCTGGTCATGTCCGGGTGGTCCTGGTCCACGGGAATGGCATTCCAGCGGCTGTAGATCCAGCGGCTGGCGGCGTTGAACAAGGTTTTACGGGCGAGGAAATACATCTCGGATTGATAGAGCGTGCTGACCAGCGGCGGGTCGAGAAAGCTCTGGTGATTGGATGCGACGAGCACCGGGCCGTCGGTGACCAGGCACTCCTCACCCTGGACGCGCAGTCCGAACACGCTGCGGGCAATCGCCCGAAACGTCATCCATCCAAACCAGTAGATCCATGTCATGCGCGTCGTGTCGTCGGGCCGACCCACCCCGGGTCCACCGCTGGCGGATTTTCTCCCCGCCCACCCGACAAATGCAATAGCAAAGGCGGCCCCAAGCCCCGCGCGCGGCAAACTTTCTGCCAGAGAGCCTGCGCGTTTCGATCCCACCCAGCCCGCAGCCAAGGGCCTGCCCCGCCAGCAAATCGCCGACAACCTCACTCTCAGCCAGCATTCGGCGACCGAATACATCAAGCGCGCTTCGACAAACTTCACGGGCGCAACCCGCCGACCGCAGTGAGCAAGGCGATCCGCCGCGGATTTCTGGATCTGTCCTGAGGCCGCGCCGGAACCCGCACGGATTTTGATGTCGGAGGATTTCGATTGCCGGCAGGCGGCGCTTTGCTACGTTGCCGGCAAGGTTTTTGAAAAGTGATGAACTCGCTGCTTGATGATCCTGTGCTTGTGCTCAACCGCTATTGGCAGCCGGTGCATACCTGCACGGTCCGGCGCTCGCTGCATCTGCTGTGCACCGGCCACGCGCAGATCGTGCAGGTGGAGGGCGACGAGTGTTTCAAGACGCACGATTTGACGTCGTGGGTCGGTTATTCGGCGGACGGCGGCGGATCCGCCAGGATCCATGGGTCTCGGATCGCCATCCTGGTGCCCAAAATCGTGGTGCTGGCGCGGTATGACCGGGTGCCGCGCCTGGAGGTGAAATTCAGCCGGCGCAACGTGCTCTTGCGCGACAAGTTCACCTGCCAGTATTGCGCCAAGGTATTACCCGAGACCCAGCTCAACCTCGATCATGTGACGCCGCGCGCCAAAGGCGGACGCACGACCTGGGAGAACATCGTCACTTCCTGTTTCCGCTGCAACACCCGCAAGGCCAACAAACTCCCTCATGAGGTGGGCATGCACCCGCACCGCACGCCGTTCGCGCCGCGCTGGCGCCCGCTCTTCGGCCTGCACGAAAACGGCCTCGCCGATGCCAGTTGGAGCCATTTCCTGCAACCGGAGCGCACCACCGCCCGGCTCTCAGCGTGATTCAGAACCCGGCTGTCAGATGTGGCACGGCAAGTGACTGCAAAGCATTCACCGCTAAGCCGCAAAGGGCGCTAAGAATCGCAAAGTAACCCCAGATTTTTCTCAATGAGGGATTCCCCCCTTGGCGCAACTTTGCGATCTCTGCGGCTTTGCGGTAAATCTGCGGGTGATTCAGCCTGAGGATTTGTTCATCGACATGTGATTGAGCAAGCGCTGGTTGAACTCGTCGGCCATGTTGTAGCCAAGGCGGCGGAGTTGCAGGTCGAGCGCGGCGATGGTCACCATGCGGGCGGTGTCGCGGCCGGGAGCGACCGGGATTTCCACATGTGGCACGTGCTGGCCCATGATCTCGTAGGTTTTCTGCTGCATCCCGAGGCGGTCGACCTCGTTGAGGTCGGCGTGCGGCTTGAGCATGATGACCAAGTCAAGGCGCTTGTCCGGGCGGATCGAGGCCAGGCCGTAGAGGTTGGCCACGTTGACGATGCCAATGCCGCGGATCTCCATGTAGCCGCGGGACAAATCCGGCGAACTGGCGACGAGCTCGCCGCCCACGTATTTGATGCGCACCATGTCGTCGGCCACCAGCGAGGCACCGCGTTCGAGCAGGCCGATGGCGGTTTCGGACTTCCCCGAGCCGCTCTTGCCGATGATCAACACGCCCACGCCGCGCATGTCCACCATGCAACCGTGCAGGGTGACGCTGGGCGCAAAATCGTGTTCGAGGCGGATGGTCGCGGTGTTGAGGAAATTCATGGTCACCTGCGAGGTGCCGAAGACCGGGATCTGGTGTTCGTTGGCCACCGCCATCAGCGAGTCCTCCAGCGTGGCCCCGCGCGCCACCACCAAACACGGAATGTTGCGGTCGCACATCCGCCGAAACCGGTCGATGCGCATCGCTTCCGGCAGTTTCCGCAGATACGACAGCTCCGAGTAGCCCAGCACCTGGACCCGCTTCCACGCAAAATACGAGAAAAACCCGGCCAGCGCCAGCCCCGGGCGGTTCATCGCCGGTTCGTAAACCGGCCGCTCGAAGCCGACCCGTTCGCCGAGCAGCACCAAGCCGAGGGCGTCGGCATGGTTTTCGAAGAATTTTTCAATCGAGATCGAGGCGACGGCTCTGACACGGGGCGGCATGGCGGGGAATTAAGCAGAAGAACCGGCCGGCAGCACGCGAAATCCCATGGCGGCGGCGGCTGGGGTTCGGGTCCGGGGTCACGCCGGGGTTGCACGGTCGGTGAAACGTGTTACAAGGTGCGCCCAAAGCCATGCCGAACTACGATTACGAATGCCAGAAATGCGGAAATCGGTTTGAGCGGTTCCAAGGCATGAACGATGCGAAACTCACCGACTGCCCGGACACCATCTGCGGCGGCACGGTCAAGCGGCTGCTGGGAACGGGTGCCGGCATCCTGTTCAAGGGCGCCGGGTTCTATCAGACCGACTACCGCTCGTCGTCCTATCACGCCAGCTCCAAGGCGGACAAGGGCTCTTCCTCCGCCAGCAGCAGCACTCCGGCGGCCTCGCCCGCACCCGCCGCAGCTGCCTCGCCCGCGCCGACCAAATCGTCCGAGTGAGGGATTCGCGGGCGAGCCTAAAGTGCCACCTATTCCCGTCGTGGAGCGCAGCGCGCACATGGGCATGCAGATGGATGCTGGCTTGCGCCGTGCCTTGAGCGCGACAGGAATGTCGCGCCTCCTGAATCACGCCTCACCTCGGAATCGGCACGATGACGATGGCGTGCGGGTCGTCGCGGGCCTTGGCACCGGCTTGTTCCATCAGATAGCCTGTGCGCTGAGGGTCGCGGCAAGGACAAGAGATCGGATGGTTTTCATGATGGTGCAACGATGCCAATCACACGCCTAACCTGACGCACCGCCGGAGGCAATCCGGAAAATCGGCCGACTGGGGCCGGTCAACCCCAGCGCATTCTCACGAATGCGCCTACGCCTGTGGCCGCGCTGGTCACAGCGCGCGGCGGAGAGCCGCCCCCCTGCGCATTCTCACGAATGCGCCTACGATGCGCCTAGTCCCGCGCCGCTTTCTTGCGCACCCGCGCGTCGCGGAAAAAACTTTGGAGCAAATCCAGGCACTCGCCGCCGAGCACCCCGCCAACCACCTCGCAGCGGTGGTTGAGTGGCGGATTGGCATCCAGCAGATTGATCCAGCCGCCGGCCGCGCCGGCTTTCGGGTCCGGGCAACCAAACACCAGCCGTTCCGGGCGGCAATGGACGATGGCCCCGGCGCACATCGGACACGGTTCCTTGGTGACGTAGAGCGTGCAGTGCTCAAGCCGCCAATCGCCCACGGCCACCTGGGCGGCGCTGAGCGCGAGCATTTCCGCGTGGGCGGTGGCATCCTTGAGCGTTTCCACCTGGTTCCACGCCCGGGCGATGATCCTCCCCTCGCGCGCGACCACCGCGCCCACCGGCACCTCGCCGGCGGCATATGCCTTGCGGGCTTCCCGCAACGCCTGGCCGATGAAGTAGGCATCGCTCTGCAAATCAATGATCAGGCTGGAGTCATTCACGCCCGCAGTCGTAATGGATGCCGGCGGGCGATGCACCTTGAAAGTTTAGGCGTGCCAAAGCGGGTGCATCGTGGTTGGTATCGCCCTCGTGATTGCGAAAACATTTCATGACCGGTTGGTAGCCCCATCGCTGCTGGCGGCGGATTTTGCGCGGGTTGGCGAGGAAGTCCGGCGGGCGGTTGCGGCCGGGGCGGACTGGATGCACCTCGACGTGATGGACGGCCACTTTGTGGAAAACATCTCGTTTGGTCCGGCCATCGTCCAAACCGTCAACCAAGCCAGCGAGGTTTTCCTGGATGTGCACCTGATGATTTCACGCCCCGACCATTACTTGCAGCGCTTCATCGACGCCGGCTCGGATCTCATCTGTGTCCACGTCGAGGCGCCCCATGATGTCGGGACCACCCTGCGGCGCATCCGCGAGGCGGGACTCCTGGCAGGACTGGCGCTCAACCCGGCGACGCCGCTGGCGGCCGTCGAGCCCTTCCTCGGTCAGATCGACCTGCTGCTGTGCATGACCGTGGTCCCCGGCTTCGGCGGGCAGGCGTTCATGCCGGAAGTGTTGGAGAAAATCGCCGCCGCCGCGCGGATCCGCGAGCAGCGCCACCTGTCGTTCCACATCGAAGTGGATGGTGGCATCGACGCCTCCACCGCCGCCGGTTGTTATGCGGCCGGCGCGAATGTCATGGTCGCGGGGTCATCGACCTTCCGCGAGCCCGACATGGCCGCCGCCATCACCGCCATCCGCCAGGCGTGAGCGACCCGGCGTGGCGATGGCTTTTGAGATCCAGCGAAACGCGGAGGCGCTGAGGTCGCTGAGGGATTCGCGGAGATTTTTGAGGGCGGTCGGCACCGGAAGCCTGCGGTCCGGCGCGTGACCGCCAGTCCCAAGACCGTTCGCGCTGCACTTCTTGATCGGAGAACAGGCATCCTGCCTGTTATGGAAGACAGCGCGTCCCGCCTGTCCGCCAATGAAACGACAGGCTGGAAGCCCGTCGGTCAAGACAGGCGGGACGCCTGTCCTCCTGCTAATCCGACAGCATTGGCCGCCCCCGAAAACCTGAGGGCATCCCCCATCAACTCTGCGCTCCTCTCCGCGACCTCCGCGCCTCCGCGTTTCGATGACTTGGAATCCAAGCGAGACGCATAGCCGCCGAGGTCGCGAAGGGATTCGCGGAGATTTTTGAGGGCGGTCGGCACCGGAAGCCTGCGGCCCGGAGCGTGACCGCCAGTCCCAAGACCGTTCGCGCTGCACTTCTTGATCGGAGAACAGGCATCCTGCCTGTTATGGCAGACAGCGCGTCCCGCCTGTCCGCCAATGAAACGACAGGCTGGAAGCCCGTCGGTCAAGACAGGCGGGACGCCTGTCCTCCTGCTAAACCGACCGCATTGGCCGCCCCCGGAAACCTGAGGGAATCACCCATCCACTCTGCGCCCCACTCTGCTGGCTCCGCTCCTCCGCGTTTCGATTGATTCCCCATCACCGCCATACTCCCTCAGGCGTGGGCCAGGGCCTGGTCAAAGGCCGCGATCAGCGCGGCGATGGGCTCCAGCCCGCAGGACACCCGCAGCAGGTTGGCGGGCACGCCGCAGGCTTCCGCCCACTCCAGCTCCCGATAGTGAACCAGCAGCGTGTAGGGACAGACCAGCGTGAAGGGCGTGCCGAAACTCGGCCCCTTGCTCAAGCGCAGCGCGTCGTAGACTTTGGGGGTTTTCTTGGGGGATTTGAGCACGAACGACAACAGGCCGCCATAGCCGCCGTCCTTCTTTCTAACGGAATCATAGTGCTCGCGGGTGGTCAGCGACGGATGCCAGACCTGCGCCACCGCGGGATGGTCCGCCAGCCACGCGGCGAGTTCCAGGCCGTTGGCGTTCACGGTGGCCATGCGCTGCGGGTAGCCTTTCAAATTGGAAAGCAGAATTTCGGCGTCGCCGATATATAAGGGCGCGCTGTCGGCCGCGTCCGCCGCGAGCGACTCGCGCAAGGTGGCCGCCAGCGGCGAATCCGCCCGCACCGCCGCCATCCCGGCCATCACGTCGCCCTCGCCGGACAGCCACTTGGTCAGGCTGTTGATAACCACATCGGCCAGGCGCAGGGCGTCCACGTTGAGCGGACCGGCGGCAGAATCGTCGACGATGAGCGGCGTGGCCCCCTCGGCGCAGGCCCGCGCCACGCGGCGCAGGTCCACGGTGCGCAGCAGCGGGTTGCTCGGCACCTCGGTGAACACCGCCGCGAACTCGCCTTGGCGGATGCGCATCAGCGCCTCATCGAACGACTCGCCGGTGGCCTCGTTCAGATAGACCACCCCGTGGCCGAACAATTCCTGCACTTTCAGGCAGTCGGCGTAGGGAAATTCCAATTGCAGGGTCTTCTTGCCGTTGAGCACGCCTGGCAGCGCCCGCAGCACGGAGGTGACGGCGGCCATGCCGCTGGCGAACACGAAGGTATTGTCCGGGGTGCTGCCGGTGAACTTGGTCAACGCCCTCACCACCAGATTGGACTTCGAGCCCTCGCGCAGATTGCCATCCAGGAAATCCTGCGCCTGGCGGCTGCTGACCACCTCGCCGGCAAAGCGCCAGTATTCGTTGGCGGCGGTTTTGGCCTTGGCCGGCACGATCAGCACCTGCAACCCGTGATAGCTGGTGATGCGCACGGCCGTCTCCGCCCGCCGCTCGACCCAGCGGTGCGCCCGCTGCACCGACGCCCGCGTCGGCAGCACCAGCACTTCCTCGTGCTCGCCCGCCACTTCCTCCTTGGCGTTGTCGAACAGTCGCTGCACCGTCGGATGTTTGAAAAACCGCGGGTAGCCGACCCGCATCCGCTTCAGGACCTTCTCCCGGCCCTCCTCATAGCCGACAATCGACTCCCAAGTCGGCAGGCAAACCGAGCATGCGTGCGCGCAATCCGGTAGCGGCAGCCCCAGATCCTGTTCCTGCCAGGCCGGATTGGCTGAAAGGTCGCGCGTCACGCCACTTCCATGACTCGCCCGCCCGCCTTGGGCAAGTCGGATCGACTCCCACCCGCCAACAATTCCGTCCCGACCGCAGGCCGGCCCAGCCGCGCAAGAAATTTCCCGCCTGTCAGGATCTGGCTTTGACCTGCGGCGCGGATCGTTCATGCTGCCCGAGCCATGCGTTTTTCCGGCACTTACACCGCGCTCATTACCCCGTTTCGCGACGGAGTCATCGACGTCCCCGCGTTCCAGGCACTCATCGAGCGGCAAATCGCCGGCGGCGTGGATGGGATCGTGCCGTGCGGGACCACCGGCGAGTCTCCCACCCTCGACACCGACGAACACCTCGAGGTGATCCGCTTGGCGGTCGAATTCGCCGCCGACCGCTGCGAGGTCATCGCCGGTTCCGGTGCCAACGCCACCGCCGAGGCCATCGAACTCACCGAAGCCGCCGAACAACTCGGCGCCACCGGCTCGCTCCAGGTGTGCCCGTATTATAACAAGCCCTCGCAGCAGGGGCTCTATCTGCATTTCAAGGCCATCGCCGAGTCCACCAGCCTGCCGATCATGCTCTACAGCGTGCCCGGCCGGGCGATGATCGAGATCGCGCCGGAAACCACCGCTCGCTTGGCCGCCGATTTCCCGAACATTGTCGCCATCAAGGAGGCGGGCGGCTCGGTCGACCGCATCAACCAGCTCATCCAAGCTCTGCCCGCCGATTTCGCCATCCTCTGCGGCGATGATCCGCTGACCCTGCCGTTCATCGCCTGCGGTGCCTGCGGCCTGGTCTCGGTGGCCTCCAATCTGATCCCCGGCGTCATCGCCCGGCTGGTGCGCGCCTGCCTCAATGGCTCGTTTGACGAGGCGCTCGTCATCCAGAAACAATACTATCCGCTGATGCGCGGCCTGATGACGCTCGACGTCAACCCGGTGCCGATCAAGACCGCCGTCGCCCTGCAAGGCCACTGCACGGCCGATTTCCGCCTGCCGCTCGCGCCCATGAGCGCGGACGCCACCGCCCGGCTCACCACCCTGCTGGAATCCTACAATCTGCTTCCCTGAATTCTAACTACACAGCCGCCATGCCCAAACTATTCATTCCCGGACCGATCGACGTCTCGCCAGCAACCTTTGCCGCCATGAGCCAGCCGATGATCGGCCACCGCGGCAGCGAATTCGAGGTGCTCTATGCCTCCACCCAGCCGGTGCTCAAGGAACTCGGCGGCACCACCCGCCCGTTTTTCCTGTCCACCTCGTCGGCCTGGGGGGTGATGGAAGCCTCGCTGATGAACCTGTGCGCGAAGAAAGTCCTCACCCTGTGCTGCGGCGCGTTCTCGGACAAATGGTATTCGGTCGCCCAAAGCAAGGGCATCAGCGCCGAGAAAATCCAAGTCGAGTGGGGCGATGCGATTGACCCGGAAACCGTCCGCGCGAAACTCGCCGAAGGCGGATTCGACCTGGTGACGCTGATTCACAACGAAACCTCAACCGGCGTGATGAATGACGTTGCCGCCATCGCCAAGGTGGTCAAGTCGTTCCCCGACGTCCTGTTCGTGGTCGACGCGGTGTCCTCGTTCTCGGCGGTGCCGATTCAGATGGACGCGCTGGGCATCGACGTGTTGTTGGCCGGGGTGCAGAAGGCGCTGGCACTGCCACCCGGACTGACCGTCTTTGCCTGTTCGGAAGCCGCCCTCGCGCGCGCCAAAAGCATGCCCAACCGCGGCTACTATTTTGACTTCATCGAGTTTGCCAAAAACGCCGAAAAGAACAACACCCCGTCGACCCCGGCGATTTCCCTGATCTTCGGCCTCCAGCACATCCTCGGGGTCATCGCCGCCGAAGGCCTGCCGCAACGCTTCGCCCGCCACGCCGCCAACAACGCCCTGATCCACGCCTGGGGCGCTCGCCACGGATTCAAGAACTTCGCCCCCGCCGGCAACGCCTCGGTGTCCCTCACCTGCTTCCACACCCCGGAGGGCTTCGACCAGTCCGCCTTCATCAAGACCCTCAAGTCCAAGCACGGGTTTGTCATCAACGGCGGCTACGGCAAGATCAAGGGCCTCACCTTCCGCATTTCTAACATGGGCAACGAAACCGCCGCCACCATGCAGGAACTCATCGCCGCCATGGACGACGTGCTGGAATCCCTGCCGAAACCGTGATCATGCCCGACACCACCCGCGATCACGGCCCCCAGCCACTCGACACTTTGCTGACCCGCTGGGGCTTGACCAACCACCAGTTGGTCGACACCTCGGCCGAGCAGTTGAATCACAAGCAGGTGCAGCGCGCCCGCAAAGGCCGCCAGCTGACCTTGCATCTCATGCAGAAAGTCATGCGGACACTCAACGACGCGGTCCTCGCCAGCCTGCCCAAGGAGGAACGGGCAAAGTTCGTGCCCTATTCGCACAAGCAGTTGTTCACCTACGCCAAAGGCTATGACGCCGCGTGGATCGACCCTAACGCGCCGTTGCAGCCGGCGGCATAACGCCGCAGCAGGTGAAGGAGCGCCGGCTTCAGCCGGCATCTTCCCCGGACGTAGGTCAGAATCAGGCGTCCGCCAGGGCGGATGAGACCTATCCCTCAGCCATGACCGCCGCCCTTCCGCGCCCCACTGAACTGGCCCAGTCGATTCTTCAGGCGGCCATCCGGGCGGGCGACACCGTCATCGACGCCACCGCCGGCCACGGCCACGACACGGTTTTTCTCGCGGCGTGCGTCGGTCCGGGCGGCCGGGTGCTGGCCTTCGACGTGCAGCAACCCGCGATCGCCTCCGCCCGCGCCAAGTTGGCGGCCACGGGCCTGGCCTCCCGCGTGGAGTTCCACCAAACCAGCCACGCCGGCATGGCGCGCCACGCGGCGGCGGGCACGGTCGCGGCGGTGATGTTCAACTTCGGCTATCTGCCCGGCGCGGACCATGAGCTGACGACCACCGCCCCAGAAACCCTCGCCGCACTGGATGCGGCGGCGGGCGTGCTCCGCCCCGGCGGCATCCTGTCGCTGATCTGCTATCCGGGACACCCGGCCGGCGCGGCCGAGGCGCGCGCCGTGGAAGCCTGGCTCGACGCCATGACCCGCCGCGGCTGGAAGGCCGCGAAATACGCCATGTTAGGAACCCTGCGGCCGGCGCCGTTCCTGCTGGTGGCGCGCGCCGCGCGCGACCGCTGGTCACCCGATCAGGAAAACATCGAGGAAAAACCACAGGATCATCAGCCCGCCGAGGACCACGAACGACCACCACGCGAGCCCGGAGCCGGCCGCGCCCAGCATCAGGCGGTGGGCCACCGCCGCCAGCAGGATGATCCAATGACCGGGCAATGCCGGCAGCAAGCAGCCAACCACCCCGGCTGCTAACAGGCTAACGGTCACCAGCCACGCCGCGCCGACTCCCACGTGCCCCCAGGCCGGATGGATCATGATCGATTCCCACACGCTCCGCCTCATACACCGCCGGCGGCAGCCCGCAACCGGGTTGTCGCCGCGGCCAGGCTCATATCGGATAGGCGTGGCGCTGGCGCAGGACCGGCTCCATGGCCGGCTCGGGATGGCAGAGGCGCTCGATCAGGTTGTCCCAGATGGCCCGGCCTTTGAGGATCTCCACCTCGATGCGCAGGAAATAGACCGGCACGTCGAGCGACTGCGGACGCGGGAAGCGCACCGCGTCCTTCTCGGTGGTGACGATGAGCTGCATGTCGCGCTCGACACAACGCTGCATGAATTTTTCCACCTCGCGGCGCGAAAACCGATAGTGGTCGGAGAAGCGGCGGCGGATCTCGACGCGGGCACCGAGTTTTTCCAGGGATCCCTCAAATGCCTCGGGCACGGCGATGGCGCTGATGGCACCCACCCATTGGCCCTGCAGGAAGACCAATGGCTCGCGCTCGCCGGTGAAGACGTTTTCAAGGTGAATCGGGCCGTGGGTGCACTCGATGATTTCAGCGGTGCGGTTGTAGCGGCGGATGCGCGCCACCAGCGCGTCGTTCGCGGTCCCGTCGCACTTGGTCAGGAGGATATAACTCGCACGCCGCAGGTTTTTGGGCGGTTCGCGCAGGGTGCCGCGCGGCAACAGCGCCTCGGTCCCAAACGGCGAGCCGGCATCAATCAGCACAATGTCGAGCCCGTGCGCGAGGTCCAGATACTGCATCCCATCGTCTAACAACAAGGTGTCGGCGGCGAGGTTTTCAATCGCGAAGCGGCCGCTCTTGACCCGGTTTTTGTCCACGATCACCGACACCCCGTCGAGGTTGCGGGCCAGCATGAACGGCTCGTCCCCGGCGAACTTCGAGTCCAACAGCAGGGCCCGGCCGGTGGACACGACTTTGGGCATCAGCTCGCCGGGAATCGGATGGCCGTTGGCATCCCGCCACTGCTGCGGGCGCTCGAGTTTGCGGCTTTTATAGCCGCGCGACAGGATCGCCACGTTGCGGCCGCGGTCGCGCAACGAGCGGGCCAGCAGTTCGACCACCGGGGTTTTGCCGGTGCCTCCCACGGTGATGTTACCGATGGCCACGACCTGGGTTCCGAGGTGATGCTGGGGTTTCCAGCCGCTGCGATAGCACCACAACCGCGCCTGCACCACGCCGCGGAACAGTCCCGAGAGCGCCCGCATCAGGAACCGCATCACCGCGGCCCGGAAGCCTTTGGCGCGCCCAAAGATCACATCCGCTCCCCAGCGTTCGAGTTCTTCGATCTGTTCCTTCATGCGCGGCCCCACGATGCCCCGAGCAACCGCCGCGCGGCAAGCAGCAATCCGCGCGCGGTGCCTGTGCTAGATCGCGAGTCTGGAGACTCGCGGTCCCGCCACCCCCACCCGCCAACCACAAAAAACGCGTAGTTTTCTACACGTTTCTCTGGCATGTAGCTGCCAAGGGTGTTATGGAGGCTCATGTTTCGTTACGGAAAGCAATCGCGACAGGCTGTTTCAGCGATGAGTTACTTGGCGGAAAAATACGCGCCGGACGCCCACGCCGTCTCCTCGGCGGAAGTCGGCCGCGAACGCCATATCTCGGTCGCCCTGGCGGCCAAATTGTTGAGCCAAATGGCCACTGCCGGGTTGACCCTGGGCACCACCGGCCCGGGTGGCGGCTATCGCCTGGCC
>Ga0194037_1001478_pt1 | contig 16913 bp, 5 predicted proteins | sample JunL306m_MetaG_FD_148653 | JGI IMG/M metagenome (GOLD analysis project Ga0194037, IMG submission 148653) | Anoxic zone freshwater microbial communities from boreal shield lake in IISD Experimental Lakes Area, Ontario, Canada - Jun2016-L304-6m | ecosystem: Environmental > Aquatic > Freshwater >...
GTTCTAATAGTTAGAAACCGCCCTTGAACCCGTCCCAAGTCCAGACCCACGCCCCGCCCGCCGCCATCTGGCGGCCGGTGGCCAGCGGCATTGCCGCCTTCCTCGCCCTCCAGTATGGACTCGCCCTGTGGCAACTGGCCCGATCCTCGGGCGGCATGATGAACAAGTTCAGCACACTGGCCCGCGACCAATACCTCGGATTTCTGATCCGGCAAAATCTCGGGATGCTCGTCGCCTACGCGCTGCTGGCCATCGTCGCCACCGTGCTTGCCTATCCGATCGTCTGCCTCTGGACCCGCCGCTCCAAATTCCAGCGACCCTTCGCCACCGCGCTGCGCGGCTTCGCCGTCGCCGCCACCCTGCACGGCTATTGCACGCTGCGCCTGATGGAAACCCGGCCGTATTTCCTCGATCAGGCCGAGTTCGGCCAGTGGTATTACCAGGCCCTCGAACTGCTGCCCGCCGCGGTCAAACCCGCCGCCCTGCTCGCCCTGTTCACCGTCCTGCCGCTGGCGTGCATCGCCCTCTCGTTGGGCTGGCATGTCCAGCGCCGCGGCCGCATCGGCTGGATCGCCACCGCCGCCGTCGCCGGCCTGGCCGGCTCCGGACTCGCCTTCCAGCATTTCAGCGAACCCCCGGCGGAGCGCGCCACACCCGCCGCCAAACATCCTAACATCATCATCATCGGCTCCGATTCGCTGCGCGGCGACCACCTCGGCTGCGCCGGTTACCGCCCCCGGCGCAGCGACGGCGCGGCCGCCGCGGGCGTCTCGCCGGTCATCGACGCCCTGGCCAAGCGCTCCACGCGCTTCGAGCACTGCTACACCTCGATCGCCTCGACCATGGAGTCGGGCGTGCAACTGATGTCCTCGCAGTATCCGCAGAGTCACGGCATCCGCCAGATGTATCCCGACCGCGCCACCGTGGATGCCACCAAGCAACGCATCGTCCCGCTTGCCAGCCTGCTGCGCGCTCGCGGCTATGACACCTCCGCCATCGGCGATTGGTGCGCCGGCTACTACGAGGTCATCCCGCTGGGATTCGAACACATCTCGGTGTCGAGCTTCGACAACTTCAAAATCTACATGAGCCAGGCGGTGGTGCTGGCCCACTTCGTGGTGCCGCTGTATTTCGACAATCCGCTGGGCTATCGGATCTTTCCGCAGCTCCAGGCGTTCGCCCAGTTCGTCACTCCCAAGGTGGTCACCGGGCGCGTCGAGCGGCGCCTGGATGCCGCCGCCAAGGCGGGCAAGCCGTTCTTCTGGCACGTGTTTTTTTCCTGCAACCACCTCCCCTACCGCTGCCCGGAACCCTACGTCAGCATGTTCACCGATCCCGCCTATCAGGGCCGCAACCGCAGCGGCGTGGACTTCGACATCGACGCCTTCATCGGCGGCACCAACCTCGAATCCAAATGGAAGGCCCTGCCGCCCAAGGAAATCAACCAAATCCGCTCGCTCTACGACGGCTGCACCCGCGAATTCGACGATTGCGTCGCCCAAATCACCGCCTCCATCGAGCGCAACGGCCTGACCGACAACACCATCATCATCATCACCGCCGACCATGGCGACGACCTCTACGAACCCGGCGTCACCCTCGGCCACGGCCTCACCTTCAATGGCGGTGCCCAGGCCAACGAGGTGCCCATGATCGTCCACGTGCCGGGCCAGCCCCCCCAAGTCATTGCCGAGGCCGTGCGCATGATCGATGTGATTCCCTCGCTGGCCGAGCTCACCGGCGTGCCGCCCTCCGCCACCTGGCAGGGCCGGAGTTTCGCCGGCTGGATCCGCGGCACCGAGACCCCCGTCTGCCGCCCGTTCTATGGTGAAACCGGCTTCCCCTTCATCCAATTCTCGGTGCCCGGCGTGACCCGCCCCAAACTCCCGCCGATGGACCAGTGCACCTGGATTGACCCGAACTATAACTATCAGTTCGTTCTCAAGCCCGAATACCTCGCCCCGCTCATCCGGGCCAAGCAACGCTGCCTGCGCACCCGCAACTGGAAACTCGTCTGCACCCCCACTGCCGCTGGTCCCCGCCACTTCGGATTGTTCAACATCGCCGCCGATCCCACTGGCGAACACGACCTGGCAACCACCCGCCCCGAGGTGCTCGCCCCGATGCAAGCCGCCATCGAACGCTGGATGGACGCCCAAGCCGAATCCTCCATCCCCGACATCTTCCCCGCCGGCGAACCCTAGCCGTCACCCTGCGCGCTCAAGGCGAGCGCGGCTCTTGCCGGCGGGCTGCCACCGTGCATGATGAACGCGATGAACGATTGGAACTTCATGACCGCGATGATTCTGGTGGCCCTGTTCGTGCTGTGGAAACTGGAATTCGCCGCCACCCTGCTCAACCTGAAAGCCTTCCCAAGCCGCGTGCCCGAGGAACTCGCCGACGTGATGGACGCCCAAAAACTCGACCGCGCGCGCGATTACCTGCGGGTCAACGCCCGCTTCGAGGTCATCAAATCCTGCACCTCGCTGGCCGCGCTGCTGGTGTTCTGGTTTGGGGGCGGCTTCGGCTGGCTCGACGCGGTGGCCCGCGCCCACACCCCGACCCCCGTGACCGCGGGACTGGTCTTCCTCTCCACCCTGATGCTGGGCCAGTCACTGCTGGGTTTGCCGTTCTCCATCTACGAAACCTTCGTGATCGAAAAACAATTCGGCTTCAACCGGTCCACGCCCGCCACCTTCGCCGTCGACTGCGCGAAGGGCCTGCTGTTAGCCGCGCTCATCGGCCTGCCGCTGGCCGCCGCCGTGCTGTGGATCTTCGGCAACGTCAGCCATGCCTGGCTGTGGGCGTGGGCGTTGGTCACCGCCTTCCAACTGCTGCTCACCTGGCTGGCCCCGTCGCTCATCATGCCGCTGTTCAACAAGTTCACCCCCATGCCCGAGGGCGAGTTGAAGCAGGCCATCGAGGCGCTCGGCGCTCGCTGCGGGTTTCCGCTGGCCGGCGTCTTCGTCATGGACGGATCAAAGCGCTCGACCAAGGCCAACGCCTTCTTCACCGGCTTCGGCAAACAAAAAAAAATCGCCCTGTTCGACACCCTGGTGGAAAAAAGCACCACCCCCGAGCTGTTAGGCGTGCTGGCTCACGAGATCGGCCACTTTCGCCGCGGCCACATCCGCCAGCGCCTCGCCGCCGGCATCCTCCAGACCGCGGTGATCTTCTTCCTGCTAGGCCTGGCCACCGACCCCCACGGCCGCTTCGCCCGCCTGCTCTTCGACGCCTTCAACGTGCCGCTGATCTCCCCGCACGTCGGGCTGGTGCTCTTCAGCATCCTGTTGGAACCGGTGAGCAAAATCCTGGGGGTGGTGCTCAACGCCTGGTCACGCCGCCACGAATTCGAGGCCGACGCCTACGCCGCGGCCGCCACCGGCGACCCGGCCCCGCTCGCCGCCGCCTTGAAAAAGATGACCGCAGACCACCTCTCTCACCCCACCCCGGCGGCGCTGCGGGTGTGGCTCGATTATTCCCACCCGCCGCTGCTGCAACGATTGCAGGCGCTGGCCAAAGCACCAACGGGTGCAGCGGCGGATGTGATGTGATGCGCCCCTCGTCCGACTCATCGATTTTAATTCCCATCATGGCAGCGGGTGACGATGCTCGCGCCCATGGTGGAGCGAGTGTTTCTGGGATGGGATCGGCCGTTGGTGACGCTGGCCGTCGATTGGTTGCTGGCGCGGGGCGACCAACTGCCGCGGCTGTTGGTGGTGGTGCCCACATCGCAGAGCGGGCGGCGCTTGCGCGAGGCGCTGGCGGAGCAGGCCGGCGCCCTGCTCGCGCCCGCCATCGTGACCCCGGGGTCATTGCTGAAAACGCCAACCTCCAAGGTGGCGGCGGACTGGATGGAACGCGTCGCGTGGGTGGAAACCCTCGAAGCCGTGGCGGCGTGGGACGACTATCAGGAACTATTTCCACAGGCCCCCGCCGAGGGTGTGGAATGGGCGGGCGGCCTGGCCGGGGAAATGGTGCAACTGCGCCATGCGTTGCAGGAAAACGGACTGACCTTGGTGGCAGCGGCGCGCCTCCTCTCCGGCACGGTGGAGGCCGGGCGCTGGGAAGCCCTCGGGCGCCTGGAGCAGTTGATGGAACGCAAGCTTCAGGCCTGGGGGCTGCAAAGCCGCAGTCGGGTGTTGGCCAACGGTGTGGTCCTGCCGGTGGATGTTGCCGGCATCGTGCTGGTGGGGATCACCGAGATGCCGCCCCTGCTTGAACGGGCCTGGCTGGCGTGGCCCGGCTTGGTGACCGTGCTGATCGCCGCCCCCGAGCACGAGTCCCACGGCTTCTCCGCCACAGGAAGACCGTTAGAATGTTGGACGCGCCGCAGCCTGCCATGGCCGGACGGTGCCACCGGTTCGGTGCGCTTGGTGGCCGATCCCCGGCAACAGGCCAGCGAAGCCCTGCGGGTTCTCACCGAAACAACAACCGCCTCTGACGAGGTGGCCCTGGGATCGGCCGACACCGAAACGGGCGATGAACTCGCGCGCGCCTTCACCCGCCACGGGTGGCCGGCGTTTCATCCGGCGGCCAAAAGCGTGACCGCGGGGCTTGCCCGCTGGTTCACGGTCTGGGCCGGCTTTGCCGCGGATCCCAAGCTGACCGCCATGGCGGATCTGCTGGCTCTGCCGGAATCCTCCATGCTCATCAGCGGGCGGCGGGCGGACCTAGCCGCACAACTCGCCCGCCTGCGCAATGATTGGATGATGGTGCGGCCCGACGACCTGCGCCAGCGGATCGCCACCGCCACCTTCCGCTCGGAATCCCAACAGGCGTCGGCCGTCCAGGTGTTGCAGGCTGCCGATGCCTTGGAATCCTGGCGCGCGGCCTTCCTGCGCGAGGAGTTCTCAGCCACCCTCGCCCAGCTGCTCAATCAGCTCGGTGCCTGCGGACCGGAAGCCGCCGCCGCCGCCTCCGACATGCTCGCCTGGCTGGCACAGGCCGCCCCCTTGCTGCGCCAGGTGAAGCGCGGACCCGGATTCTGGTTCGACCTGATGCTCTCGGCCATCCCCGCTCCCAGCGTGCAACCGCCGGAGGGCCGGGTCCTCGACGTGCAGGGCTGGCTGGAGTTGCTGTTCGAGCCGGGCCAGCACCTGCTGCTCTGCGGCATGAACGAGGGCAAGGTCCCCGCCAGCAACTCCGGCGACCCGTGGCTCGGCGAGGCCGCCGCCAGCCACCTCGGACTCACCGGCAATGCCGAGCGCGCGGCGCGCGATGCGTTTCTCTATCAGTCGATGTGCGAGGCGCGCCGCGACCACGGCCGGGTCGATGTGATCTGCGCCAAGTCCGGTGCCGGTGGCGAGGCGCTGCTGCCGTCGCGGCTGCTGTTAGCGGCGGACCCGGACGACCTGCCCGGGCGGGTGCAATTCCTCTTCCGCGGGATCGAACCGCCGGAGGCCGGCCTGCGCTGGTACGCCGACTGGAAGTGGCAACCGCGCCAGGTAGAGGTCGCCAGCCGCTTCAGCGTGACGGCACTCACCACCTATCTGGCCTGCCCGTTCCGCTATTACCTCAAGCACGCCGTGGCGATGCAACGCCCGGAACCGGACCGCGTCGAGTGGAACGCCCGCGATTTCGGCACCGTCGCCCATGAGGTCATGGAACGCTGGGGCCGCGATCCCGCAGCCCGCGATCTAGCAAACGAGAGATCCCTCCAGGCCTGGTTCTCCGCCGAGCTGGACCGCATCGTCTCGGAAAACTTCGGCGCGCGGGTGCCCCTCGCGGTGCGCGTCCAAACCGAAGTGCTGCGCCAGCGCCTCGCCTGGCTGGCCGCCACCCAAGCCGCCAGCCACGCCGACGGATGGGACGTCATCGAGGTCGAACACAAAATCGAGATCGCGGTGGGCACCGCCATCGTGGTCGGCAAGATCGACCGGATCGACCGCCACCGCGGCCACGGTGGCTTGCGCGTCATCGACTACAAAACCGGCAAGATCAACGGCATCGAAGCGGCTCACCGCCGCAGGATCACCGCCAGCAGCGTGCTGCCCGCGCATCTCGCCTCCGACAGCCCGGCGGTCTTTGCCGGCGAGCAAAATGGCAAAGCCGGCGAGTTCCTGTGGTGCAACCTGCAACTCCCGCTCTACGCGCTGGCCGTGAGTTTGCGCGATGCCATCGTGCCGACGCCCTGCTATTTCACCCTCGGTGCCACCGCCGCCGACGTCGCCCTGCACGAATGGAGCGACTTTTCCACCACCGACCTCGCCGCCGCCAGCGACTGCGCCGCCTGGATCGTGGCGCAAATCACCGCGGGTATCTTCTGGCCGCCCGCGCAAAAAGTCCAGTATGACGACTTCGCGGTGCTGGCGGCAGGGCGCTCGCTGGCGGAAACGGTTGTTCCGTTAGATCATGGAATGAAACTGGTGCCAAGCGGGATCCCGGCGGAACATCCGTCACCCTGAGATCCTCCGGCAACATCAGGGATGATCCGCGTGCCGGGTTAGGCAACGGTTTTCAAGATCGGCTGAAGCCATGACTCAGGCGCCCTTGCGAGAAAACGCGCCGGAGTTCAGGCGGCAGCAGCGTGAGCATCCCGAGCCCGCCAAGCAGGGCGGCCGCGGTCACGGCCGCCGCACCACCCACCGTCAGGTTGTTGGTGGTGATGTCGAGGGTAGCCGTCTGGCCGGCGGTGATGGTGAAGGCGCGGTCGCTGCTGGCGGTGAGCCAGGTGTATGGCAGCGTGCCGCTGCCGATGACCAGGTACTTCGCCGCGCTCGGTGCCTGGCTGAGATTGCCCACGACATTGCCGTTATTGATGGTGGAAACGCTCAGCACGCCGGTGTTGACCATGGTGATCCCGGTGTAGGTGTTCTGACCGGTGAGGATGACCGTGCCGGCATTGGACTAGGTGAGTGGAGAGGCACCCGCCAGGTTGGTGCCACCAACCCCGTGCCGGTGTAGAGGTTCACGTTCCAGCTCGGGATCGCGGGTTTGGCAATCGTATGAAAATACGTGCGGTTGGGTGGATTGATTGAGACCGGTTTGGCGGCAAACAGGGCTAGCCAGCCTCACTACTGCGCGGACCGAGTCAGCAATCCCTCCCCTGTCTATTTTTTTCTCTGAAACGGCACGTGTTGCTTTCCCTGGCAGTAGGCGCGTGGGTCACAACGCGCGGGAGGCGGCGTTCTGCCGCGTTCTGACGAACGCGCATACCAGGCACGCCCACCTTATTGCGCCACGACGCGCACGAACACCTTCGCGCCGCCGGTCAGAGAAGCGGGCACCGTGACGGTGATCGCCTCGACCGGGCTGCCGCTATTGCTCGTGGCGGAATCCGGGGTGAAGTCGGTCCAACCGCCCAGACTGGTCGAGAATTGATACGTGTAGACCAGCGGGCTCAGCGACTGCGTGCGGCGCGTGTAGGTGAACTGGCGGGTGCCCTTGTTGAACGGCACGGTGATCGGGTTGACCGACGAACCGAGCGTCGGATTGAGCCCGAACGCGTATTCCTGCTGGTTGCTCAGGCCGTCGCCATCCGGGTCGGCGCCAGCGGCGGTGTTGGTGAAGCCCGCGCCGATGCTCGTCGCCCAGGTGTCGTAGTCCGACGCCGCCGCCACCAGCGCGATCTGGGTACCGCCCGCGTAGCTATAGTTGATGGTATAACCTGCCGGCAGTCCGGTCACGCTGGCAAAGGCGCCGGTCAGCGACCCATAACTGGCGACGACATAGACCGGGTCGTTGAGGGTGGTCAGGACGTTCAGGTTGAGCGCCGCGTTGGTCAGGTTGAGGCCACCGGTGACGCTCAACCGGTCGGCCGAGCCCGCGGCGGCACCGTCCGCCCGGATCGCCAGCACGCCGCCCGCGCTGAACGTGGCGGTGCCCACGCTCAGGGTGCCGATCGCGGAGTTGCCGGGGGCGAGCGTGCCGGCGGCCGTCACTCCGTTAGAAATGGTGCCGCAGCCTTGCAGGGTGGCTCCGCCGCCCACGGTGACCGCGCTGGTGGCGAGGGCGCTGTCGACCTCCAGCGTGCCGGCGGTCACCGCGGTCGCGCCGGTGTAGCTTTTGGCGGCGGACCACACCACCGCGCCGGTGCCTTCCTTGGTGACGCCATAGGCGCCGGTGATATCGCCCGGAAAATCAACACTGCCGCCGCTGGCGGCGGTGAGCGTGAGGTTCTTATACAAGCTCACGAGGCCGGAGAAGGTCGAACTGTGGGCCGAGTTGCCGCCCAGGATGCTCTTGCCGACGGACTGGTTGTTAGTCACGTCGATGTTGCGAGCGACGGTGTAGGCCCCGTTGGCGAGCATCGCGACGTCCGGGTTGGTCACGTCGGCGAAAAACGACTGCGGGCCGAACTCGTTGACCAGCGTGTTGTAGGCCTTGTCGATGGTCCAGTTGACGGGGGTCGCGACTGCCGGCTGAAGATAGAAGTCCTTGTTGGCGTTTTGGGTGCCGTGGGTCACGTGGACCCGCATGCCCAAATTGGCGATGATTTCCGCACGGCTATCCAAAGTGGCAACCCGGGTCCATGTTTTGGCGGCGGTATTCACCACATACACCCCGTTGCGGTTCACATCGATGTTGCAGTCCTTCACCAGCACGGTGTCACCGCTGACCAGCGCCTGGCTGTCGAGCGTGCTGGCTTGCGCGACGGTCACAAACGTCCACTTGGTGACGGTGGTGAGGCCGTCCCCGGCGCTCCAGGTCCCATTGGCCGGATAGTTGTTGCCAAAGGTGGCTGCTTTCACCGTCACGAGCAAAGGCACCGCGTCGCCCAGGCTGACCGTGCTGGAGGCTGCGCCCAACGCCCCGCCGCCGGCCTGCAGCTTCGCGTTGTTAGCCACCGCGCCGGCGGTCGGCAGCGACAGCGTGATCTGATTGGTTCCCGAATTGATCGCCGTGATTCTCGTGCCGGGGGCTATATTCTGGACGGCGTTGGCGACGGGCATTCCCACCGTCAACCCGGTCACGCTGGTCAGCGTCAGGGTGGTGGCGCCGGTGGTGGCGGCCGGCGAGTTGGTGACGATGACCGGGATCACTGACGGGGCGTCACTGCCCAACAAGAGGGTGCCTCCACGAATGACGGTCTTGCACACATAGCTGTTCGCGCCGTTGAGCTGGACGGTGCCCGCGCCATGAATCAGCACGACCTGGTTCGCCGTGGATGGCGCCACGGGATAACTGGTTCCGGTATCCTGAAGCGCACCATTGAAAATGGCCGTCCCGCCATGCGAGGCATCGTTGATCATGCTGGTGACAAGACGCGCCGACACCGGTTGGTAATTGTTGGTTTCCAGGAAGATATTGCCATTAAAAATCACACTGTCGGTGTTGGCGGAGGTGGGCAGCAGCCCAATCTGACCGAATCCGGGCTGCCCGACGAGTTGAGCGTTCACATACTGGTTGGCGGGCAGCCACACGCTGGCGGCCACGGTTCCCGCCGCGGGGGTGGCGTACAACGCGCTGCTATTTGCCGGGGTGTATGTGTTGTAGTCACCGACGCACACGCCCAGGGCGTTGTTCAAGCCCAAGGCGTTCGGGCTGTTTGCCACCAACCCGCCGCCCCGCAGCGCGAAGACGGCCTTGCCGTGGGCGACATCATTGCTATCGACGGTCAGGGCGCTGTTGTCGCCAGACAAGGTGTAGGTGCCGGCATTGGACAAATACAGCGTGCTGGTTCTGATCCCGCCGGTTTTCCCCAGGATGCTGCCGCTCCAGTTGCCGGTGAAGTTCAGGTTGTTCCAACCGTAGCCCGTCAGACCGCCGCCCGTCAGTCCGCCGAGGGCCAGGTAGTTGGTGTTATTGGCGGCGAAATTCCTGAATTCGATATTGCTGGTCACCGTGTTGCCGTTGGCGGCGTTGCTGAAGTTGAGGGTGACGTTCTGCGGCGTGTTGTTGTTGTCGATGACGAGTTTGGCGGCGCGGTCATAATTGCCGGCGCGTGCGGTGTCGAAGGTGAGGGTGGTGTTGAGCGTGCCGGCCGAGTTCTTCAAATAAAGCGTGCCGGCATATGGGGTGGTATAGGCTCCGCTGAACAGGATCGTCCTGTTGTTGCTGGGGCCGGAGTCGAGGGTCAGCACGTCCGTGGCGCTGACTGCGGCCAGATTCCCGGAGAAGGTCAGGGCTTGGGAGTTGGTCGTCCACGTCTGGCTGCCCGCGGTGCTCAGCGTGCCGCGGGTCACCGTGTTGAAGTTAAAGGTCGCGGCATTGCCGCTGCTATTGTCAAAGCCGCCCGCACCGATTGTTAGATCGGTGCCCGCCAGGCCATTGGTCAGCGTGGTCGTCCCGCTATGGAGCGTCAGGCTGTGAATGTTGCCGCTTCCGGTGGTGTTCCACACGCTGTTGACTGTCGCGGTGACGGTGGCGCCGGGGTTGAAAACCACATCGGCACTGGCAAGATCGGAAACCACGACGCCGTTGACGTCCCACTTGCTGGAATCGCTCCAATTGCCGCCGGTGCTGCCGATCCACGTGTAGGGCGCGGGGTACAAGCCGGATGGGATCACGGTCACGGTGAAGGTCCTGCTGGCGGTATTGTTCGCCCCATCACTGGCCGTCGTGGTCACGGTCGTGACCCCGATCGGGAAGAGCGAGCCCGAAGCCGGAATGCTGGTTGTCGCCGCGGGGCCACTCACGTAATCCATGGCGGAGGTCGTGAAGCTGCACACGGCGCCCCTGACCGACGTGGCGTCGATGGTGATGTTTGCCGACAATGTGATCGTCGGGGGTGTCGTGTCCACGACCGTCACCGCACGGGTGGCTGTTCCCGTCAAAGCGGAACTGTTGGTGGCGGCCCATGTCACGGAATAGGTGCCGGGCTGGCTGGCCACCACCGTGCTGGAAATGACCTGCGGGACGAGCACTCCGTCCAGGCTGTCGCTGGCCGTGGCCCCGGGATCCGCGTAAGTACCCGCCGCCTCGAAGATGAGCGGATTGGACCCCGCAAGCGTCACCAGCGGCGCCATCAGCAAGGTGCTCTGGTAGCCCTCCACATACTGCGGCAGATTGGATTCAAAAAACAACTCGATGAGATCGTTCGCGCTCAATGCCCTGGAGTAGACGCGCACATCGTCGATCGACGCCCTCAAATACCTGCCCGCCACCGGGTCCCTGGCAATGTCTATATTCCCGTTGTCATCAGGGGCTATCGGCGCTGGGGAAAACCCCGCCGTCGCCACCATGATCCCATCGACATATAAGGTGACATACCCGCTGGACGGGGCGATGACCTCCGCATAGTGGTGCCATTGGGTGATATCAAATCCTCCGGGCGGGGTCCAGATCAAGCTCTGGGTTGCCGGCGTCCCGGCCATGTAGACCTCGGATCTGACCTGTGCCGTGCCCGCCACCCCGGCCAGGATGAACGACGGCCGCTTCGCGAAAAAACAGCCGTCGTCATTCCAGGTGGACGTGTCACTCTTGACCCAGCCTGACACGGTAAGTTCAGCCGGCGTGGAAATCCCGGCACATGCGATATAACTGCTGGTGCCGTTGAAGTGCAGGGCACCATTGATCTTGCCAGCACTCGACCAATCGGCCGGGGCCACGGAGTTGAGTGTTGCAATCGCGCCCAGTCCCGAGCTGTCGGCAGCCCGGGTAGCGCCCGGGCCATCATCCAGCTTGAGGTGCAGGATCTTGGAAACATCAACCTTCATGATTTGCAAGATGCCGGGGCCCGTCACATCGTAGTTGTAGATGCGGGCGTCATCAATGTAGCCGTTCATGAATCGCCCCGTATAGTCGTCCTTGCCAATGTAGTAGGAGCCGGCGTCATCCGGAGCAACCGCCGCCGCCGCAAACCCGGAGGTGCCCACCAGAACTCCATCGACGTACAGATAGACCATCCCGCTCAATGGCTTGATCACTTCCGCGTAGTGATGCCATTGCATGATGTCGAAGCCGGTCGCGGGGGTCCACACGATCCGCGGGATCGTCGCTGAACCTGCTAGAAACACATCGGTCCGGACTTGATTGGTGCCCGCGACCCCAGTCAGGAAAAACGACGGGCGTTTCGCGAAAAAACAGGCATAATCATTCCAGGTGGCCGCCTTGCTTTTGACCCAGCAGGCAACCGTCAACTCCTGCGGCGTCGCCACCGGCGGCGTCATCACATATCCATCCACCCCGTTCAGGTTGATCGCATTGCCCAGCTTGCCGGGGACCCACCCGTTGGCGTTGGCGCCGGTCATGGCGCCGTAGAACGTGCCATTCAGGCCACTGGTGCCCTGGTCGCCCACGACCGAACCGCCGGTCTCGGAGAATGGATAATAGATGACAGGTGCCAGCGACGACCCCCGGTCCTCAGGTGCCTGGTTTAATTGCACGCAACAATCGTCGACATAAACCGGAGTGCTGACCCCGCTGGGGATCACCGCGTTTACATAAATGTCCGCCGTGGTCGAGTTCGCCCCCGTGATGAATGTCAGGTTGTTCACATACCAGTTGGCGTCCGCCGTGACCGTGCCCTGCAACTCGGGAAAACCGAAGTTTTTCACGCCGAAGGAGAGGATTTGGGCCGGGTCGGTTCCCTTCATTCCGACATACAACCCATAACGGTGGTTGGGCAGCAGGCCGGTCAGGGTTTGTTGAACGCGCGCGCCCGTGCCGCCGATCACCAGACTGTAATTGCCCATGCGCACCCGACTGTCGGTCCACGAATTGGCGTTGAGCAGACTGGCATTGCCCGGCGGAGTGGCCGTCCAGTCCGGGGCCAGCACGCCGTTCTCGAAACTGCCGTTGCGCACCCGGCTGCCGAAAATCATGCCCGAGTTGTCATAAACCGGATCTGGCGCGGGCGCACTGGCCTTGTAGCCACACGTCCCCGTCCAATCCGCCTTGCCATATTCCAAGGCGCCCATATCCGGCATGTTGCCGACATAGCCGTCGGTCACGGCCGGGATGACCAGCCCGTGATCAATCGCCGCGGAGGTCGACCGGAGTTGGAAATTCCCCGGCGGGTTGATGAATCCGGGATCGGTGTAATAGTTGTTGCGGAACTTGCACTGTGGCCAGGTGTTCTGGGTGCCGGGGCTGCCATTGAACAGATTGTTGAACAGATACGTGCCGGATGAGGCCTCCGGCGTGTTCGGATCCGAACTCACCGCATCTGGAGCAAATGCCGTGGCCAGGGATCCCTGGGTGGTATTCCAACAGGTGTTGTTGAAAACCATGATGGAATTCTGGGTGTTATTGAACTGGAACGCATGCCCGTTGATATTCCAAATGATATTGTGATGCACCATGTAGCCGGAATTCTTGCTGTCCAGGTAAAACCCCTGCACGGAATTGCCGGTGTGGTGGGCGGCACCCAGCGCGTCATGCATCAGATTGTACCGTATGATCGTGCCGTCCGCCGGGCCGTTGGTGTGCATGATGCCACCGTCGGTCGCCATCTTGATTCCGTTGTATAAATCGTTATATTCAAGGATCGTCGATCTGCCGATAAAGGAGATCAGTCCCCGCCCGGAATCATGGATGGAATTGTGGCTGATGAGGTTGCCAACCGGAGTCGTCGAGGACGTGTTGAGCAACTCATCCACCGGTGCATAGCCCGAGTCATGGAGGTCGTTGTTGATGACGCGCACATTCGAGCCGCGCAACTGGATGATGTAACGCGAATCGAAACCCAGGCGGCTGTTGCGCAGCACGAATCCATCGTACAGGTTGAGCCCGCAGATGCTTGAGTCGCGGTTGCGGCTGTGGCCGAGGTATTGCATGGTGAGTCCGTCGAGGGTGCAATTCGCGGTGGCGCCACCGGTCTGGATCGTGCAGCCGAAAAACCCCAGGCCGTCCAGATTGACATAAGATCTGCCGGTAAGATTGAATCCATAGTCCCGTTTCTTGGCTTCCACATTCGCCGGAGCGGACGCGGAGAAAAAATAAATCCGCGCATTGAGCGCGTCATAATACCATTCGCCAGGACTGTCCATTTCCCCCTTGATGCCCGACAGGTAATACTCGTTGGTCGCGATGACGCCATAGGCGCTGCCGGTTCCGGTGTAGGTGGTCGCGAGGTTCTTGGTCGCCGCGGTGTAGCCGGTCACGGTCGCGTCCTGGATATACCAACCGGCGCCCGCCATGATGTGGATGATGCCATTGGCCCAGTATCCATCGGCCCGGACTGGCAGGTTGGAATCCGTGATCCAGGAGTTGCTGCCGGTCATTCCAGTGGTGCTCACATACGACCAGTCCGGCGACGGATAGATGGCGCTGTTCTGGAATGGATAGGTGGCACCCGCATTGGGCCAGCGCGCCTCGGGTTTCATGGCGCCGGCTTGAAACACCTGGTTGCGCGCGCTGAGCGTCCAGGACATCGGCGCGTAATAAACATTCGGGCTTTCCTGCGTCCAGCCGGTGATCGATTCCGCGCCGCTGAGGGTCACCGCCTGGCCGGCATCGGCCCGGAAAATGATGGGTGCGGCGGCCGTGCCGGATGCCGGAACCGTGACGGTTTCACGATAAGTGCCGGATTGAATCAAGCAGGTATCGCCAGCCAGCATGTTGGTGGCGGCCTTTTGGATCGTTTTCCACGGGCTGGCAAGCGCCTGCGCTTGGGTGGTGGTGTTGGAATCGCTGCCGGCCGATGTCGACACGTAATAGGTCTTGGCCACGACAGGCATGGCCAAGAGCACCCACCCGACGAGTCCTAGGCGCAAGCCAGCTACGGACAAGCCCGTGGGCGGCAGTGAAAAACTTGCAGGATTCATGAGTTGGTGAAAACACCCTACAGGTGCTCTATCGATTAGATGATTAAAGAATTACGGGGTGCCGACCGACAGGCGCGCCAGGCGCCGCCCACCGCCCGCGGTGATGGCGGGCAGGATGCGGGTCGTGACGATCTCGGTGACGCCATCGCCCGAAGGCGTGGCGCCGGTTTCCAGCGTGCAGGCGGGGCCGCTGTGCCAGGTGAGGAGGTCGTCACTCACCTGCACGGTGTAGGTGAGTTGCGGCGCGTCGGTGCGCCGCCGATAGGTGAACGTCAGATAGGACTGATGATCGAGGGTGTCCACCACCGTGGTCACCCTCGGTAGCGCGGCGCTGCTGTCCGCCAGCGGGCTTTGGTTGAGTGCATATTCCAGCATCAGGCCCAAGCCGTCATGATCGCTGTCATCAGCTGGGTTGTTCACCACCAGCGGGTCGAGGCCATAGAACCGCTCCCATGCGCTTGGCAGCCCATCTCCGTCTTCATCGGCGGCAAGGATCATGGAACTGGACGCGGCATAGGGCTGGGCGGCGGTTTGTCGGCTCAGATCCATCATCCCGGACCAATCCAATGCCCGCGAATAGATCCGCACGTCGTCCACGGCACCGTTGAAGCTGCCGCCAGAACTGCCGTCCCGGCCAACAAACACGGCACCGCTATCGAGGTGCATCGCCGCGGCGGTGTTGAGCAGGGAAACGAGGAGTCCATCCACGTAGAGTTCCACCCGACCGGTCGACGGATTGAACACCCCGCCATAATGATGCCACTGGGTGATATCAAATCCCGCGGGCGCAATCCAGGCCGGCGTGGCCAACGGGGTCGTCGGGGTGCTGTATACAATGAACTGCAGGTTCTTGCTGCCCTGCACCGGCGAAAGCACAAACGCCGGGCGGCGGGACACCAGGCACCCGGTGGCATTCCAGGTGGCCGTGGCGCTTTTGGCCCAACACCCCACCGTCAGCGCCGCCGGAGTGGTGATCGCCGGAGTGACCACCGAATCATTCACCCCATCGAAGGCCAGGGCGCCGTCAATCATGCCGCTCACCCAGGCGGTGGCGGCGGCCATGTTGGTCAGGACGCCGGTTCTTTGATAGATGGACGAGTCCCAGGCCTTGGTCGCGCCGGCACTCTCGTCGAATTTTAGCCGCAGCTGCATGGCTGGATCGGATTGAATTGCCGCGGCCACCGCCGTGGCACTCAGGGCATAATTCCAAACTTTGACGTCATCCATTTGACCGTTGGACATCCCTCCCCCCATCTGCAATCCCGCGGCGTTCGAAATATCACCCAGTCCCGCCGGGATGGCAGTGCTGCCGTCCACCAGACCATCACGATAACTCACCAGCACCCCGTTGGTCCGATCAAACGCATAGGCAATATGCGTCCAGACCCCTGCCGTCAGCGGTTGTGACAGCCACGAGCCGAACCCGTCCAAGGAGCTGTCCCAAACATACATCGCTAGACTGTAGGAGCTTTGGGCACAAGTGATATGCCAGCCCTTCTGCAGCCAACCCGCGTTGCTGAATGGCTTGGGCTGCTCCCCGGTTGCCACGTTGTTCAATTTCAGCCAGAACGCCACCGTGAACGACCCATTGAGCGCCGGCACCGTCACTGCCGTCGCTTTGGCGGATTGGGTCGCGCCGGTGAACGTCAGGGCATTTCCTTGGTGGCCCGCGGTGAAGGTAGCGCCGGTGAGGGTGGCATCCTTGCCGTTGGTGCTGGAGTCATGAGCGGTCAGTCCACTGCTTTCGTCAAACGCATAGGACACCACCGGCATCCGGTATGGCGATGGGTCGGTGTTCTCCTGGCTAAGAATGACTGCCATATCGTCCAGGTACACCCCGGTTTCGGGATACATCGGACTGACGAGCGCACTGGAGTTATAACTGGACAGGTTGGTCACCGTGGCAGCGACCGTCGGGAACGACCCGTTGGAGACATTCTTGGGCGCGACCAACGAACCGACGGCGCGAGTGACCTTGACATAGACCGTGGCACTGGTGCTGTCCGCACCCATGAAAAACGGCACTTCAAAGATCGTGGGCACCGAGCTTACACTGCTATTTCCCCAGGTGCCCGTGGTGGGCACGGTCACCTCCTGGTCCGGAGAGCCATAGCTGCGCACTCCCACTTTGACCACGGCGTCAACGTCGGTCTTCTGCACGGTGCTGTAGAACTTATACCTTTTGCCCGCCTGCAAACCCGACACATTCTGGCTGATCTCCGACTCTGCGGCGCCTCCGCCAAACTGCAGCCCGTAGTAGCT
>Ga0194037_1001482_pt1 | contig 16891 bp, 16 predicted proteins | sample JunL306m_MetaG_FD_148653 | JGI IMG/M metagenome (GOLD analysis project Ga0194037, IMG submission 148653) | Anoxic zone freshwater microbial communities from boreal shield lake in IISD Experimental Lakes Area, Ontario, Canada - Jun2016-L304-6m | ecosystem: Environmental > Aquatic > Freshwater >...
GAATAAGTTAAATGCTGTACCTTTGTCACAAAATAAGACACGACGCAATGCATCTGCTATTAATGATGCGGTGAATGATGTGTTCTTAGCGAGTACTTTGCCTGAGAGTTATCAATATTCTGAACAGACAACTGCCTGGAAGCCCCTATTAGCAGGTCTTCCAGCGCAAGACTGTGCGACAAAAGGTGAAGCGCAATTGCTGCCGCTCATTGAGCGGGTTGAGAAGGTGCAGCCAGAAAGATCTGGCACCGCTTTTGATAATGCCATTAAAGATGCAAGCCAAACGATGGATGTGCAACAGCGCTATGAAGAGGGCAAGCAAATTAGTCGCTTGATTCATCATGTGATCGCGACACGCCAAGTGATGGATAAAAAAGATGGCAAGGAGTATTGGCGTCCTGCGAGAGCGAGTGATTTCATCTTATTAGTCAAGCGCCGTCAATATTTACCGCAATTTGAGAGGGCTTTACGAGAAGCAGGCCTGGCTTATGACAGCTCACGCTTAGGCGGCCTTCTTAATACTCTAGAGATTGATGACTTGATTGCCTTGCTGACAGTCTTGGTATCGCCACGACATGATTTACCATTGGCTCAGGTATTGCGTAGTCCCATATTTAGTTTTACTGAAGCGCAGATGCAATCGCTCAGCATGAGTATTGCTGGCAATGAAGGCTATCGCTCTTGGTGGGACGCCTTACAAGCGAGCCAAGACCCTGGGATTCAGAGGGCAGCAAGGTATTTAGAGCATTGGCGTGCTTTAGGCGAGGCGCTACCGGTCCATGACTTACTGGATTTAATTTATCACGAGAGTAATTTGCGAGTGAGTTATGCCATTGCTGCTCAAAACCTGGCGCGTGCGCAAGTCTTAGCAAATCTGGATGCATTCTTAGAGTTGGCCTTAAATCAAGATAGTGGTCGCTATCCAAGTCTGAGTCGTTTCATTGATGATATGAATGCGATGCGTCGTGGCGATGATGATGAGACACCAGATGAGGGTGATGTAGAGGCAGAAGCAGATAGCAATGAAGATATTGGTGAGCTAGATGAGCAGGCCGAGATGTCAGAAGAAGATCGACATAAGCGTGTACGCTTAATGACAATTCATGGGGCTAAAGGATTAGAGTCACCGTTTGTCATCATGCTCGATGCTAATAATACTGAGTGGCGGGCGCCACATCGAGGTGTTCTACTAGATTGGTCTCCAGAGCATGCTAGCCCAAGTCATCTTTCTCTATATACCGGCAAGACATTGACTGGTGAGCGTAGTGCTATTTTCAAAAAAGAAAATGAAGTTAGTCAGAATGAAAATTGGAACTTACTATACGTTGCCATGACCAGAGCTAAACAGGGCTTATGGCTTAGCGGCGTTCAAAGCAGAACTAAAACGGGAATTAATGAGCGCTCCTGGTATGGCAGAGCCCTAGCTGCGGGGATACCAATTTTAGATATCCATACTCTTGGCCTTGAGGATTCTCCCAAAAAACAGGATGAGATCAAGGTAGAGTTAGGCAGCATGCCATTTAAGATCGATCACTTTGAGATCGCATGGGACCAAGCAAAGACAGATTACCAAGACTCGATTTTGAAGATTGAGAGTGGAGCGCTAGCGAAGGAGCTAATAGCAAAGTCCTTAGAGCAGGCAAAAGAAGAGCCCGACCCAGAAATCTTGGAAGAGGGCACCCATTTTCATAAGCTTCTTGAGTTCCTTACTGCAGACTCAAATAATCCAGATAAACCACCTATGCCAAGTGAGCAAGAAGTGATGAATTGGCTTGGAGTAGATCAAACGCATGCCCAAAAGTTGATTGCTCGAACCAAAGCAGTATTAGAAGCGCCAGAATTGAAACACTATCTCTCTTCAGGGCAATGGATTGCCGCTTGGAATGAGCTGGACATCACTAGCGAAGAGGGTAAGAGTTACCGCATGGATCGCTTGGTCGAGTTAGACGACCATCTAGCCATCATCGATTACAAGCTCACCATCCCTGAACCTAACAGCGAGAAGTACGAAAAATACCGCAAGCAGCTACAGGGCTATCAGACTGAGCTCACACGCATTCGCGAAGACAAACCCAATAGGGCTTACTTAATTTCTTCCAAAGGTGAGATGGTAGAAGTGAAGTAAGGCGTTAAGCGGCAGCCTTGAACTTGTTGGCAATCAGAGCGCCTTTTTTCAGCTTCTTTTCAACGCTCGATATTGACTTAGATTCTCTTTTGACTTCGCCAAGCACTTGGTTAATAAAAGTTTGCCAACCTTCACCTTTGGACTTATAAAAATCCAAAACATCTTTATCAATTCTCAGGGTGACTTGCTCTTTAGTTCCGCTACCTATAGGCCTTCCTCTGCCACGAACTACTCTGTGTTTAATCTCCTTCCACTCTTCTTCTGTGATAGGTGGATTGTCAGGGTCAGACAAGGCTGCTTTAGTAATTGCAGCATCCTCTTCGGCACTCAGTCTAATTAATTTCTTCTTCATAGATCTTCATCTCACGGTTATTTGCTTTTCTTAAGCTAATAATTCTCATCGCTACTTTCGACTCAACATAAACTACACAGTACAGCCGTTCATTGATCGGGACCAAGGCAATGCGTCTTTCTTCGCCATAATCTTTTCTTTGATCGACCCAGCTATGAGCTGCATTCCAATCAAGCAACTTTGCATTTGAGAGAGGTAGGCCATGTTTTGTAAGGTTTGAGTCATTTTTTGCCGAATCATAAGTAAATTTCATCCGAAATATTGTAGCTACGTTAAATCATAACATCAATGAATTAATATAACTACAAAAATTAAGGGAATTCACTTAAAAGGATTGCCGAGTCCCCTTGAATTCCCCCTAAAAGCCCTCATATAGCTAGGGAATAGTAAAAATACCTAAACTAGCGATAATCAAAATTGCAGTGAAATATCCTACAAGGAGTCCTGATGAACATTCGTAAAACACTTAATCTATTAGTTGGCGTATTCGCTGCGGCGTTACTGCTTACTAGCAATGCAGCATTTGCTGAAGCAACTTTGCCAGAGGTATATAAAGCTGTGCAATCTGGGCAGTTGGCTAAAGCTGATGTCATGATGAAAGAAGTTCTGCAAAATCATCCTAACAGTGCAAAGGCGCACTATGTTGCGGCTGAGCTTTACCTCAAAGAGGGTAAGTTAGATGTAGCGCGCAATCATTTCATGACGGCACAAAATCTCGCGCCAGGTTTACCTTTTGCGCAACCAGAATCTGTACAAAAACTCCAGGTACAACTCGCCAATAGTGCAGGTAATTCTATTGCGAGTACATCATCAATCTTTAGTAATCCTATCTTCTGGGGTTTGATTGCGATCTTGGTGGTGGGCATCATCATCGTGATGAGGCGCCGTAAGGCTGAGGCGGTGCAAGTCTATAACGCACCAAGTGCTGGTTACCCTGGTACTCCAGGCGGTCCTGCTGGATATCCTGGTGGTCCCGGCTATCCTGGAGCACCAGCAGCCGGTGGTATGGGTGGTGGCTTGATGGGTAGTCTTGCAACTGGTGCAGCTTTAGGTGCTGGTATGTATGCTGGCCAAGCATTAGCGAGCAATCTTATGGGTGGTCACGATAGCAATCATTCAAATGCCAATCCCAATATGAATCAAGTTGGCGGCCCAGCATCTACAGATCCTAATTTTGGTGTGAACGATGCCAGCTCTTGGGATGATGGTGGCGGGAGTTCTTGGGATGATGGTGGTGGCGGTGGCTTTATGGATGATGTCTAATAACATTTGGAAAGTAGATTCTAGAGAGCATCAGCAGTTAAACTAGCTCTATGGAATATTTTTCTGAAATCGTTGAGACTGTTCATCCTTGGCTGTACCGCGCTAGCATTTATCTATCCAATGCATTTTTAGATGATCCCGCAATACTAGCCTTTGTGTTCTGCTAAATAAAAAACCACCGAATGCGGTGGTTTTTTATTGGAAGCAACAGGCGGATTAATAAAAAACTCAGAAAGCCTTACTTAATCATCCCTGCGTTCTTTGCATCTTCCATGGCTTGAGGAATTTTCTCTTTCATGAAGGCCGGCATCTTTGCTAAAGGAACATCCACAATCACAAACCCAGCGTCTTCTAACTTCTTCTTAGTTTCAGGGTCGGCATTGAGTTTGGCAAAGTAGTCAGACATCTTTTGCTGCAATACCAGCGGCGTAGCTTTAGGTAGAGCAACACCACGATAAGCGCCGTCTACCCAGTTCAAACCAAGCTCTTTAAAGGTTGGCACATCTGGCAGAGCAGGGTTACGTTTCTCGGTAGCAATGGCAAGCGTACGTACCTTACCTTTTTGCTGAATCGCTAATGGTAGATAGCCCATTGCGCCATCCACGTGCATACCAATTAAGGCGGTAATCAAATCACCTGTACCTTTAAAGGGCACGTAAGTAATTTTGACGCCGGCCAATTTATTTAAGCGCTCTACTGCCATGTGGTTGGCGGAGAACTGTGATGAGCCAGCCAGAGTCATCTTGCCTGGATCTTTTTTAGCAGCAGCAACAAATTCTTGATAGGTCTTATAAGGACTATCTGCAGAGACCATCAAGGCATCTGGAGTGAAGTGGTAGTAGTAAATCGCATTAATGTCTTCAGTCTTGTACTGAATGCCTTCTTGTAAAGGCTGCAAGATGGTGTGGGGAATATTGACGCCCACCACAGTAGTGCCATCAGCAGGATAGGTGTTCAGAGCGCTCCATACCAAAGCACCACCAGCGCCAGCACGATTCATTACCACCATTGGCTGATTAAACTTTCTGGCAGAAATATCGGCTTGATAACGCGCCACTAAATCAGACTCACCCGCAGCAGGAAAGGGAATGATGTACTGAATGGTTCGATCTGGAAACGGTTGAGCGCTAGCCCCCGATAGCAAACCAAAAGAAATCAAGCAAGCACTTAGTAAATAGCCCGGTAATTTAAATAGCTTCATTTAGAAATCTCCTCAATCACTGCATTGGTCACATCACTCATCATGGCGCTGCCGCCAAGATCACGAGTGTGCAACTTTGGATTAGCCGTGACTTTTTCAATCGCAGCCATTAATTTAGCGCCAAGCGCTTTTTCACCCAGGAAGTCGAGCATCATTACCGCCGACCAGAAAGTGCCAATGGGATTAGCAAGACCTTTGCCCATGATGTCAAACGCCGAACCATGAATAGGTTCAAACATCGATGGATAGCGACGCTCTGGATCCAGATTGGCAGTCGGTGCAATACCTAGACTACCTGCTAGCGCTGCCGCTAAATCGCTCAACACATCTGCATGCAAGTTGGTAGCCACAATAGTATCTAAAGACTCAGGACGATTGACCATCCGCGCCGTGGCAGCATCAACCAATTCTTTATCCCAAGTAACATCCGGAAAATCTTTAGCAACGATATTAGCGATTTCATCCCACATCACCATGCCATGACGCTGGGCATTCGATTTAGTAATGACGGTGAGGTGTTTGCGAGGACGTGACTGCGCTAACTTAAAAGCAAAGCGTTGTACACGCTCGACCCCAACACGAGTCATGATGCTCATATCGGAAGCTACTTCAATCGGATGGCCCTGATGCGCTCTACCGCCAACGCCAGAGTACTCACCTTCGGAGTTCTCACGCACAATCACCCAATCGAGTTGGTTGGGTTTGCAATTGCGTAGCGGTGTTTCAATGCCAGGAAGAATGCGAGTAGGGCGTACGTTTGCGTACTGATCAAAGCCCTGACAGATTTTGAGACGCAAGCCCCACAAAGTAATGTGATCGGGAATTTTTGGGTCACCAGCTGAGCCAAATAAGATGGCATCTTTAGAGCGTAACGGTTCTAGACCATCGTCGGGCATCATGATGCCGTGCTTGCGGTAGTAGTCACCACCCCAATCAAAGTGCTCAAACTCAAAAGCGATTTCAGGATGTTTTTTGCTCAGGGCAGTTAATACCTTTTCGCATTCAGGAATAACTTCCTTACCAATTCCGTCACCCGGAATGGACGCTATCTTGTACGTCTTCATGTGTCTCCTACTGTTCTTTTATGGATCACTGCATCGGCAGCTATCTGACCCATTATGCAATCTCTGACCCCCTAAAGGCCTCAAAACAACAAAAATGGCCTCATTTTTACGGTTTTTACATATACTGTATAAACATACAGTATATTAGTGGATATGACTCAGAAAATGAACTTAGCCAAAGTAAGTCTGACCCAGAGCCCAAAAGCCTTGGGGGCTTATTTTGCCGCCTATGAGACTCGGCTTCTGAGTCACCGAATTTCAGCGGGATTCCCCAGTCCAGCAGCAGATTACGCTGAGGAGGGCCTCGATCTAAATCATTACCTGGTCCAGAATAAGCCAGCTACTTTCATGTTCACAGTGAAGGGCGATTCCATGCTGGGCGCCGGTATTTGTGATGGCGACAAAGTAGTCGTTGATAAAGCCCTCAAGCCAAAACATAAAGATATCGTGGTGGCGGTAGTCGATAGCGAGTACACCATCAAGCGCCTATATCAATTACGTGGTCGCATTGAACTCCAAGCAGAAAACCCAAGCTATCAAGCCATCACCTTTAATGAAGGTAGTGAGTTACAAATCTGGGGCGTAGTTGTGGGGGTGGTACGCAAGTACAGCAATGCCAGCAGCAGATACAACAAGGAGGCAAAGTCATGAACCCCCTTTTTGCACTCGTTGATGTCAATAACTTCTATGTTTCTTGTGAGCGTGTGTTTCAGCCCAAGTTAGAAGAGATACCAATGGTAGTGCTCTCTAATAACGATGGTTGTGCCGTAGCGCGTAGCGCAGAAGTCAAAGCGCTGGGTGTGAAGATGGGCACACCTTGGTTTGAGATGAAAGACTTAGCCAGAAAGCATGGCATTCAGGCTTACTCATCCAACTACACCCTGTACGGCGATATGAGTAGCCGCGTAGTACAAATACTCAAGGCTTTTACACCGAACCTGGAGGTTTACAGTATCGATGAGAGCTTTTTGCAAATCGAGACTGTCTTAAAACAATATCAGGACACGACCGAGCTAGGAACAAAAATCAAGCAGCAAGTCAAAGATACCACTGGTCTGCCAGTCTGCGTTGGCATTGGTGCAAGTAAGACCTTGGCAAAGCTAGCCAATCACTTGGCCAAGAAACACAAGCAGTTTGTAGGAGTATGCGATGTAAGTGCCATGACTAAGCCAGAGCTCTATCAATGGATGAGCGAGACTGAAGTGGGTGAGGTGTGGGGTGTTGGTAGGCAAATTGCTAAAAAACTCAAAGCCCAAAACATCCATAGCATATTTGATCTCTTGCAGGCTTCACCACAAGCGATGCGTCAACAGTTTGGCGTCGTGATGGAACGACTTTGTTATGAACTGCGCGGGACCTCTTGCTTAGAGCTTGAAGAAGTCGCCCCAGCCAAACAACAAATCATTGCATCGCGCAGCTTTGGAAAACTCGTTACTAGTCAGGCAGAGCTTGCTGAGTCAGTTGCCACCCATGCAGCACGCGCAGCGGAGAAGCTCAGAGCCCAAAACAGCACTACGGGCGCGCTCATCGTATTTATTCAGACCAACCCGTTTAAGCAATACGAGCCACAGCATCATCAGAGCATCACAATTCCATTGCCTGACCCAAGTGATAACACGCTGACATTAACCAATGCAGCCCTTGCAGGTCTCAAGCAAATTTATAAACCGAACTTTCGTTACAAGAAAGCAGGCGTCATTCTCAATCTCATTAGTGATAAGCCCACTGTGCAGCAGTCTCTATTTGAAGATATTGAGACCAAAGGCAAGTCTGCACATCTCATGAAAGCGATGGATCAGATCAATACGCGCTTTGGTAATGCAGTACTTAGGTCAGCCGCCGCAGGAACAAACAGTACAAAACAAGAGTGGCAAATGAGGGTAGGTAATAAGTCACCGAACTACACCACCCAGTGGGATGAGTTACCAGTAGCGAGATAAGAAAAGAGAAGAAAAAAGAAGAAAAAACTACAGCAAAACAGTTATTTTTTACAAGCTCATTTTGTGAGCTTTTGACCCACTAATCTGAATACGTAGCAACACACTCAATAGCGAAAGAGGAGAAACAAATGGAAACAATCAGCAACTTGATGAACAACTTTAACGGCATCTCATTGGCAGTCATCATGATTCTGTCTTACTGCGCAGTGCTCAAAAACACCAAGCGTCATGAAACCGAAACAAAGCAAGTATTTAATCGTAGATACGAGTAAAAATTAGCAATAGTAGTCATAAGCAGTAAACCGCAGCAGCAGGTGAAAGTGGGGGGGAATAAGGAAATCACGGATTCCTTATTCCCTTGCTCTTTTAGGATGGCTTAAAGCAGTTAGAATGAGTTCATCCGTCACCAAGCAAAAAATCAATGAACCCTAACCCCTGTTTTGAATGCGGTCAGTGCTGCCAGCATTTTCGAGTGAGTTTTTATCATGGAGAAATCGCAGGCAATGGTGCTGGTGTAGTTCCAGGAGAGTTGACAACTAAACTCACAGAACACCTTGCTTGCATGAAGGGCACAGAGAAAGGTGGGGCGCCTTGCATAGCTCTTACCCATAATAAAGAAGAAGGCTGGCGCTGCTCAATCTATGAAGATCGACCAAGCCCTTGCCGAGAATTTAATATCCTCAACGAAGACGGCACACCCAACCCCGACTGTCTAAAGCTACAGCAAGTAGCCAAACAGAAAAAAGCCTTACTTAGCCAAATTTAGACTCTTCACGATCTGACTAAATGCTGCGTACTCTTGCGTGAGCTTATCTTGCAACTCTTTGCCAGTGAGTACAGCAGAAGATTCGCCTACCTCATCTAAGTAGCGCAAGGTATCTGGCTCTTTCATCGCCTTGCTATAGGCTTGCACAATTTGATTGATGCGTTCAGTGTTTGTACCCTTGGGGGCTAAGACTATTCTCCAAAGCAAGGTCTCTTCTTTAGCAAGACCAATATCTTTTAAAGAGCTCGCATTTGGAAACTGCGCATTTCTGTTGACCGAGGAAACTAATAAACATTTGGCCTTACCCACATTCGCGTGTTGAATCACTGGTGGAATAGAGCCTACATAGATATCAATCTGATTCGATAAGAAACCCACAATGGTTTCACCGGCGCCTTTATAGGGGACATCGACGGTTTGAATATTTTGGGTCTTGAAGATGCGCTCAGCAGCAAGCTGCGCAGGACCGCCCAAACCATCAGTACCATAGGTATATTTCTTGGGATTCTTACGTAACTCCTCCATAAATGTTTTGCCATCATTTGCTGGAAAGTCAGGACGTACACAAAAGATGTAAGGAGCAGTCGAGAGCTGAATCACCGGAATGTAATCACTTGGTGTGTAAGGTACTTTGCTTGTTTGTGGCACCACGGTCACTGGTGCAGGCCATACACCGGCTAAGGTGTAGCCATCGGGCGCAGAGTTAATCACTTGTGCAAGGCCAATGGTGCCGCCAGCGCCAGCTACGTTCTGAATACTAATCGGCCCACCGATAAAGCGTTGTGCATCTTTTGAGACCACCCGAAAGAGGGCGTCGGTACCGCCACCAGGTGCAGTAGGCACAATCAATTTGGTTACTGTTTGCGCAAAGATGGGGCTTTGCAATAAGCAGATAACGCTAAGACCAAATAAACCCTTAGCAAGATATTGAGTGAGTGAGATCAATAAGTGGCGCATATCAGAACCTTAGAAGAAACTGAGTTTAAAAATGAAAAAGCGTTTTAGGATTATGAATGAAAATATCTTCCCAAATTGCTAAATCGTCAACTGCTGATTGAATCCAAGTTAAGCAATCAGCGTAAGTAAATTGGTTTTCATAGCTCAGCCAAGGCCAATCACTGGCCCAGACCAGCTGCTTGGGGTTTGCCGCCACTAGGGCATCAACATAAGGCTGAATACTGACGCCATTTAAAGAGCCTATACGATAGGGGGCAGAGAGCTTGACCCAAACCTTGCCGGCCTCAAGAGCGCGCAAAGTATTCTGAAAGGATGCACTCTTGATGCCCAACTTTGGATCAGGATTGCCAAAGTGATCCAGCACTAAAGTGGCGCCACTTGCCAGAATTGGTGGAACAACCTGTTCTTGTAAGTGATCTTCTATAAACAATTCAATATGCAGATCTAAGTCTCTTGCTAGAGCGAGTAGTCTTTTATATTCGGCACTATTAATATCTGGAAGAACTTTCTTCTTATTCCAATTGAGACGTATCCCAACAATACCAATTTCTTGCATCAAATGTAATTGACGCTCAAGGGTAGTGATCTCTATAGCGGGATCAATACTCGCTGTACCTCTCAATTGATCCGGAAAGTTGCGTAGCGCATCAAATAGCAAGGTATTATTTGCGCCATAAAAGCTTGGGGCTGTTAAGACCCCATGAGAGATGCCATGACTATTGAGAACTTCTAGGTATTCTTTGGCACTCACATCTCTGACAGGGCGAGAGTGAATTTCAGGGGCCAAAGGAAAGTCCACCACCATAATATGGGCGTGGCAATCTATTCCCGTGACTTTGCCTTTATCTTGCATCTGTCTTCAAATTCATCCTTATAATTCTGTAAAAAGGAGACTACCATGTCCATGCACTTAGGCACGCGATTGCGCAAGCTCATTAATGAGAGGCGGGGCTTACTAGTACCAGGAGCAGGCAATGCTTTAGCGGCACGCGTAATTGAGGATGCGGGCTTTGAGACTATCTATTTAAGCGGTGCTGCAATCACCAATCAGTTCTATGGTATTCCAGATCTAGGCTTTATTGGCTTAAATGATGTTGCGGCGCACACTGCAGCGATTAGAGATGTCGTCCAACTTCCCTTAATTGTCGATATTGACGTTGGCTTTGGTAATGCAGTTAATGTGCATCACACCATTAAAGTACTCGAGCGCTCTGGCGCTAATGCGGTTCAGATCGAAGATCAAGCGATGCCGAAGCGTTGCGGCCACTTTGCAGGCAAGACCATCATCAGTAAAGAAGAAATGTGCGGCAAGATTAAAGCTGCAGTTGATGCTAGGTTGCACGATGATTTCTTAATCATCGCTAGAACTGATGCTAGATCGATCTATGGCTTTGAAGATGCCCTTGATCGAGCGCAAAGCTATGCGCAAGCAGGTGCAGATATGACTTTTATCGAAGCACCAGAGAGCGTAGAAGAAATGAAGCTCATCGCTGCGCAAACCTATTGCCCACAACTAATCAATATTGTTATTGGTGGAAAAACTCCATCATTACCATTAAAAGACTTATCTGCAATGGGCTTTGGAATCGTGCTCTATGCTAATGCTGCTTTGCAGGGCGCTGTACGTGGTATGACTAATGCCTTAGATCATTTAAAGAAAACCGGCGAACTCAAAGAAGATCCTATATTAGTCGCCACCTTTGCTGAGCGCCAAAGCGTCGTCAAAAAAGAAGACTTTGATGCATTAGAGAAAAAATTCTCGTAAAGCAAATACAGAAATCAATCGCAATCAATATGAAGCTATCGAAAATTTTGCTGCCTCTCATGCTGGCCGCTCTCAGTACTGCCTTAATGGCTGCAGACCCTTGGCCAAATCGCCCAATCAAGTTTGTAGTGGGTTTTGGCCCAGGTGGTGCGAATGACTTAGTCGCGCGCGCAGTAGCAGAAGGGGTTAGTAAGCAATTAGGCCAACCAGTTATTGTGGAGAATAAGCCTGGAGCAGGATCAGTAGTAGGTGGTGATTACGTTGCTAAGAGTGCGCCAGACGGATATACCTTTTATGCAGGCGCTGCTGGTGGCATCGTCACTATTCCAATGCTTCGTAGCAATATGCCTTACAAGCAAGAAGACTTAGTGCCTGTAGGCATGATGGCAGTAAGTCCGTCCATCATTGTGGTTAATGCTGATTCACCAATCCAGAACTTTAAAGATTTACTGGCAAAGGCCCAGGTCAAACCTGGTGTGACATTTGCTACTGCAGGAACAGGGAGTACACCGCATTTTGTAGCAGAGATGCTCAAGCTCTATGCAGGTGGTGGCATCTATGAAATCATTCCTTATAAGAGTGGATCAGAAGGGATGTTTGCAGTGGTTTCTAAACAAGTCGATGCTACATCTGAGGCAAGTGTGGTCGTATTGCCGCAAATAGAAGGTGGCAAACTCAGGCCACTAGCCTCTACTTGGAATAAACGCATTACCCGTTTACCCAATGTACCAACAACTAAAGAACTAGGTTACCCAAATTTGTTTATTGGCCACTGGTCAGGAATCTTCGCTCCTAAAGGCACGCCACCTGAAGTTATCGCGAAAATGAATTCAGCTATTCAGGCGGCGCTAGATACTAACGCACTGAAAGCAAGGCTCATCCCACAAGGTATTGAACCCAGCCCGGGAACTCAAGCGGATTTTATGAAGTTTTTAACAGAAGAAAGAAAGCGTCTTTTGCCGGTGGTCAAGAACGCCAATATGAAGGATGAGTAATTAATGGAAAATATTGCCCGCCTAGGTTTTTTGATTCCGCCTGGAAATCCCAATACCGAAGGCGAAGTCATCAAAATGGCTAGGCCAGAATTTTCGCTTCACTTCACAAGAATGGTCGCACATGGAGAGACGGGAAGTCTTGATGGGCAAGACGAGCGCAATCAAACGCAGATCGATCATTTGCCAGAGAATATTGAGCTTCTCAAGTTGGTGAAGCCTGCTGTGATAGCGATGGCCCATACCGCCAGTAGTTACACCCTTGGCAAGGAAGGTGAGGCCAAGCTGATTCAAAAGCTTGAGGATCAATACGCATTGCCATTCATCACCGCCTTTGGCAGTGTGGTGAAGGCGCTGAATCACCTCAAAGTAAAAAAGATTGCCTTTGGTACGCCGTACAGCGAGCAGAACACTTTACGCTGTAAACAGTTATTAGAGTCATATGGTTTTGAGATCGTGAGTTTTGGAAATTTGCCAGGCGTCAAAAATATCTATGATGAAACCACGCAGCGTGCACTAGAGCTGGTGCGCCAAGTCGATAGCCCTGCAGCAGATGCCATATTTGTGAGTGGGGTAGGAATGCCCACGATTGATATTCTGGAGCAAGGCGAGGCCGAGACGGGTAAGCCGGTAATTTCCAGTATTGCCGCTACGATGTGGAATGCACTTCAAGTAGCAAGAGTGCCTAGTAGCATTGAAAATTTTGGTAGCCTACTCTTAGGAAAGCATTAAAGTGAAATTCACCCAATCTGTATTAGCCTCACTAGCAATCACGATTGCTTCACTATCCCATGGCGCTGCTTTTCCAGATAAACCCATACGCTTAATTGTTCCATTTACTGCAGGCGGTAATGTGGATAATTCTGCACGCACAATTAGTCAGGGACTATCTGAGCAATTAGGGCAGAGCGTGATTGTTGATAACAAACCCGGGGCCAATACCCTTATCGGCGCTGAGTTTGTGGCACGCGCCAACCCAGATGGCTATATCTTGTTATTGGGAACACCCGAGAGTCTAGCGATCAACCCCCATGTGTATAAAAAGATTAACTATGATCCGCTCAAGGAGCTTACTGCTGTTGGCTTAGTCGGTAATTTCCCTTTTGCATTGGTAGTTAATCCAAAATTGCCTGCTAAAAATATTAAAGAGTTTGTTGCGCTTGCAAAAAGCATGCCTGGAAAAATGAACTACTCCTCATGGGGTATCGGTAGCACATCCCAAATTACGTTTGAGAAGTTTAATCAAGTAGCTGGTATTGAATTAGTCCATATCCCTTTTCAGGGTGCTGCACCAGCGATCACCGCAATTGCAGCAGATGAGGTACAGGCGATGATGGTGCCCCTCTCCGTTGCCTTGCCGCAGGCAGCTGGTGGCAAAGTTAAAATCTTGGGCATTACGACTAGTCAACGCTTCGCTAGCGCTCCAGATATTTCGACTTTTCAGGAGCAGGGCTATCCAGTAGTCATGAGTGGTTGGCATTTAATCGTCGCGCCAAATAAAACAAGTCCATCCGTTTTGCAAACCCTGAATAAAAATCTTAATAAAGCCTTAGAGACTCAAGCTACTAAAGAAGCGTTAATCAAGATTGGGATTGAGCCAAGCCCAGGATCAATTGCTCAAGCCAATAAACTCATCCAGACTGAATATGAGCGTTGGGGTAAAACTGCTAAAGATGCTGGCATTGCAATTGAAAAAGCAGAGTAATCAGCCAATCACTCACTTTGATGATTGGCAAAAGAGAAGGATGTACACATTGAAAATTTTTGTAACGGTATTAGCTTTTATTTGCTCTTCACTCGTATTGGCAGACTACCCTGAAAAGTCGATTCGCTTAGTCGTGCCATTTGCTACGGGAGGTACTTCAGAGATCGTTGCGCGCTCAGTAGCCAGTAGTCTGAGTACCAGCCTAGGGCAATCAGTCTATGTGGATAACAAGCCTGGTGGCGCTGGCAACATCGCCATGGAAGAGGTCAAGCGCGCCAATCCAGACGGCTACACTTTGATATTGGGTCACGTTGGAACTTTGGCTGTAAACCCTGCGCTATTTGGTAAAAAACTGCCTTACGATCCCAACAAAGATTTTGCACCGGTAACCTTAGTAGCAAAAGTACCCAATGTGATTGCAGTGAGCAAGAAAAGCAATTACAAGACCCTAGCGGATTTAGTGGCGGATGCCAAAAAGTACCCCGGAAAAATTAATTATGGTTCTGCAGGCAATGGTAGTGCAGGGCACTTGGCAATGGAGTACTTTTCTTCAGAAGCCGGAATTGATTTAGTGCATGTACCTTATAAAGGGTCTGGCCCAATGCTCACTGATTTAATCGGCGGTCAAATTCAGGTAACCTTTAATGGCCTGCCTTCATTAATGGGTCAGATTAAAGGTGGCACTTTGCGCCCATTAGCCGTTGGATCCTTAGAGCGCTCAAAAGTATTGCCCAATGTGCCTACCATTGCCGAATCTGGTTACAAAGGATTTGAGACTTCGCAATGGTATGGAATTATGGTTCCTGCCGGCACTCCGCAACCGGTGATTGATCGCTTGCAAAAAGAGATCGCAAAATCTTTAAAGTCAAAAGAAGATTCTAAAAAGATGCTCGATGACGGAGCGGTCTTAGTAGGAGATACACCTGCTCAGTTTGGAGCATTCATTAAGTCTGAGCAAGGTCGTTGGGCTAAAGTAGTAGAAAAGGCAAAAATCACGGTTGACTAAGGCAATGCAGGAGGCAACTACTCTGGTTTAATCCCAGACTTCTTAATCAAAGAAGTCCATAGCTCAAGTTCTGATTTTAAAAAGTTGACGTACGCAGTCGATCCTAAGGTCGGTATGACAAAACCGACTGACTCGATGCGTTGTTTCACTTCAGGCGTTTGTAAAGCTTGAATCATGGCAGCCTCTAACTTATCTAGAATCGGCTTAGGAGTTCCTTTGGGAGCGCTAATGCCAGCCCAAGAGAGTGCCTGAAATCCTGGATAACCACTTTCGGCTACGGTAGGAACATTCGGATAGAGAGCGTTGCGCTGCAAACTGCTTACCGCAATCGGCCGTAACTTACCTGCCGCTACAAAGGGCAAGGCTGCATCTTGATTAATAAAAATCATGGGTATCTCATTAGCCAAAATGGCATTCATGAGAGGGCCGCCTCCGCGATACGGTATCCCAACGATAGGCAGCGGATTGCAATTGGTTTTATTTTTCATATCCACACAAGTGGCAGTAGCTTGGCGCATTAACTCCATCGCCATATGGCCTGAGGAAGCGTAGGTATAACCGTAGTCCAGCTTGCCCGGATTTTTTCTAGCGTAATCGATCACATCTTTTAATGTTTTAAATGGACGATCTGGGTTCACCACTAATACGTTTGGACCTAAATCAATCAAGGTGATATGGGCAAAATCTTTTAACGAATCATATTTGAGGTTGGGATCAAGACCATGGGCAACCGCGTTTTGACCAACACCCGTCATCACGATGGTGTAGCCATCTGGCTGGGCACCAGCAGCGCGCTCGGCACCAATCACGCCACCACCACCACCGATATTCTCAATCACAAAGGCTTGCTTAAAGATCTTAGTGAGTTGCTCCGCAGAAATACGCGCCATTAAATCAGTGGTGCCCCCAGGAGGGAAGGGCACAATAATTTTGACAGGCTTATTGGGATAATCGGATTGCGCGATTGCGGGCAGAGAACTAGCGCACAAGAGGCTGCAGACAAGCAATGCCTTGATGAAAATGGAATTCCGATTCATATATAGATCCTTATTAATCCATACCCATTTGATGCCTGTAAATTAGGGTAATTAATAGCCCACTATAAAACAAATGCAGGAATACCCTTTCTTTGAGAGCAGGCATTAATATAGGGGTGTTTAAATCCACGGCTAAACCCCAATGCCAAAAAAGACTAAAGAATCCCTACGTAGTGCCCGTTGGTTCGAGCCAGATGATTTGCGCTCATTTGGACATCGCTCGCGCGCCATGCAAATGGGCTATGGCCCTGAGGATTGGGCTGGTAAGCCAGTAATTGCCATTATTAATACCTGGTCTGACGTCAATCCTTGTCATACGCATTTCAAGCAGCGGGTTGAAGATGTGAAGCGCGGTATTTTTCAGGCAGGCGGATTTCCACTTGAGCTACCAGCAATTTCACTGTCAGAGACGTACGTGAAACCCACAACCATGCTCTATCGCAATATGCTCGCCATGGAAACCGAAGAGCTGATTCGCTCTCATCCGGTTGATGGTGCAGTGCTCATGGGTGGCTGCGATAAAACAACTCCGGGTTTAGTAATGGGCGCTCTATCTGCTGGCCTGCCATTTATGTATTTACCTGCTGGTCCCATGTTGCGTGGTAATTGGAAGGGCAAAGTTCTCGGTTCAGGTTCTGATGCATGGAAGTATTGGGATGAGCGCCGCGCTGGCAAACTCTCAGAAGCACAGTGGCTAGAAGTAGAGGGTGGTATTGCG
>Ga0194037_1001483_pt1 | contig 16884 bp, 20 predicted proteins | sample JunL306m_MetaG_FD_148653 | JGI IMG/M metagenome (GOLD analysis project Ga0194037, IMG submission 148653) | Anoxic zone freshwater microbial communities from boreal shield lake in IISD Experimental Lakes Area, Ontario, Canada - Jun2016-L304-6m | ecosystem: Environmental > Aquatic > Freshwater >...
AACATAGACCACCACCTGGGTGACGGCAATGAAGTCGGCGCTGAGAAAGACGTAGAGGGCGGCAACCCCGAAAAAGGTGAAGAGCAGCGAAAACGCTGAATAGATAACGTTGCGGGTCAACACCACAAACGCTGCCGAACAGACCGTGAGAGCTGCAAAGAGATAAAAGATGACCGTAGTGGATTGAGTGCTCATAGTGTTGTAATAATATCAGTTTTCAGCCGGCTTTTTCTCTTTCTCTGCCTGGGCCCTGGCCTGTATCTCTGCAAGTTTGCGACGTTTTGCCTCAGCTTCAAGACGGGTAAGGTTCCCGAAATGGTAGAGCAGATTGCTGCGGTCGAACTCTGAAAAGTCGGCAACAGGCGTGTGCGCGAGGCACTCGGTCGGGCAGACCGTGGTGCAGATGCCGCAGGTCATGCACTTCGCGACATCAATATCGAAAACCGGCACCCAAAAACGCTTCTGCTGACCATCCTTGGTCTTTCCACAGGAAGCCACGTCATCAGGAGCGGCCTTGATGGTCTCAATGGTGATGCAGCCGAGGGGACAGGCGCGAACGCACTGGCCGCAGCCGATACAGTTGTCGATATCGTTATGAAGACGATATCGACCGTTCGGGGGGGTCGGGATGGCTTCATGCGGATATTGCAGGGTGCAGAGTCCATCGACCTGGCGGAAATAGTCGACATCATCAACGCCAGCATCGCCCTTACGATGCACCGCATTGAAGAAATGCTTCAGGGTGATGCCCATACCCTCAGCGATGGTGAGCGCACCATTTTTTATATTCCCGAAATATTCACTCATAATCTCTAGCTCATTTCAATTGCAAGCATTAACTTTTTTTCTCTTACGCAGCCGGGTGGCACCGTTGGGGCCATCAAGGTACGTAGATCTCCCAGATTGCCGTCAGGACAAAGCTGACAAAGGCAAAAGGTGTGAGAACTTTCCAGCAGAGGTACATCAACTGGTCGACCCTCAGTCGGGGGAGCGTCCAGCGAAGCCACATCTGTACAAAAATAAAGAAGAACCCTTTCATAATCAGCCAGAATGCACCCCAGACCGGGCCGTTTGTCCAGGTGTTGAGAGCAAAAGAGCCAAGATTTGGCAGCGGTGAGTTCCAGCCGCCCAGAAAGACAACCGAGATGATGGAGGAGACCATGAACATGCTGCCATACTCCGCAAGAAAGATGACTGCAAACTTCATGCCGGAGTATTCGGTAAAGTAGCCGGCAACCAGCTCCGACTCAGCTTCGGGAATGTCGAAGGGGGCACGATTCACCTCGGCCAGCGAGGCGATAAAGTAGATCAGAAACGGGAGCCAGGCTATCGGCGAATGGAAGAGATAGAAGTGGGCAAAGCCGTAGGATCCCGACTGTAAAAGGTTAATCTGCTGCATATCGAGCGTGCCAGCCATCATGGCACCGCAGAGCAGAGCCAGTGAGGCGGGAATTTCGTAACTGACAATCTGCGCAACACTTCGGACGGCTCCATAGAGCGACCACTTATTGTTGGAGCCCCATCCGGCGGCAAGAATGCCCACCACCTCGATAGCCACAATTCCAATGGCGTAGTAGAGACCAACATTGAGACTTGCCCCTATAAAGGCGGGGCTGAACGGGAGTACCGCGTAGGCCATAAAGGAGCCGACAAAGAGAATTCCCGGGCCGATGACAAAGAGAAAGCGGTCGGCGGAGGTTGGAAGAATATCCTCCTTCTGGATCAGCTTCAGGATATCGGCGATGGTCTGGAGAAGACCCCATTTGCCAACCTCCATCGGGCCGAGACGATCCTGCATGAATGCCGAGATCTTGCGCTCGCCATAGACTCCATAGGTGAGGGAGTAGAGGGCGATAAAGACCAGCGGTATTGCGGCAAGAATAACCAGACCGAGAGGCAGACCCAGAAGATTGAAGCCTACAAGCGCTTCAGACCAGGCATTGAGACTGTTACCCATAAGAAGAGGGATGCTGAATTGAGTGAGTGCGGGTGTGCTCATCGGTCAACCTCCCCAAGGACGATGTCGATACTGCCGATAATGGCGACAAGATCGGGGATAAGCTGACCCTTTGAGAGATCTTTCATGGCCGAAAGATTGACAAAACAGGAGGAACGGGCTTTGCAGCGAACCGGTTTGGTTGATTTTCCGTCGCTCTCGATGTAGAAGCCAAGCTCTCCACGGGGATTTTCGGCCCGGGAGTAGACCTCGCCAGCTTTTGGTCGAATCCTCTTTGGAATGGCAGAGCGGGAGTTGAACCCTTCGGAGGAGGGCATTTTATCGATGCACTGCTCTATAATCTTCAGGCTCTCCTCCATTTCAATGGCGCGAACAAGGTGACGGGAGAGGCAATCGCCGATGACGGAGTTTTTTCCGTCAGGAACGGCCACCTTAAAATCGAGTTCAGGGTAGATGGAGTAGGGGTCGTTTCTTCTCAGATCCCACTTCACCCCGGAGCCGCGAAGCATTGGGCCCGACCAGCCGTAATTGATGGCCACCTCCGGCGGCATGATGCCTATACCATGGGTACGCTTGAGAAAGATCTCGTTTGAGGTGAGAAGATTGTTGAGTTCGAGGGCCTTGGGCCTGAAGTAGTTGACAAACTCTCGCACTCTTTGGAGAAAATCGGCGGGTACATCGTAGGCAAGGCCACCAATCCATATATAGTTATAGAGCATTCGAGCCCCAGAGGCCCACTCAAGCAGACCAAGAATAATTTCACGGTCGCGGAAGCAGAAGAGAAAGGGGGTAAAGGCACCAAGATCAATACCGTAGGTTCCTATTGCGACGAGGTGAGAGGCAATCCTGTTGAGTTCGGAGACAAGAACCCTGATAAACTCTACTCTGCGAGGGATCTCAATATCAAGGAGCTTTTCGACAGCCATGGCGTAGGCAAATTCGCTGTTCATCGCCGAAAGGTAGTCGAGACGATCGGTATAGGGGACAATTGCGGGGTAATCGACGTTTTCACAACACTTTTCAAAACAGCGATGGAGATAGCCAAGGCAGGGCACCGCCTCGGTAATCACCTCTCCGTCTGTCAAACACTCCAGCTTGAGCACTCCGTGAGTCGAAGGGTGCTGTGGGCCCATGGCAAGCACCATCTGCTCGGTAGCAAGATCTTTTTCAACAATGACGAGCTTGTCGCTTTTACGGGTAACCCTGACAGATCCCTGTCCGACTGTATCTAATTCCTGCATACTGTGAGCTGCTTATACGATTAAAAACACTGTTAGTAGGGTACCTTGATGCCGCGATAGCTCTGCTGCACCTTATAATCTTTCAGTAATGGAGATCCTTCCCAGTCATCCGGGCAGAGAATTCGACGCATTTCGGGATGGCCTGCAAAGGTGATGCCGAAAAGATCGAAAACCTCACGCTCATGCCAGTTGGCGGTGTGCCAGAGGCAGGAGATTGATGGGAGTGAACCACCATGGCGCTGACACTTGAGCTTGACGGCCAGCTTATGGTCCAGAAGGGCAAGTGACTCGAAATTACAGATAATGCCGACCTTCTCCTCTGCCGGATAGTCCACGCCGGTGAGGCAGGCCAAGTAGTTGAACTTCAGTTTTGCATTGTCGCGCATAAAGTGCGCTATTTCGACCCAGCGAGCGGTCTCTACAACCTCAAAGAAGGGCATGGTCTCGTTGGCATCGAGCGGGGAGACCGCAGAACCGAACTGCTGCTGTATCATTGAATATGCCGCAGCGCTCTGCTGTACCGACTGCGAAACTGGCTTTCCTTCTTCCATCTGAGAGTAAACCTTAGTAGTTGATTAAGCCTGGGCCACCTTCCGTTCCTGCTCAACAAAAGCGCGGGGATCGAGAGCCTTCTCCTCCAGCTTTTTGAGCGCATCCGCCCTTGATATACCAATCTGCTCCATCCGTATCAGCTCCTGAACCTTCATCAGTCCGCCGATAAGCGCCTCAGGCCTTGGAGGGCAACCGGGCACATAGACATCGACGGGAATTACACGATCAACACCTTTCAGCACATGGTAGCCATGCTCCCAGTAGGGACCGCCACAGTTTGAACAGCTCCCCATGGAGAGCACATAGCGAGGCTCCGGCATCTGCTCGTAGAGACGGATCACCCTTTCAGCCATCTTCATGGTGACCGTTCCGGCCACAATCATCAGATCGGACTGACGGGGGGAGGAACGAGGGAAAATACCAAAACGTTCAAGATCATAGTTGGATGCGTTGGTGGCCATCATCTCAATGGCGCAGCATGCCAGACCGAAACCCATAGGCCAGAGCGAAGAGAGACGAGCCCAGTTCAAAACATTGTCAACTGATGTCACCAGGACGTTATGTCTTGTTATTGCGGCATCATGTAAACCCATAACGTTCTATTGAATGGTGAATGAGGATGATTTGACCGAGGGCGCATCCGGCATCTCCGGCATTTTTGGCACATTCGGGGTGGGCCTTACCCAGTCGAGGTCACCCTTGACCCAGGCGTAGGCGAGACCGAGAAGAAGTATGCCAGCAAAAACAAGCACTTCAACGAGGGCAAACGCTCCGAGCTGCTTGAAGATGGTAGCCCATGGAAAAAGAAAAACAACCTCAACGTCAAAAATAATAAAGATGAGCGCTACAACGTAAAATCTGATATTGAACTTGACCCAGGCGCTGCCAACCGCCTCTTCACCGCACTCGTAGGTTGAATTTTTAGCCGGGTTGGGCCTCTGTGGACGCAGCATACGAGCCGTCAGGAATCCGCCTGCTACAAAAACGATGCCGAGAGCGAGGAAGACGAAAACGTTGCCAAAATTACTGAGCGTCTGATCCATGGAGTGCCATTTTTTGTTTAATCACGGTACTGCAAAGCCTTTCGAAAAACAGAAGCCCATCATTGCCGGGTATTGTTTTTCGTGTGCGCAAATATAAAAAAAAATTTCGTCGAAGCCAGAAAAAAAATCCCTGCGATGCTCGCCTGTGTTCTGACGGTGGAGAGCCATTTGAGACTTTTGTGCGCTTCGCTAATTTAAGCTTTTTTAAAGGAAAAAATAAATTATTTACCCGTTACCCCCTCTTCACCCCTTATTATTTTTCCGGTAGCACTGAAAAACCTCATTAAAAGGGTGATGACGAGCAGCGTCAGGAGCCCGGAAACCCAGAGCGTGGCCTGCCAGCCGACGAGCACGGCAAGAGGAGTGCCGATAACGGCGGTGACAACCAGGGCGATCATTGGAGCCCAGGCTATACTCAGAAGAACCGGGAGTGCTCTTTTCATAAAGCGCCGGCGCGTTTGGGGATCGGGAAAAAGTTTCATGGTGTTTCAAAATAGAGGGTTCCGATCTGCTCTGCCAGGGCGGGGTCGAGGCTCTTGAGAAGCTCATACTCCCGTTTTAGCCCTTTCATGTCGCCCCTTGCAAGGTGGTACATGGCCATTTTACTGTGTGGCTCCGGTTTGTCGGGCTCAAGCTCAAGGGCCTTCTCGTAAGCCTCCCTCGCTTTGTCGAGCTCACCGAGGTCAATATATATATCTCCCTGCACACAAAAAATTTCGGTGTAGCGGGGATCAATCTCCAGCCCCTTTGCAAGGGTTTTGAGGGCCGCCTCCTCTTTGCCGAGCATAAACTGCACAAATCCAAGCTGTTTATAGGCATCGAGAAGTGCTCTGTCGAGCGCGATGGTTTTCATGAGGTCACAGGCGGCTTTTCGGTACCTGCCCATGGAGATGCCGGTCACTGCCCGCGCATAGAGCGCTTGAGGATTGCGGGGAAGCAGGGCAAGGCAGCCATTGAGCAGCTCCAGAGCTTCACTGTGGCGCTCCTGCTGAAGTGCCTTCAGCGCCTCTTCATACTGCCTCCGGAAGCTGTCGGAACTCTCTTTTTCAATCTCTTTTGGCATTCTCTCTTTATGTCATGACGGTTGAGCCTCAAGGCGCTCAATGGCACCCTGGAGGTTGTGAAGTGTCTGGAGTGCGTCGAGCACCCTGTGCGAAAGCCAGTCACCAAATTCAGGCGCGTCGTTGATACAGCGGACATATTGTGAATGTGGAAAAGCCGCCGCCTCAAGCTTTTTACAAGCATCGTACTCGGTTTCGCTGTTATCGGCAAAAAAGCCGTAGGGAAACATCACCACGCCGTCGTACCCTTCGGCTTTGAACCCATCAAGCGCTTTTTCAATGGTGTCGGCGGTCCACTCCCCTCCCCTTGAGTGGTTCATACAGCCCTGACGGACATCAAAAAAGATATTGCCTGGATCAGCCATAATGGTGCGCTTCATGGCTTCAAAAAAAGCATTGGTTTCGGCCAGACCGGTAAAAAGAGTGGGGACATTACCGGCACGATCTTTGACCAGGGTGCCATGAATAACAAGCACCAGTCCGATTTTTCTGCCCTGGGGCCGTCGCAGGCTGTCGTCAAGAGAGTCGAAAAGGTAGGAGGCATAGAGACGATGGAGACGATCATCGTCCCAGAGTTTGCTGAGCACCCTCACCTTGCCAATCAGGGCTTCGCCATAGAGGTCGACAACCATCTGGCAGGCCACCCCGCAGGAAAATGCCGATTCGACAGGTATCATCGGCACCACAAGAATTCCGTCATACTCGTGTTGCAGTTGCTGCAGCTTCTCCTCAAGAGAGGGGGCGACAAAATAGTAGCCATCGGTGACCACAAACTCGATGGATGAGAGAAACTCGCTGCTGCTGGCCCGAAGGGCCTCTGCGAGATGCCGGGTCTGGGCACGGGTCACCGAAAGCAGTGAAGAGTGATAACGGTTGAGTTTCCACTTGATATAGTGCTTTGTGGAGCGATAGTCCGCAATAAAATAGATCAGTGCCTCAGGAATTTTGACAATCTGACGGGTCACCGCCCTGAGAATTTTTCGGGAACTGGGCCAGAGGCTGCGAACCGTAACGTTTTCAACCTCTCCATAGGTGGTAACAATGACTGCATACTTTTTCCTTCTCACAATCCCGTCCACCATTTTAGCTCTCCATACATCACCAGAAAGCCCATCAACCCCCCAACCAGGGTCTGCATGAAGTTATGAGCCTTCAGAGAGATGCGCGACCACATCAGGAGCGGCACCAGAAGCAAAAACCAGAGTGCTCCGCTGCCAAACTGCACGAAGAGCAGGGCAATCGAGGAGGTGAGGGTAAAGAGGTGAATGCTGATCTTCCATTGAAGGGTGACAAGAAGGATGAAGACCATATTGATGGAGTTGAAGAGCAGAATGCCGGTCAAAAGCCTTGGTGCATCAACTTCAAGAATAAACTCATACCCAAGAGCATTGACGGCGACAAGCGCCAGGAGGGGGAGAAAGCGCTGCTCCCTGAAGCTGATATCGTAATCTGAAATCTTCCCGGTTTTTTTGAGGCCAGATATCAGGAGCACCGGTGCGAGCGTGCTTGCAAAAAAGAGCACCATAAGGTAATACATGCCGTTATGGTCTTTGGGAAAGCCAAGCAGAACAATGGCCGCGTAGACCGCAGGAGCGACAGCCACCGGGCTGATGAGCCATGAGAGGATGACGGCTGCACGATGGACATGATACGGCATAGGCTCCAAACCTGGATACTGTGGAATATTGTAGCGCTCATACGCCGCAAAACTTTCGTTAAAGATAGTTTTTATTAGAATAAAAACCACGTATATTATTGAGCTGAGAATGCGAGAGTGGTGAAATTGGTATACACGCCAGTCTTAGGAACTGGTGCCGTGAGGCGTGAGGGTTCGATTCCCTTCTCTCGCACTGCTCTTTTCAGTGAAAAGTATGCCAAAGTGGCGGAACTGGTAGACGCGCTGGACTCAAAATCCAGTGAGTGAATAACTCGTGTGGGTTCGATTCCCATCTTTGGTACGGTTAAACCGAAAACAAGCAAGTGAGAGTGGAGCCTCTTGGGCATGGACAGAATGTACTCACCCTGGCGTGAAGTGTATATGCAATCCTTCAAGGATGACAAGCCTGCCAGCCAGGAGGGCAGGTCGGTCTTCGCTGATATTGCGCCCGAGGATGACGAAAAGCGTTTTGTGCTCTACCGTGGCCGTCGATGTTTTATCATCATGAATCTCTATCCCTATAATTGCGGCCACCTGATGGTGATCCCCTACACCCAGACTGCGGACTTTTCGGAACTCGATGCGGAGACAAAGCTTGAGGTGATGGAGCTGACCGAACTGGCAATCAGGGCGCTGAAGCTCACCTTGAGACCCCAGGGTTTCAATGTCGGTGCCAATCTTGGACGAGTCGCCGGCGGGAGTGTCGACAACCACATCCATTTTCATATTGTGCCTCGCTGGGAGGGCGACACCAATTTTATGCCGGTGCTCTCTGATGCCAAGGTGCTGAGCAATGACATGACCTCGACCTATCAGAATCTCAAAAGGGCTTTTGCCGAGCTTGCCCCGGCCGCCAGGCAGTAGCTCTTTTAGCCGCCTATGGAGCGCGTCGCCTGCCCCCTCACCAACTCCACAGGGTTTACACCCTGGCTTGAAGTAGCTGATCGTTTTGATGCCCAAGGAGCGGTGCGCTGGCAACTGGTCAAGTCTACGGCATCGGGGCTGGTGATGCTCAATCCCCGCCCTGACAGCTCTGAAATTGCCTCCCATTATCATGAACAGGGGTATGATCCCCACCTTTTACCAAGCGCCTCTTTGACCATACATGAGCGCCTCCTGCTTGCGGCACGCACCCTTCTGCTGCGCTACAGGGCACATCTTATCCTGCAAGATATGCCGAGACCCTACGACCAGCGGACCATCCTTGAAATAGGCGCATCATCGGGTGAGCTGCTCAATGCGCTGGGGCGGAAAGGGGTGGCGGCGGGGAACCTTTACGGGGTGGAGCCCCATCAGCCCTCTGCGCTCTATGCCATGGAGCATTTTCAAGTGCAGCTCTCCCCTACGTTGGCGGAGAGCTATCCTGTACGATTTGACCGAATTATTCTCTGGCATACGCTTGAGCATCTGCACGCGCTGAACGAGACACTGGATGCCGTTGCCACCCTGCTGAAGCCGGATGGCCTGCTGGTGCTGGCTTTGCCGAATCACTCGTGCAGGGGCGCTCGACTCTATCGTGAGCACTGGGTCGCCTGGGATGCGCCGCGCCATCTTTACCATTTTCTGCCGCAAACGCTTTCGAGACTGATGGAGATGCATGGGCTGCATCTTGTGAAACAGAGAGCCTATGCGCCTGACGCTCTCTATAACACGCTCTGCAGTGAGGAGCTTGCGGCAAGGGCTTCGGGCCGTCGCTTTGGCCCCGGCAGCCGAATCGGAGCGCTCTGCCGGGGCCTTGTTGAGAGCTGCCGGGGGCTGGTTTGGCTCAATGAGGCCGAAGGGATAGTCTACTTTGTCACTCGTCGCCCCAGCGCTTTGTCGAGAAGTGTGGTGGCGACAAGGTTGTCGTAGACCGCCTGGAGATAGTTGGTTTTGGCCGTATTGAGCTGAAGTTCAGCATCGGTCAGCTCCAGACGGGAGCCGATCCCCTCTTTAAAACGGAGGGCCGATATGGCAAAGCTCCGTTCGGCCACACCAATTGTTCTCGACTGCACCTCAATGCGCTGACGGGAATCCTCAACATTTGCCACTCTCACCTCCACTTCGGCCCTGATGTTGGCTTTCAGCTCCTCAAGGCGGGAACGGGTCTGGAGTTGGCTGATTTTTGCCTGCTCAACCTGGGAGCTGATGCGATAACCGGTAAAAAGAGGCATGGAGAGCTGCAGCCCCACGGAGGAGGAGGTTGGCCAGCGGGCATCGGCAACCCGAACAGCATCATTAAAAGCGGTTTGTGTTTCAAGTTTGCCGACAGCGTTGAGCACCGGATAGTTTTCGGCCTTGACGGAATTGATTTTTTCAGCTTCAGCCTGCACCTGAAAGTCGAGCTGGCGGAGCTCCGCTCTTTGGGCAAGCGCCTCGCGGTATGCCCCGGAAATATCGGAGGGAGAGGAGGTGGAGGGGGGTTCAAGCTTGCCGGTGAGCAGAAGAGAGGTTTCGGGGGGGAGGCCCATGGCATTTTTGAGCATGGTCATGCTGTTCTCCACCCTTTTTGTGGTTCTGATGAGATCTGGGCGAAGATTTTCAACGGAGAGGTAGGCTTTCAGCGTGTCGATATCGGCGACGACTCCCTGGCGAAACATGGAACGGGTATCTTTTTTGGACTGCTCCCAGCGCGCAATGCTCTGCTGAATCAGTTTGAGATGCTCTTTGGCAATCAGTGCGTCAAAATAGGAGATTTTGATCGTAGAGATGACCCCGGCTTCGGAGCTTCGGTAGGCTTCGTCGCTCATGTTGCGGACAATGGAGGCTGCCTTGATACCGGCAAATGCAGATCCGTTAAAGAGTGGCTGACGAAGGTCAATGGAGGCGCGGGCGGCATTGTCGGAGCTTATTTCGAGCACTCCGGTTGGAAAAATCGGATTTGGCGCCATCATCATCACCGACGGTTTCAGGGTTCGGGTGTAGGAGAGCGCTGTAGTTACCTGGGGGAGAACATTTGACCAGGTCTCCCTGATTTTTTCTCCGGCCATCTGGCGTTCCAGTCGGGCAACCTCTAGCGTGCGGCTTTTTTCGAGCCCGATACGCACCGCATCTTCAAGGGTGAGCGGTGTGCTCTCGGGCGGGGCGGCCCCGGAGAGCGCGACAGAGGCTGAGAGAAGAGGCAGAAGAATCAAAAGAAGAGCGTATCGGATCCTGTTCATAAAGAGGTTTCGCTGAATGAATAAAATCGGCCCACTGCGCCTGTGGCAACAAGGGTATGAGTTCGGGCAATATAAAGAAGTGAAGGCTGTTTCATACAACAATCATGGCTGGTATCGTTCATGCCAAAGGCGGGTGAGGCGCTCTCTGATACATTTTTCGCGACCCTCCTCTCCGGGACGGTAGTACACCCTGGGCTCCACCCCTTCAGGAAAGTAGTGCTGAGCGACAAAATGGTCCGGATAGTTGTGGGCATAGCGGTAGCCTGCACCGTAGCCTTCATCTTTCATCAGTTTTGTCGGGGCGTTGCGCAGATGGAGTGGAACGGCACAATCCTGCATGGAGCCGGCTTCGATCAAGGCCTGGTTGATTGCCACATAGCTCGCGTTGGATTTGGGGGCTGAGGCGAGGTAGGTGACACCCTGGGCCAGGTTGATTCTTGCTTCGGGCATACCAATCATGGCGACAGCCTGAAAGACCGAGATGGCAAGGGTGATTGCGTAGGGGTCGGCATTGCCGATATCTTCGCTTGCAAAAATAACCATCCGACGGGCAATAAATTTTGGATCTTCACCACCCTCGATCATCCGTGCAAGCCAGAGGAGCGCTGCGTCAGGGTCGGAACCACGCATGGACTTGATAAAGGCAGAGGTGATGTCGTAGTGATGTTCGCCCGTTTTGTCGTAGCGGGGGGCTTTGTGCTGAAGAGCCGACTCAAAGAGCGACCGGTCGAGCCTTCTCTTCACCGCATCGTGAGGGAGGAGGGAGATTGCCGCCTCGATGGCGTTGAGCGCCTTTCGGGCATCGCCTCCTGAAAACTGCAACAAAAATGCAAGGTCGGTGATCTCTACAGGGTGCTCCCTGCAAGAAGAATCCTCCCTGAGCGCACGTTGAATGACCGCTTCAAGGTCGGCGGGAGCGAGTGGCTGAAGAGTATAGAGCTGCATGCGGCTCAGCAGCGCTCCGTTCACCTCAAAGGAGGGATTTTCGGTGGTGGCTCCGATGAGCGTGATAACACCCTGTTCAAGAGCGTGGAGGAGGCTGTCTTGCTGTGCCTTGTTAAATCGGTGAATTTCATCGATAAAAAGGATACTCCTCTCCCCTCTGGCTCTGGCTTTTTCGGCGTTGTCGAGCGCTTTGCGGACATCCTTGATGCCGGAGTCGACGGCAGAGAGCTGCTCGAAACGGCAGTTCAGCGACGCTGCGCAGATCACCGCAAGGGTTGTTTTGCCTGAACCCGGGGGGCCCCAGAAGATCATGGAGGGCATCTGCCCGCTGGTAATGAATTGGCGAAGCGGCCCGTTGGCACCGACAAGGTGCTGTTGACCGGCAATATCGTCGAGGGTGCGGGGACGAACCCGTTCGGCCAGTGGCTGAAAGGGGGCGCTTTTTTCGGGCGACGAGGAAAAGCCGAAAAGATCGGGCTGGATGTGGTCGGGGAATGCCATCAAAATCCTTGCTGGAGCATCCACTCCCCGGTAAGTTTGGAGACGGGGGCTTCGGCAGGTGGCGCACCCTGAAGCTGCCGGGCCACATATTTGCCGAGAATGTCAAACTCAAGGTTCACCCGGCTTCCTGCTTTCAGATTGTTGATGGTGGTATTGGCAAAGGTGAAGGGAATAATGGCCACGGCAAAGCAACCGGGTTCGAGTTTTGCCACCGTGAGGCTGATGCCGTCAATGGCTATAGAGCCTGCTGAAACAATAAAGGGAGCAAACTGTTCACCAAGGGTCACCCACACCTCCCTGCTGGAGCCAAGCTCCCTCACCTTCTGGATGGTTGCGGTACAGTCGACATGACCAAGCACAAAATGGCCGCCGAGACGATCGACGGGACGAACGGCCCGTTCGAGGTTGAGCAGCGAGCCGCGCTGCAGTGAGCCAAGGGTCGTCTTGGCAAGGGTCTCTTCGACAGTGTCGACCTCAAACCAGCCCTGATGGCAGGCGACAACGGTCTGGCAGACACCATTGATACTGACGCTCTCGTCGATGGCCAGATGGTTGAACTCTTCGCTGCTGCTATACTGTACGCCGAGGCGAAGCCCCCCCTGACGACCTGCTACTCCCCTCACCTGCCCAACGTCCTTGATTATTCCGGTAAACATGATTTCTGGTTTTTCTGTCATGAGGCCGGTGCTTGTCAGACATACACACCGGCTCCATGAGTACAAGAGAAAGTCTGCGCCTGGCCTTATCCGAGCGCTTTGAGGGCCGCACTGTAATCAGGCTCCTGCACAATTTCAGGAACCTGCTCTGTATGAAGCACCATTCCGTCGGAATCAATAATGACAATTGCGCGGGAGAGAAGTCCTTTCAGGGGACCGTTGGTAATGGTCACCCCATAGTGAATGCCAAACTCCGGTGAACGAAATGTGGAGAGTGAGACAACATTTTTCAGCCCCTCGGTTTCGCAAAAACGGCTATGGGCAAAAGGAAGATCGGCAGAGACGCAGAGAACGACCGTGTTGTCGAGCGATGATGCCTCCTGGTTAAAGCGGCGGACTGAAGCGGCGCAGACCGGAGTGTCAAGACTCGGAAAAATGTTGAGCACCACTCTTTTGCCTGCAAAATCGGCTGGGCCAGCCTCGGAGAGGTCAGTTTTTACCAGACAGAAAAAGGGTGCTTCGGTACCTTTTGCGGGCAGAGTCCCGACTGTTTCAAAAGGGTTGCCCTTCAGGGTGATTTGTGCCATACAGTAGTTGTTTATTGTTTCATAAAAATGATGTAAAAAAAAACATCCAGCAGAGCCTCTCTTTCTGATTTGCAGGACAAGGATAATATAGTCAACAACAGGAAGATCACATAGACTCTCTTCTTTCTTGACTCCAGGGAGCGACTCTTTTGGGAGGCTGAACAGCCTTCAGCGGCGGTGAACGGTTCACCCTGTCGGAGAACATGTTGTCTCCGGGTATTGAATGTATGCTTCCAGTTGCACATCATGACCATAGAACTGCGGTGGCTCGAAACGCACCGTAAGCGCCTGATCCGGCAGATTGATTCCAAGCGGTGCGACGGCACTGAGGCCATCGGCTCCGAAAAATTTGGGGGCGATAAAGATCATCATTTTATCAGCAAGCCTGTTTCGAAGGAGTGAGGCGGCCAGGCGGCTGCCCCCTTCAACCATAACCGAGAGCACTCCGCGTCGATGGAGCTCCTCCAGAACCTGGCGAAGATCCAGCCCCCCGGCATGTTCATCAACAAAATGGAGCGTCACCCCCTGTTTTTGCAGCAACTCGACTTTTGGCAGCCTCTGCCATGATGAGGAGGCAAAAAGAATGGTGGGCGCTTCGGCGTCAAATATTTTTGCCTCCAGAGAGAGGTGCAACTGGCGGTCAAGCACCACCCGGAGGGGATTGCGTCCTGAACACTCTCTCACGGTGAGGTGCGCGTCATCAGCCCGAACGGTGGCCTCACCAACAAGAACGGCATCGTAGATGCTGCGGAGACGATGCACCTCCCTGCGTGCTTCGGGGCCGGTGATCCAGTGGGAGGCACCAAGAGAGGTTGCAATTTTGCCATCAAGCGTCTGGGCAAGTTTAATGGCCACAAAAGGGAGCCCTGTGGTATGGCTTTTTATAAAAGGCTCATTCATTTTGCGGCACTCAGCTTCAAGCACCCCCTCGGTCACCGCAACACCGGCCGCCTGAAGTTTTGCAATGCCCTGTCCGGCAACCTCGACATAGGGATCGCGACAGCCGACGACCACGCGGGGAATCCCCTTTTCCACAATAAGATCGGAGCATGGGGGGGTTTTGCCAACATGGCAGCAGGGCTCAAGCGTCACATAGAGTGTGGCCTCATGAAGCTGTCGCTCATCGGCAACTGATCTGATGGCCTCCACCTCCGCGTGGGGCGCTCCGAAATGGCGGTGATAACCCTCCCCTATGATCTCCCCATGGCGAACAAGGAGGGCTCCTACCAGCGGATTGGGACTGACCCTCCCGGAACCCAGCACTGCAAGCTCGAGAGAGCGGCGCATGAAAATGATGTGTTCGTCCTCTCTCATGGTTACTCCTCTTGATGAGTCTGGACAATGACCTGTTCGAGCCCTATACCGGAGAGGGAGATCAGTTCGGCAATGTGCTCAATTTTATAGGGGGTGGCGTAGTAGATGGTTTTGATTCCCACATTGATGAGAACTTTGAGGCAGTGAATGCAGGGGCTGGCGGTAATATAGATATCGGAGTCCCTGATGGAGACACCATGTTTTGCCGCCTGCGCAATGGCATTGATTTCGGCATGGATGGTGTTGACACAGTTCTCTTCAACGGTACCATCCGGATGAGTGCTCCGGTAAATACGGCAGGCGCTGCCGCTGTCGTGGCAATGGGGCAGTCCCGATGGCGCTCCATTGTATCCCGTCGAGAGAATATTGTTATCGCGAACAATAACCGCGCCAATGTGACCCCGAGTACAGGTGGCTCTCCCCGATATCAGATGGGCGACACTCATGAAGTATTCGTGCCAGCCGAGCCGCATGGGAGCGGAAAAGCCATCCCCTCCCTGTTCACCTGTACAGGAGCATCCGCATCTGCTCTTTTCAGTCATGGCCTCCCTCCTTTAAAAAATGTTACTGGATTTTCTGCTTTCCCAGATAGAGCGATTTATCGACTTTTGAAAAAAAGTCCTGGTAGTACTGATCGTCTTCAATCTGGCTGACACGCATCACCGCTCCCTTGTTATTGAGCACTTTATATTTAAAGTTGATGCGTACCCTGATCTGTTTACCGAATTCGCTGATATTGGCAGAGGCTTCTGTAATGCTGTTTTTTTTATACTCCGGCCTGTCGGTAAATGCCCGGGCAAAAAAAGATTCCGTTGGATTTTCAATATCGAGCTCTTTCTGTGCGGTCAGGAGCCCAAGATCGACATTGGCCTGCTGAACGATAAAGTTGTCGTCCTGCAACGTATTCATGACCGCCTTCATCACCAGCTTCATGTCGCTGACATCGTAGAGACGGGACTGTGCTTCACGCACCTGGAGCTGGGTTTTTGGCGCGACCGGCAGCGTGGTTTCGCAGCCACCAAAAAGAAGGGATGTGCCAAGGGCGGAGAGAAGTATCGGATGTTTCATGCCCCTCCCTAAAATTTAGTGCTGTGATAGGAGTAATCGCTGACAAGACCATTGGTAAACTTGATGATCACGGTCAGGGTTTTTTGAGTTGATGATACCGCTCCGGCGTTGCGCGAACCAACGAGAATTGAGAGAATACCGTTGCCTCCGGTTGAGTAGGCTGCTTCGGTGGCAAGGCGGTCATAGATCCAGCTCTCCTTTCCATCAAGGTCGCGGGCGGCAATATTGGGGGATCCGAGTGCTTCGGCCACGGCGGCCTGGCTCATCCCCTTGTGAATCTCTCTCTGAACAGAACCGGCGGTAAGCTCTCTGCCTGATGGAGGAGGCAATTCGGCGGCATGATCGGCCGCGCTCATACAACCACAGAGAGTTGATGCCATCATAACGGCGAAAAGGGATGCTTTCATGGATCAATGAGCATTGAGTGGTTGAAAAAAGTGTGGAGAGAGCGACACTGAAGGGCGAGGAATGGTCGCCCCAAAGTTTGGTTTAGCTCTCCCGATTATCTATATTATATGCTTCAAATCTTTTTGTTACGAGCGGAGAACCATTTCACCCTGCTCCGCACACTGTTTTCTCCAATGTAAAAAATTTGCAGCAATGGACAATATGCCAGAGATCATGGTATCGTACATATTGGCCATTATAACAATATTCTGATTGATCGGAGAGCGTGATGATCGACACTGCCGGGCTTTGTTGACATGGGAGTATTATTAGTGTATTGGAAGCATTGCTTTGTTTGCCAGACAGTTTTAAAAGAAGAATGAAGAATCTTATGAAAAGGTACGCTATCGTTTTGGCTTGTGGTATATTGTGTGGTCTGGAGACCATACCCGCAGCCTCCCTTCGCGCAGATGTGATCCCCGATGCCGGAAGCATTCTTCGCGATCAACTTCCTCAACTTCCAAGAACCGTGCCGATGCCGCCCCCCCGGGAGCTGGTTGCGCCGACTCCTCAAAAAGAGAGCGATGATGGCGTCAGGGTAACCGTTCACAAATTTATTTTTCAGGGATATGAAGGCGTTTTGAGTGACCAGGAGATCCATGACCTGGCCGACAGCTTCAGAGACAAGCAGCTCTCGATGAAGGAGCTGCAGGGTCTGACCAACGTTATAACTGCCTATCTGAAAGAAAAAGGGTGGTTTCTTGCAAGGGCTTAT
>Ga0194037_1001484_pt1 | contig 16873 bp, 17 predicted proteins | sample JunL306m_MetaG_FD_148653 | JGI IMG/M metagenome (GOLD analysis project Ga0194037, IMG submission 148653) | Anoxic zone freshwater microbial communities from boreal shield lake in IISD Experimental Lakes Area, Ontario, Canada - Jun2016-L304-6m | ecosystem: Environmental > Aquatic > Freshwater >...
TCCGCTGTCAGTTGTGACCAATCATCATCCCCGTTCCATTCATCGCCTCAACACGCCGTGGGCGCATACTGTTATATATGAAGCGCATGTCCAAGGGTTGACGGCCAAGAATCCTGCAATCGATGAAATCGATCGTGGAACGTATAAGGCTTTGGGTCATCCGACCACGATTGCCCACCTCAAGAAAATGGGAATCACCGCGCTAGAGCTTCTTCCCATTCATTCTTTTATTACCGAGCCCGCGATACACGCCCGAGGACGTAGAAACTTTTGGGGCTACAACCCCATCGCATTTAACGCACCGCACAACGCCTATGCATCTACCAACGACCCGATCACAGAACTGCAATCCTCGGTTGACCACTTGCATACCGCTGGAATTGAAGTGATCTTGGATGTCGTCTATAACCACACTGGTGAAGGCGGGGTTGGCGGTCCCACACTTTCCTATCGTGGAATTGATAATAAAAGCTGGTATCGCCATCAAGGAGATGATGAGTACATCGATGTCACCGGTTGTGGCAACACCATCAATGCAGGACAACCCCACGCGGTCCGCCACATCATTGATTCACTTCGTTGGTGGAGTGATGTCATCGGAGTAGATGGTTTCCGCTTTGATCTAGCAACTGCTCTCTACCGAAATGATTCGGCAACTGATTCGTCTCTCTTTAGCGCAATTGCAGCCGACCCCGTTCTGCGAAATCTTAAGTTGATTTCTGAGCCATGGGATGTGACCCGTTACAGCCTTGGCGATTTTGCTTATCCATGGCGTGAATGGAATGACCACTACCGAGATTCCGTGCGCCAGTTTTGGCTAGGTGATTTGCAACGTGGCTATGGGGAGGGCGTGGCAGATATTGCATCTCGAATTAGCGGCTCTAGCGATATCTTCTACTACAGAGGTCCTACTTCATCTATCAACTTTGTCACCGCCCATGATGGTTTCTCACTTAACGATGTCGTGAGTTATGAAGAAAAACATAACGAACAAAATGGTGAAGACAATAGAGATGGTTCAGCCTCCAACCAATCATGGAACGTCGGCGTTGAGGGACCTACCGATGACCAAGGCATTGCCACCATTCGACATTGGCTACAAAAATCAATGCTGGCAACCCTCGCGCTCTCCTCAGGCGTGCCTATGTTTTCGATGGGCGATGAAATAAGTCGTTCACAAAACGGATCAAATAATGCTTACTCGCTACCAAGTACCGACATCGGTGGCACGGGTTGGGCGCTCAATTGGGAATTATCCGAACGAGAACAAGACATGCTCGACTCGGTTTCTGCCCTTCTGAGTATTCGCAATACATACCTAGTAGATGTGACCTCCGAATTCTTTAACGGAGCAATCGATCTTGGCACGCAGAGAAAAGACATTGCTTGGTTTAGTTTGGGCGGCCGCGAAATGACCGACACCCACTGGAGTGATGGAGACAAACGCAGTATCACCGTTTTCTTTGAGGCAGGTGCAAATCGTGGATTGCTATTGCTTCTTAACTCATCTCGATCAGAAACCACCTTCACTCTCCCCGATGAGAAATGGGGAGAAAGTTTTCGTTGCATTTTTGATGCTTCTCAGGAAAGTTCCACATATGAGCCCGTTATTGCCTCACCTGCAGCAAAAGTGAAAGTCTCACCACATAGCGCTCAGGTTTGGCTCCTTTCTCGCTGATACTCGTGAGTACGTGCCGAGGGGGTTAAAATCTGCCAATGCTCGCAATCGTTGCTCCTGGTCAGGGTTCGCAAACACCGGGCTTCCTTAATCCCTGGTTAGAAATTTCCGACCTCAAAGAATCGCTCTCAACATATTCCGATGCGGTCGGGCTTAACCTTGCAATTCTCGGAACCGAATCTGGCCCAGATGAAATTCGCGATACAGCTAACGCTCAACCTCTGATCGTCGCTGCCGGCTTATTGGGCCTTCAAGCCCTTGGGTCAGATGCGAGATTTGATGTCACAACGGGCCACTCGGTTGGAGAATTAACCGCCGCGGCAATCGCTGGAGTCATCAGTAACCTCGATGCCATGAAACTCGTGCGCGAGCGCGGCCTTGCCATGGCTGTTGCTGCAGCTCACTCAACGACCGGAATGTCGGCTGTTCTGGGCGGAGATCGGGCTGAAATCCTTGCCCTTATTGCTCACCTTGGATTGGTGGCCGCAAATGACAATGGCGCAGGTCAGATTGTTGCCGCCGGAGACTTGCTTGCCCTAGGTGCGCTGGCTGATTCAATCCCATCGAATGCACGCGTACGCGCGCTAGCGGTCTCGGGCGCATTTCATACCCACTTCATGGCGCCCGCTGTCGGCCACCTTAAAGAATGTGCAACAACGTTACATCCAACAGATTCAAAACACCCCATCGTTTCCAATAAAGATGGAGCCAGCATTACAAGTGGCCAGCAAGTTATGGATCGCATTGTTTCCCAAATCGCTAACCCGGTTCGCTGGGATTTGTGTATGGCGACAATGCTGGAAATGGGTGTAACCGCGGTTTTGGAGTTGCCACCTGCTGGCACTCTGGTTGGATTGATTAAGCGATCAATGCCAGGGGTTGAAACACTGGCGCTGAAAACACCAGATGATCTTGCAGCAGCACAAGATCTCATTGCACGTCACGCAGGACCTACCGCAAAGGCGGCCTCATGATTTCGGTACGCAAAGGCAGTGATAGCCAGATCTTGAGTGTGGGCGGCTACCAACCATCACGCGTTGTTCCTAACTCTGAAATTGTTGAACGCATTGATTCCACGGATGAATGGATTCGCCAGCGCACCGGAATTGAAGAGCGTCGCTTTGCCGCGCCACAAGAGAGCGTGCTGGATATGGCCGAGGCTGCATGTCGCCAGGCCCTAGAGCGCGCAGGAATTTCCATGGAAGATGTGGACACCGTCATTGTTGCCACGATCACTTATCCCTTTCAGGCGCCCAGCGCTGCAACCGCACTCATTGCTCGTTTAGGAAATCCGAAAGCTGCAGCATTTGATATTAACGCTGCATGTGCTGGCTTTTGTTATGGCTTGGGCATGGCAAGTGATTTCATTCGTAGCGGAACTTCCAAACATGTCCTTGTTATTGGTGTTGAAAAACTTACCGACTTCACCGATCCTACGGATCGTGCCACTGCATTTATTTTTGCCGATGGAGCAGGCGCAGTACTTGTAGGTCCATCAGATCATCCTGGAATCGGACCTACGGTGTGGGGATCTGATGCTGATTCACGCGAGGCGATCGTGATGAATCCATCCTGGAATGATTTTAGAAATGGTGCAACAGATGTTCCTTGGCCAGTTATTTCACAACAAGGTCAAGTTGTTTTTCGCTGGGCGGTTTACTCCATGGCCAAGGCGGGACTTCGAGCCGTTGAGGCGGCAGGAATGACCGTTGATCAGCTCGACGCCTTCATCCCACATCAAGCAAATGTGCGCATCATCGAAACAATGGCGAAAGAAATGAAATTGCCAGAAAAAGTCATCATTGCCCAAGATATTCGCACCTCAGGCAATACTTCAGCAGCTTCTGTACCTCTGGCCATGGCTGCTTTGCTCAAAGATCACCCAGAATTGCATGGCGGATTAGCGCTACTCATCGGTTATGGCGCAGGATTGGTCTATGCAGGTCAAGTAGTACAACTACCACCTCTCCCACACGTACCAACAATCACTAACAACTAAGAAAGGCACTACCAATATGGCACTTTCACAAGCAGATGTTCTCGCGGGACTTAAAGAGATCGTCGAAGAAGTTGCAGGAATTCCTGCAGCATCCATAGAAATGGATAAGAGCTTCACTGATGATCTTGATGTTGACTCATTGAGCATGGTTGAAGTTGTTGTTGCTGCAGAAGAGCGCTTTGGCGTGAAGATCCCAGACGATCAGGTTTCAGAGTTGGCCACTGTTGGCGACGCTGTGAATTTCATCGTTAAGGCATCTGCGTAAATTTAGGAGAATCACACAATGTCACGTCGTCGCGTCGTAGTTACTGGATTAGGTGCAACCACTCCCCTGGGTGGAGATGTAGCAACCTCTTGGTCAGCCCTTCTGGCTGGCACAAGTGGTGTGCGCACTCTCACCGATGAGTGGGCATCCACGATTCCAGTAACTATTGCCGGCCGCGTTGCCGTTGAACCAAGTGAGGCGATGGAGCGCGTTGAAATGCGCCGCTTGGATCGCTCTGAACAATTTGCACTTATTGCAGCACGTGAAGCGTGGAAAGATGCAGGATCTCCCGATGTCGATCTTGAGCGTCTAGGCGTTGTAATCGCCTCTGGTATCGGTGGAGTTACAACGCTGCTGGATCAATATGACATCTTGAGAAATAAGGGTGCTCGTTTTGTAAGCCCTCACACGGTTCCGATGTTGATGCCAAATGGGCCAGCGGCAAACGTTGGTCTTGAACTCAAAGCAAAAGCAGGAGTGCATACTCCAGTAAGTGCTTGCGCATCTGGCGCTGAGGCCATTGGTTATGCCATGGAAATGATTCGCTTTGATCGTGCTGACATTATTGTCACGGGTGGAGTGGAAGCAGCAGTGCACGCCCTTCCGATGGCAGCTTTTGCCGCAATGAAAGCATTGTCTACACGCAATGACGAACCTACTCGTGCATCACGCCCCTATGACATAGACCGCGATGGTTTTGTTTTAGGCGAAGGCGGAGGAATTTTAGTTTTAGAAGAGTACGAGCACGCGAAAGCACGCGGGGCAACAATTTATGCTGAAATTGCAGGACAAGGTTTAACCTCTGACGGCTACCACATTGCTGCACCAGATCCTGATGGCAGCGGAGTTCAGCGCGCTATTGCATTTGCACTACGCGATGCAGGTTTAACAACTCGCGACATTGTTCACCTCAATGCACATGCAACATCAACGCCAGTGGGAGATGTCGCCGAAGCAAACGCACTTCGATTAGCTCTAGGAAAAGATGCCGATCATGTTGCTGTATCTGCAACGAAGTCCAGTACAGGTCACTTACTCGGTGGAGCAGGAGCGATTGAATCTGTCTTTATCGTGAAGGCCTTGCAAGATCGATTAGCACCACCAACAATTAATATTGAAAATCTAGATCCAGCCGTCACGATTGATGTTGTCCGCGACAAGCCTCGCGCACTTCCTTCTGGCGATATCGCGGCACTCAATGATTCCTTTGGCTTTGGTGGCCATAACGTTGTATTGGCTTTTCGTACTCTCTAATCAATGACCACCGCTGAAGTCGACCCACGCGATCCTCAACTTCGTTTAGCGCGCCTTCTTGATCCAGGCAGCGTTCAACTTATTTCACCCGTAGATAAATCAGGCATGTTAGCGGCAACAGGATTAATAAAAGGTAACCGTGTTGTTGTCTTTGCCTCGGATGCCACTTTTCAAGGTGGTGCCCTCGGAGTGGATGGTGCACATGTAATCCTCACCGCCTATCGCGAAGCAATGGCTGGGCAATTGCCCGTCATCGGTATCTGGCACTCAGGTGGTGCGCGATTGCGCGATGGCGTTTCCTCTCTGCACGCATTTGGTGAAGTATTCCAATCGATGATTACAGCCAGTGGAAAAATCCCACAGCTTTCCTTGGTTCTGGGACCCACCGCGGGTGGAGGCGCTTATGGTCCAGCCCTCACCGATGTTGTCGTACTTGCACCAGAGGGACGCATTTTTGTTACTGGCCCCGATGTTGTTAAAAGTGTGACGGGTGAAAAAATTGATATTGCAACACTAGGTGGCCCTGATGCTCATCGCAAAAACAGCGGCGTCGCGCATCTCATTTCACATTCAGAGCAAGAGGCGTTCGATGATATTCGCGATCTCGCCTCACTCTTTTCCAACCAAGGTCATATTTCCACCGACCTTGCAGACTTTGATTTTGCTTCCCTTGTTCCTCCTCAGACCAAGCGCGCATATGAGGTCCATCCTCTTGTCCGGGCAATATTGGATAGCGATAGTGAACTTCTGGAACTGCACCCCCATTGGGCCGAAAACATGCTCATTGCGATCGGCAGGTTAGGCGGGCGCACTGTGGGAGTAGTTGCCAACAACCCACAACATTTAGGCGGAGTTCTCGATTCCTCAGCGGCTGAAAAAGCAGCTCGCTTTGTTCGCACCTGCGATGCATTTGGAATTGCCTTGATTGTGATCGCAGATGTTCCAGGATTTCTCCCAGGAGCCGGTCAAGAATGGGAGGGCGCAGTAAGGCGTGGCGCGAAATTGCTGCACGCCTTTGGCGAAGCGGTTGTCCCGCGCGTCACTCTTGTTACCAGGCGCGCCTATGGCGGTGCCTATGTTGCGATGAATTCAAAATCATTGGGTGCTACAAAAGTGTTGGCATGGCCCACGGCTGAAGTTTCTGTGATGGGAGCAGTTGCTGCGGTGCGAGTTTTGCATCGGCGACTTCTGGCCGACCTTCCGGAGGAGTCACGAGAGAGCATGGAACTTGAATTAGCTGCTCAACACGACAAGATTTCAGGCGGCGTAGAACGCGCCATAGAAATCGGAGCGGTCGATGAAATCATTGATCCGATGAAGACCAGGTCAGCGCTGGCACAAGCAATCGCCAGCGCACCCTATCGCCGTGGAAGCCACAGCAACATCCCTCTTTAGAAACTACTTCGTCTTGAAAGTTACCGAAACTGTTGCTGTCACGGTCTTATTAATTGTTGTGGTGTCATAAGCGCCACCGCTATCGGTCATTGTGGAATCTGGAGTCGTTACCTGAAAAGGACCCGTCGTGACGCTAACAACTGCGCCGATAGTTCCGCCCACTGCTTTAGTAAGTGCGATCGCACGAATTTGCGCATCTTTCATCGCTTCCTCTAAGAGCTGAGGACGCAACGCAGGCAAAGTGGAAACATAATATTGAGGTCCGCCTGTGTTCACATTTACACCAGTCTGTAACAACGTGCCAATAGCTTGGCTCAACTTAGAAAGCAGTTGCACATCCTTGCTGCGGACAACAACATCGCGTGAGGCATTGTGCGAGAGGATGCGACCCGTTGCGTTTCCGTTGATGTATTCGGCATTTGCATATGTTGATACCGCACCGAGTGTCAGTGCGTCTGCTGGTACACCGCCTGAGGTGAGATAAGCCTTCACCGCATCAACGTCGGATCCAACTTTAGCGATTGCATCGGCAACCTTTGGAGTTGATGCCTGCACGCTAAGAGTCCAAACTGCGTTATCGGCAATAGCAGATACTTTCGCAGATCCCGTGACGGTGATTCCATTTGCACTGCGAGCTGCAAATCCAGAACCGACCTTCATGAGCCCGCCACCTAGTGCAAGGGCAACGATTACTGACGAGATGATGATCGTTACCGCTTTGCGGCGTTCGATCGTGATTATTGGACTTTCGTTTAGTTGACTCATAAAAACGATTCTACTTCCTGGCTCGGAGGGTTAGATGGCTTGCGATTGTGATGTTGCATCCACATCGACGCGACGAAATTGTTCTAACTCCAAATCCCACGCAGTTCCCATGGCATTTGCCAATGTTTGTCGCAAAGTGTCTTCATCTTGATCCATCGCTCCCAATACTTGATGTTCGGTAATCAACACACTCCCCGCACCGTCAATGAGTGCCCGATGAATGCCTAGCTCTGGAGTAAAACGATATAAAACGTTCTCCGTTACAGATTCTTCTCGAATTTCAAATCTCAAGTAATGCCACCCACGAAGCGCACTTGCCAGTTCAGCTCCAGCACCCACTCGATCTCGCCACTCCAGGGTGGCGGTATGAGTGCCGGCTACCAAGGGCTGAGGCGACCAAGTAATAACGATGGCCTTTCCCAGAAGGTTTTGAATGGCCCACTCAACGTGCTTGGTAAGCGCGGCAGGGGCAGAGTGAATGACAAGAAAGCCCTTAGACAAGGCAGTTGATCCCACAGATGAAATGGTAGATCGGCCTGCGGGTCTAGGCGTGTTAATACGGTCCATGACTCTCCAAAATAAGGCCAACGAGCGTTGGTTTGACCTTCCCCGGTCCACCACTGCTGCCTATTGCCTTAAGGAGATACCTATTTTTACCGCATTTTGGCCTTTTTTGCCAGTAATGACCTTTAGGCAATTTGAGTGTGACCTAGTACTCTTTTCCCTAGTCGGACGCTTAATCAGTACCCGTTTCATGGCCTAAAGCTTTGCTCGGTATCGCTGGCGCAAGAGGATGACTGGTGGACGAGGATTTCTCATTCACCCCACATATCGAAGGAAAAGTAAAAAACATGGCAACAGGCACAGTTAAGTGGTTCAACTCTGAAAAGGGTTTCGGTTTCATTGCAGTTGATGGTGGCGGACAAGATGTATTCGTTCACTACTCAGCAATTCAAGGAAACGGTTACAAGTCCCTTGAAGAGGGTCAGTCAGTATCATTCGAGGTCGTACAGGGTCCAAAGGGTCCTCAGGCCGACGCAGTGAACGCTAACTAATACTCACCACTTTTTAAGAGAAAGGCCTCTCGAGAAATCGGGGGGCCTTTCTTCATGTAATAACCGATTTAGTAACCGACCTGCTTAGGTACGGTGCCAACCTTCTTCTCTAACGCTGAAACAGATTTGGCTGGAGAGAGATCTTTCCCAACTTTCCACGCATCCAAATATTTCCATGGATACAGTTCGCCCCGCCTAACCCACCAAATGCTTGCGGGTGTAGGCCAAGAAATTCCGTAATGAACATGAGATGCAGTGCCTCGAGCATCCCCCGATGTTCCAACTAGTCCCAGCAAATCCCCAGCAGCGACTCGCACGCCAGGTTCAATTCCAGAAGCAACTTTGCTCAGGTGTGATCCGTAGTAACGCACGCCATCATCGCCAAGGATGGAGACAAACAATCCACCACGGTCGGCGCCTAAATTGGTTTTCCCACTCCACTTATCTACGCGATTAACTTCATCCACGGTCCCAGAAGTGGATGCAACAAATTTGCATCCCGTTTTAGTCAAGATATCGGTGGCGGGATAATTGTGATGTGAATGGGCGTATGTGTACGTACAACCAGCGATGGGAAAGGCATATACAGGGGCGGCTTGTGCACTTTGAGGCAAAGCCAGGATGAAAAATAAAGTGGAAAGAGCAAGCGAGATAGTTCGGCGCATTTCGCGAGCATACCTGCGCTAGATGAGAATTCTTCTACAAGTTCTGCGTTTCCTTAGTCAAATCTGAAGATGTCGAGACGATGACATTAATTGTCCTAGATGCAGTGCTGACATTTGTCACAGCCCTGACTCGCACCGTGCCACCTGCAACAATGGGTATAAACGTATTTATATATTGGCTGGCGGTAGCACCACTTGTCGTCATAATTGTGTTGACGACCCCAACACATACAGCCGTCGTCACATTGCTCCAGTTGTTGGAGCAGAAATCTTGATCGGTGTACCAGCAATCGAAAGAACTTTCGTGCCCACTGGGATTTAAGTCCCTCACAACCACCATTCCCACGACATAGGCTGGTGGAGCGCTCGCAATTGGAATTACCGTCGCCCCCACTGGAAATAAGAGATACTGAGGGGTGCCCCCCCCAATAAGAAATTAGTGACCAGTCGGAAGGGTTAACCCAACAGAAAAAGGGTGGATTGCTCTTACAATTTTGTGTTATGACAACCACCTTGGAAACAAATCCAAGCCTTGATGTACTTGTCGTCGAAGATGAAGATTTCCAGCGGTTGGTGTTGACTGACTCACTCGCAGCCAATGGCCTTAATGTCGTTGCAGGCGCAGCGAATGCCCAAACAGCAATGAAACTATTTTATTTGCATCGTCCTGATGTTGTAACTCTCGATATTGATCTAGGTGAAGGGCCAACCGGTATTGATATTGCCTATGCAATGCGCGAAAAAGACCCAAAGCTGGCCATCGTCATGTTGACAGTGATCCCTGATCCTCGGTTGTTGCGACCTAACTTGCGTACAGTCCCACCGAATGTGGTCTACCTCGAGAAATCATCTATCGGCGCACAAGAGGCGATACTCAACGGCATTCAAGAAGCCATCGAATTGAGTCGAAATCCCGATACTAAAAGATCTCTACGATCAAACGGAAATCAAAAAAAGATACCACTTACCGATACGCAGATTGAATTAATGCGATTGATTGCCTTGGGTCTATCCAATGCAGAGATTTCAAAACGACGTTTTACCACTGTAAAATCAACGGAAAATTCGATTGCTCGGCTGGCAAAAATCCTCCACTTCGAACATGATGAAACTATTAATCAACGGGTTCAGATAGCTCGCACCTATTTCAATTTACTTAGAGGAAGATGACCGAATGTTCGATATCTTGGAGTCAACTCTTTCAACGCTCATTCCAACAGATGTTCAAAATTGCTTTGATCGACTCTCGCGAGAGATATATCTAACCTCCACTGGTAGCCAAGAACCGAGTGCGGCTGCTCGAAACATTAGAGAAGAAGCGGCGGGGGAACTACGATCACTTTCTCACCGTTATTGGGAGGAAGCGTCAGAAACTTTGCTCACAGATTTTGAATCAGTTGAAAGATCAGCTGAGCTTAAAAGGTGGGCTCATTACACTCATGGAGAACTCCGATCCAGATTTCTGGCGATTGCATTACTACTTGATCAGGCACATGACACGGGCACCGCTGACGCCCTTCAGTCAGTAATCGAAATAGCTAAAGAATTGCTGCGTGAGCCCATAGGACCAAAAGTGAGTCAACAAAGGTCTCTTCGTGAAGAATTGGATCTACGTGTTGGACTCTGGAATTACCTACTTCCTATTCGCCTTGCTTGTGATGTTCAATCTGATATTCCGTTGCTGATCGTACAAACCTGTGGCTGGGCAGTAGAGGAGGCGATCAATAACGCTCTGCACCATGGAGCAACGAAGGGCGTTGATATTTCAGTGCGGCAGTTGAAGGATTCCTCCCTTGAGTTCGTGATTACAAATGATGGATGCCATGCCAATCAAGTAACTTCTGGAATGGGTTCTGCCATCTATGACCTCGCTACAGGCGGAAACTGGTCACTAACGACTCCAACTCCACATCGCACCCAATTGCGCCTGTTGGTTACAACTGCCCTGCACAGCTAAGGCTCCCCCTTCACTACGATGGGCGCATGCCTGTACGCAAACTTGATGGTGGCTTATCCACCGCCCTTGAAGCCAACGGCAATAAGTTAACCAGCTCACTCTGGACCGGTGAGCTTTTACGGACCGCACCGAAGGAGATCGAAAAGGCGCACCGTGACTTTGTCAACGCAGGTGCACAGATCATCATCACATCGGCCTATCAACTTTCTTTCTCAGGGTGTGGCGCCCGCGGGTGGAGTAAATCCGATGTCATTTCCGCCCTTAATCTTTCTACCGAACTTGCGCGCAGCGCGGCTAGTGATCACGGCGTTCAGGTTGCAGCAAGTGTTGGTCCATACGGGGCAAGCCTTGCTGATGGTTCTGAATATCGCGGTCGCTACGCAGTCTCACGATCGGTATTGCGTGAGTTTCATAAGCAACGGCTAGATATATTGATTGCGACGCAACCAGATATTTTAGCGATAGAGACAATGCCCGATATTGAGGAAGTAGAAGTGCTACTGGATCTACTCGATAAATCTGGATCGTCTATTCCATTCTGGGTCGCCTACTCCTGCAAGGAGGGTGAGCAAACCAATGCAGGTCAGCCATTTCAAGAGGCTGCCCAAATAGTCGCAGAACGCGCTCACGCCATTGCTGTTGGAGTTAATTGCACGCCACCAGAATTAATCGCTCCATTGTTGCGATCGGCTGAACATGATTTTCCTTATGTGGTCTATCCCAATGCAGGGCGAGAATGGGATGCAAGTAAGAAGGAATGGGTTGGGACACCCAATGGCCGATTCTCCTCCGATCTCATTGCAGAGTGGATCGATCTAGGGGCGCAGATCATTGGTGGATGTTGCGGTGTATCTCCGCGTGATATCGAAGCTATGGAAGTCACCAATCCGCTACGGAGCCATCCTCGTGAAACCATTGCGTAGCAGTGACTGGAATATAGGGATGCTTGCTGGCTTCTAGTTCGTTAATTTCGATGCCAATACCAATTGTCTGCGGCGCGGAGATATAGCCATCCTTGAATTCCGGAGCAGTCGTAAACACTTCCTGGCGCCAAGGCACGTCAGAGCGCATGACTTCTTGAATGAGAAAGTTAGGCGTTGACAGTGCAAGATGGATGTTGACCATAGTTGCGACGGGTCCTAATGGATTATGTGGCGCCATCATCACTCCATAGGTGTCACAAAGAACGGCAATCTTACGAAGTTCGGTGATGCCTCCTGCATGGCAAACATCAGGTTGAGCGACATCAATGAGGCCATCTCGCAATAGAGGTAGAAAGTCCATACGTGTTAGGAGTCGCTCCCCTGCCGCCAACGGCACGTTAATCCCGCGCCTGGCTCGAACCATCGCTTCGTGTTGATCAGGTTGCACAACTTCTTCTAGAAAAAATGGGTGGAAAGGTTCTAAGACTTTCGCATATTGAATTGCCATTGCCGCAGTCGTTCGGCCATGAAAATCGATCATGATATCTAGATCGGGACCTCCTGCATCGCGGGCACGACCCATAAGTTCCTCCGCATGACGCAGTTTTGCACTCTCCCCTAAAGGAGCGCTCTGAGGAACAGCCAGTATCTTTACCGCGGTAAATCCATCGGCGACAGTTTGCTTCACCTTCTCAGAAAATGAGTCCGCAGTATCGGAGTTATAGACGGCATCTGAATTTCCCCCGCCAAGATGGTCATACATTCGCACACGATCGCGCGCCAGCCCACCAAGTAATTTCCATAGCGGTACACCAAGATCTTTTGCACTGATATCCCAAAGTGCTTGATCGATACCGCTCAGAGCGCTCATGGTCACGACGCCACCTTTGAAGAAAGGGTGTCGATAAATTATTTGCCATAACTTCTCAATGTCGCGTGGATCTTGCCCAATGATGAGTGGCGAAAGATCTTCAATCGCACCAACAACTGCCATTGTCTGAAACTCTAACGAGGCTTCTCCAATTCCAACGAGACCGGGCTGGTCAGTGAATACACTGAGAATTACCCAGTTGCGCATATTGGCATTGATAACCGTTGAGGTTATTTTCGTTATCTTCACTGTCGCGCCCCTTTATTTTTCGTAGTCTGGTTAATTTCTAGATTGAGAGAAATGTAAAACTAGTTCAATGTGGTGATCCCCAGTGATTCCAAGGTTGGCAGCATCCGGTGGCGCACTCTGAGGTTCCACGCAGATACCCGCCTTATCCTCGGTATAGATGACCCACCATGGTGCTTGGGATATTAGATCTACCTTCGCCGCGCCGGGCCATGTAATTGAAGGCAATTTTTTAAAGTCCGTAAAAGCGTCATCCCATGGTGGCGGCTTCGGGGGTGAATACTCTCCTGTGGGCATCACATCCGAGCCTTTAACAAGCATCCGATCGGCCTCAAATTCGAGTTCTGCGCTACCGCCAATCGCTAATTGGCGAACGAACCACGGATGAAAGCCCAACCATGCAGGAATGTCGCACCCGTTGGCTTCATACTCCAACGTCCAACGCAATGAATTCTCATGGAGTTCAAATCGCTGCTGCGCTACTGCGGGATAGTACGGAGAGGGCATCTCAAGTCGAGAAGAGGTAGGACTCGTCTTTTCCCATGGAGAATAAAAACCGTAACCATGCTCGGCGTGAGGTGGCTCCCAATTAGTCGGGAGAGTGAACTCGCGTCCAGATGAATCTTTGATCAACCCATTTTTCACACGCCCGGCCCAAGGCACCATCGCATACCAACCCCAATCCATCAAACTTGGCCGAGGCTGCACCACAAATTCAAGGCCGCGCCATCTCAATGAAGAAATTCTTGACCCCTGTTCTAGATCAACAATGAGAGAGATTTCATCACCAATAATTTCAAGGAGTCTTGAGCCGGGATTTTCTTCGTGATTAGACATCGGTGGCTACTTTCCAATTCCCGCAGTGAGGCCATTCACAAGCTGCTTTTGGAAAATCAGATAGACAATTATCGCAGGAATAGCGCTAATTATTGATCCCGCCATAAGGACGGTGATATCGGTAGTGCGTCCGGAAGCCAGTGCTCCTAATCCAACGGTGATGGTCCGATAATTCTGATCTTGTAAAAAGAGAAGTCCCACCAAAAGATCATCCCAAATTTGAATAAATTGCAAAACAACTATCGTGATCAGTGCTGGCACGGCCAACGGTAGAGCAATGCGCCGAAAGACTCCGCGGTAGCTCAAGCCATCAACGATTGCGGCTTCAACCAAATCATCAGGGATGCCTCGGAAATAGGAAGTCATAAGGAAGGTTGCAAAGGGAGTGCCCAGAGCCGCATAAACCAAGATCGCCGCCCAGTAACCACTCAACAGGTGCCAATTATTTGCATTGATATAGGCCGGAATAATAATGGACTGCAGCGGGATGAGCATCGCGCCAACAATGCCCAGCAAAACAATCGGGGCGAACCTAAAGGTCAACTTGGCAAAGGCAAATCCAGCCAGGGCGCTCACGACCAAAATGATTGCGATGGCCCCAACGCAGACAAGAGTGGAGTTGAGTAATTGACGGCCAACCGGCATAACCGAAAAAATCTTTTTCCAAGAGGTGAGGGAATGGCCTGGTTCACCTAAGAACTGGGCCTTTGACTTAAAAGAGGTGTTAATCATAAATCCAAATGGATAGAGCATGACGATTGCCAAAATACTCATGAGAAAGAAGGTGACGGCGTTCTTGATCTTCATCGCCTAGTCCTTATTCCGGATGAGAATCAGCTGAGCGGACCCGAGGATTGCCATAATAAAGAAGAGAATCACTCCAAGCATCGCACCCGCCCCAAAATCACCGCGGGCGAATGCACTTTGATACACGAAGAATTCCAACGTTGTCGTACCAAAACCTGGACCACCGCCAGTCATAATAAAAATTAAACTAAAGAGTGCCGTGAACGCGCTAATGACCGTGATAATGAAGGAGAATTGAATAAAGCGCTTCAATTGCGGAAGCGTGATGCTCCAGAAAATCCTTAAAGAGTTGGCACCGTCCATACGCGCCGCTTCATAGAGCGATAGATCTAAGGTCGCCATTCCGGTGAGGAAGATGATGCTGTTAGTGCCGACCATCGACCATATAAATGTTATGCCAATTGCTATCAAGGCTCCATGTTCGGATGAGAGCAAGTCGGTGTGGATGAACCCGAGGCCAAAGCCTTTCAGCAAATCGTTAAGCAGGCCTTCCTGAGCAAAGAAACGTAGCGAAACCATTCCGATAACGACCCAAGAAATGGCTGTAGGGAGGAAGTAAATCGTACGAAAGAATTTCCATCCAGCTACTTTTTCATTGAGCATATATGCGATTCCCATAGGAATGATGATCGCAACGGGAACAGCCAAAAGTAGCAAAGCATTATTTTCTAGCACTCGCCAAAAAATAGGGCTCTTAAATTCACGAAAATATGTGTTTGGCCCAATCCATGTTGCAACGATTCCATCCCATTTTGTCATGGAGTAATACATGGCTTGATAGATAGGTAGGCCTAAAAAGGCAGCGACAAGCAAAAATGCGGGAGCGGAAAAAGCGATTCCAGTCCGAGCGCGTTGCCTGTGTAAGACCGCTGTTCTCATCTCTTCGCTCTCATCCTTGATGTCATAGGGAAACGCAGACTACGGAGAGTGGTAAATACATCGCACTCTCCGTAGTCCCGTAGTTTTTACTTACATGTATCGGTAACGAGTTAGTTCGGAAGCTTGTACGTATCCGTTTTAGCGTCAGCCGCTAACTGTTCCCATACCTGCCTTAGTTGCTTGAGTGCTGCTGCTGGTGCAATCTTTCCAGCCAAAACGGAAGGAAGGATCTTATTTCCAGCATCTACGACATCGCCTTGGATGACGTTATCGAGCATTGGATAAGCCGTATATCCACCAGTTTCAGTGAATGCGAGCATCTCTTTGTTGACAGGGTTTGAGGTAGTTGATCCCAGTACGTTCGGAATCAGACCTGCCTTATCAAAGATTGCACTTGCCTGATCCGTTGTCATGAAAGTTACAAAACCAGCCGCAGCGGGGATGTTTTTGGAGTACTTCATGATGGAGATACCTTGACCGGCCATTTCCACAACGCCCTTGATTGGTGCATCAGAGAAAGGAGGTGCAAAGGCGCCAACTTGATCGCCGAATTTATCGGTGAACTTCTGTGTATCCCACGTACCATCAATAATCATTGCGGCCTTTCCGTTAAGAAAGTCATCCAAGTTATTGGTTTTGGTGAGAACATCTGAGTTCGTGCAACCCTTAGTTTTCAATGCCGCATATTTTGTATATGCAGTTACATTTGCTGCAGAGTCCCATTGATTCTTTCCGCTGTAAAGATCTTTAAATCCAGTAGCGGAGGCTTGACCGATCGTGATGTAACTCGCGTCATACCAAGGGTAATAAAGAGCACCCAGACTTTGACCACCATTTCCGTAAACCATTGGTGTGAATCCAGATGATTTCAACTTACCGCAAGCGGCATACAGCTCATCCCACGTCTTCGGAACTGAGGTTACGCCAGCCTTTGCAAAGGCTGTTTTATTGTAATAGCCCATGTAGAACTGACGATCGGTGAGCATAATGTTAGGACCGTTAGCAAGATCAAAATTCTCTGCGGTCCATTGCATTCCACCCATACGGGCAAGTGCTGCATCGGGAACTAAGCCCTTAAGGTTTGCCAAATAACTCTTGTGAATAAAGAGGCAACACCACATGAGCGCCAGGTCTGGTCCGGTCTTAGAGACGGCTGCAGCTTGAAGCAGCGCGAAGTAGTTGTCAGCGGGTTGGCTGACCATATTGAAAGTAACATTTGGGTGAAGCGCTGTATAGGCCGCCGTCAAAGCCTTTAAGGCCACGCCGTTTTGAGTATC
>Ga0194037_1001485_pt1 | contig 16868 bp, 14 predicted proteins | sample JunL306m_MetaG_FD_148653 | JGI IMG/M metagenome (GOLD analysis project Ga0194037, IMG submission 148653) | Anoxic zone freshwater microbial communities from boreal shield lake in IISD Experimental Lakes Area, Ontario, Canada - Jun2016-L304-6m | ecosystem: Environmental > Aquatic > Freshwater >...
CATCATCAGAGTATGTATAAAGGTATTCGCCCTTCTTTCCGCCAGCACCCATAGTTTCGATACGGTGCAAGGGAGGAATAGCGGCAAAGACACGACCGGCATCGAGCATCGGGCGCATATAGCGGTACATCAGCGTCAGAAGGAGGCAGCGAATGTGCGCGCCATCTACGTCAGCATCGGACATCAAGATAATGCGACCGTAACGCGCCTCATCGAGTTCAAATGATTTACCAGAGCCAGCACCGATTACCTGAATAATCGATCCGCACTCTTTATCATCGAGCATCTGTGAAAGCGATGCCTTTTGAACATTGAGAATCTTTCCACGAATCGGCAGGATTGCTTGGAATTCAGAGTTACGGGCAGCTTTAGTTGTGCCCAGTGCAGAGTCGCCTTCGACGATAAAGAGCTCGGTGCGCGTGACATCTTCGGAGCGGCAATCCGAAAGCTTTGTGGGAAGTGATGATGATTCAAGGGCGTTCTTACGACGTTGCAAATCTTTATGAGCACGGGCGCTAATGCGAGTACGAGATGCGCCGGCAATCTTCTCCATAATCAGTTTGCCATTGGCCTTGTCGATACGACGAGTTGTAGCGAAGAATTCTTTCAACTTATCTGCAACAACAGTGGAGACAATCTTTGTGGCAGCTGCAGTTCCTAGGACTTCCTTAGTCTGTCCTTCAAACTGTGGCTCAGACATTCGGACGGTAACGACTGCTGTCATGCCTTCCATAACGTCATCTTTAATTACATCGATCTCATTCTTCTTCAGAATTCCAGCGCCGCGCATCGCCTCATTAAATGCCTTGGTGATTGCCCGCTCGAAACCAAGTACGTGAGAGCCGCCTTTAGGCGTAGCAATAATGTTTACAAAGGAGCGCAAAGTGGTATCGAAGCCAGTGCCCCATTTCATTGCAATATCGACTTCCATATCGCGTTCTACATCAGTTGAGACCATATGCCCTTTATCGTCGAGGACTGGCACAGTCTCTTGATAATGGCCTGTACCGTAAATGCGAATAACGTCGCCTACTGGTGCATCAGGTTGCAAGAAATCACAGTATTCAGAGATTCCACCTTTATGGAAGAAGGTCTGCGTTGTCTTCTCTTTTTTGCGATTATCGTTGACGGTAATCGATAGCCCTGGCACTAAGAATGAGGTCTGGCGTGCACGGGCGTAGATATCTTCTAGATCAAGTTCGGCATCTTTTAAGAAGATCTGGCGATCTGACCACCATTTAATGCGGGTTCCGGTTACCTTTGCTGAAACTTTTCCAATCGTGCGCAGACCTGATTGCGGGGTAAATGGCGCCTTTGGTCCTTCACCATCGAAGATTCCGGCAACGCCGCGCTTAAATGACATCCAGTAAATTTTTCCATTGCGATCTACTTCTGCATCAAGTCTTTCAGCTAGCGCATTTACAACAGATGCACCTACGCCGTGAAGTCCACCAGAGGCTGCATAGGAGCCTCCACCGAATTTTCCACCTGCGTGCAACTTTGTAAGAACAACTTCAACTCCTGTTAAACCAGTCTTGGGCTCTTTATCAACTGGAATTCCGCGACCATCGTCGTGAACTTCGACAGATCCATCTGCCTCGAGATTGATTTCAATCGTCTTACAGTGGCCAGCGAGTGACTCATCAACTGAGTTATCAATAATTTCCCAGAGACAATGTTGCAAGCCCCGTGAATCTGTAGACCCGATATACATACCGGGGCGTTTACGAACGGCATCGAGGCCTTCAAGGACAGCGAGATCTTTGGCGGTGTAACTATCTTTAGAATCCACCGCTGCTTCGAAGTTCAACTCATCATCTGCCACGGTGGCAAAGGTTATCTAGCCAATCCTTCGCATCTGCGTAAGCGCGCCGATAAGTCTCATATATTGATGAAAGAGGGTGAGATATCTCAAAATATCGATAAATCTGGGCTCAAATTGGCAAAAATTTATATATTTGCAATCTATTTGCCGAGCGGGGAATAAAGAGAACTGGCATGATGTTCCATAGATATACAACAACTTCCCACTAGCGAAACGGAGAGCGCGATGACCGAGCAAGTAATCCTCGAATCCACACCTCTTAATGCCCTCGATCGATGCGATCGTTGCGGTGCTCAGGCGTATGTTCGAGCAACACTTCTCTCAGGTGGGGAACTTCTTTTCTGTGCACACCACGGTAAGGAATATGCTGAAAAGTTAAGCACTGTTGCTGCAAATATCCAGGACGAGTCCGAGAAGCTTGTTGAAGTTAAATAATTCCTTTTAATCGAAAAAGCCCCCGTGCGAACTATCGCATGGGGGCTTTTTCATGAGATTTTTTAATCTAGATAATCGCGGAGTGATTGCGAACGCGATGGGTGGCGCAACTTCGACATAGTCTTCGATTCAATCTGACGGATACGCTCGCGCGTTACGCCGTGAACCTTTCCGATCTCATCGAGAGTCTTTGGCTGACCATCTGTAAGTCCATAACGAGCCTTGATGACATCAGCTTCGCGGTTGGTAAGTCCACCGAGTACCTGCATCAACTGCTCTTGCAAGATAGTGAAGGTCACTGATTCTTCTGGCTTTACAGCTTCAGAGTCTTCAATCAAATCACCGAATTCAGAGTCTCCTTCTTCACCGAGTGGTGTGTGAAGTGAGATTGGTTCGCGACCGTACTTCTGAACTTCAACAACCTTTTCAGGCGTCATATCGAGCTCTTTTGCGAGCTCTTCAGGTGTCGGTTCGCGACCTAAATCTTGAAGCATCTGTCGTTGTACACGAGCCAACTTATTGATGACTTCAACCATGTGTACTGGAATACGGATGGTGCGAGCCTGATCTGCCATTGCACGCGTGATGGCCTGACGGATCCACCAGGTGGCATATGTCGAGAACTTATAACCCTTTGTGTAGTCGAACTTCTCAACGGCACGGATAAGACCGAGGTTTCCTTCTTGAATCAAGTCGAGGAATAACATTCCGCGGCCGGTGTAGCGCTTGGCAAGAGATACAACCAGACGAAGGTTCGCTTCGAGCAAGTGGTTCTTCGCGCGCTTGCCATCTTCAACAATCCACTCGAGTTCGCGCTTGAGCTTCTTATCAATCTTCTTTGTATTCTTCAGCGCTTCATCTGCAAAGAGTCCGGCTTCAACACGAGTTGCGAGTTCTACTTCGAGCTCTGCGTTAAGAAGTGCAACGCGACCGATCTGCTTGAGGTAATCCTTTACAGGGTCTGCTGTTGCACCTGCAGTAAGAACTGTCTGCTCTGGTGGGAGGCGTTTGATTTCAATCTGGATAAATCGGGCTTGCTCGTTGAAGAAGTACTGTAAATCTTCAAGGTTCTTGAGGTATCCCTGATTTACAGCTTCGGCAATCATCTTCGCTGACTTCTCATTGAAGGTATTCATGGCAAATTGCTGCTGGATCTGCTTAAAGGTCAGTGCCTTAGCTTCCGCTTGATCAATATTGTGCTTCGGTGGTACATCGACACCTTGAATTTTGCCGTTAATGGCTTCCAGAACCAGATTTACATTCTTGAGATCTTTCTTATGCTTTTCACGTTCATTCTTATCTTCTTCTTCATCATCGACATCAGTATCAAGCAGGGTAAATGAACCCTCTTCATTCTTGGTCTCATCAGAGAGAGTGACAACGCGTGGCTGATCTTTGCCATCTGTCTCGGCATCGATGATTTCAGATGCTTCAGCAATCAGCGTTTCTACATCTTCGAGCTCGACTTCCTCGACAACAATTTCATTGCCATCTTCATCAAGAACGACGGCGGCCTTAGCGCCCTTTCCTTCAGGAGCAGATTTCGGTTCTTCCTTAGGGGCGATCAGAGCAAGTTGCGCCTTCGACAAGATACGACTTGGTGCGCCGAGTCCTGCTTTACGTGCCTTCTCAGTTGCAGCTGGAATGACCTCATCGAGTTGGCGCGCTTCGAGTGCGAGCGCCATGAACTCTTTCTTCACTGCTTTGCGGTAATTATCGATCCCACTAGCTGCAAGAGTTTCAACGATCTCTTTATGGCGAGCCACCAAATTTTTCAGATCTACTAACTGCTGTACATCTTTAGCGGTGAGATCTTTCTTAAGTTCAATCTTCGCGGGCTTTGCTGCAACCTTCTTAACGGGAGCTGCCTTCTTTGCTGCGGCCTTCTTTGCAGGAGCCGCCTTCTTCGCTACAACTTTCTTAGCTGCAACTTTCTTTGCAGGAGCCTTCTTCGCTGCTGGCTTTGCTGCAGTTTTACCGGCCTTAGCCTTGTTTTTGAGCGCACTAAATACAGCCACAATTGTCCTTTGGTTGTTTCTTCGAACTGCTCGAAGGTAATACCTATATTGTACCCGCAACTTCCAAGGCGTGGCGAATAGCATCGCCCATCGCCTCGGCTTCAACTAAGAATCCATCGTGTCCAAAGTCAGAACTGATAACTATGGGGGCAGCGGCGGTCGGAACGAGCTCTGATATCTCAACCTGAAGTCGAGGTGGGAAGAGGCGATCGGTATCGATAGTGACCACAACTACCGGCACGGTGATGCTCTCGAGGGCAGCGGCAACGCCACCGCGGTCACGGCCGATGTCATGTGAGTTCATCGCATCAGTCAGGGCGATATAGGTATTGGCATCGAAGCGCTTGGCTAGCTTATTCGCCTGATGGTCGAGGTAGGACTCAACGGCGTAACGCCCGGTCTCATCTCCCTGCAGTTGGCGGCCAAAGCGCACATCCATCTCGGACTCAGTGCGATAGGTCAGGTGCGCGATGCGACGAGCGATTCCCATTCCATCAATCGGGCCGCGGCTCTGCTCGTAATAATCGCCACCATTAAAATATGGATCAGATTTAATAGCACGGATTTGAATGGAAGCTGTTCCAATTTGATCTCCAGTTGCCACAGCCGATGAGCCGATAGTGCAGATTGCACCGACGCGATCTGGAAGTTGCACCGCCCACTCGAGCGATCTCATTCCACCAAGAGATGGACCCACAGCTAATAAATACTTTTTGATTCCAAGCGCATCGCTAAAGGCAACTTCTGCATTGACCATGTCGCGAATGGTGATGATGGGAAAACGGGAGCCGTAGCGTTTTCCGTCAGGTGCAATACTGGATGGACCTGTTGATCCTTGACACCCACCGATGACATTGGGGCAGATAATGAAGTATTTATCTGTATCAAAAGGTAGACCTGGTCCGACCATCTGTGGCCACCACCCTGTGACATCAGACCATCCGGTCATCGCATGGTTTACCAAAATGGCATTGGATTTATCTTTATTGAGAGAACCCCATGTTTGGTAGGCGATGGTGATATCAGGAAGTGTCTCGCCATTTTCAAGAAGTAGCGAACCAATGGAGATAAATTGGCGATCACCGGGATCGTCGCCCTCGAGCCACGCTCCGGTGACTTCGAAGTTCGGTCTGCTACTCATAGAAAATCCTTCACGCACTTGCAGCTGCAGATAATTGCAACTACCTGGTCGTCACCCGGAGCACCCCACCGCGGTGGAGGGTTGCCGTCTCATCAGCCGGGGCTATCGATGAGAACTCGTGACCGATACATATATTACCCGAATATTCCGGCGACAACTTTGGGGTGGAGTTCCGCCCGCATCGCGGTAAATGACTCAGGTGGCCACCCAGCCGTGAAGACTCGACGGAGTAGATGTGCCAATGAATATTGATCATCATCTGCCAGCGCCCGATCTAAGATTTTATGGGCGAGAGCTCCTTCTCCGCGTTCGTATGCCATGGCGGCACAGAGGCAGGCAATCGGTGCCACAAAGCCGCGAGGTGCAATGACGAGAAGTTCGCGCCACATCATCCAGTAACAATCGGCAGTCTCATCTGTGTGGCTTCCCAACGAGAAATCGCGTACTTGGATATCGCTCATCCGACCAATTACTCGCGCTACAAGTTCGCGATCTTCTGCGCCACGACCTTCGCGATATTCGCCAGCTAAATCAATGACTGCAGTTGCGCCATCTCGTTGCAGGTCATTGAGTTCTTCGGCATCACTGGAAACCCAGAAGCGATGTACCTCATCTTGCCAAGCGCTTTCGTGTGACGAGGGCAGCGCGGCAATAGATTGAATTAAATCGCCGACATTGGCAAAGGGCATGGGATGACCGGCAATTACATGTTCTGCTGCGATACGTGATGAATCGAGCGGAGGGATTTCTCTGCCTTCAGGTGGGCAACATGTGGAATCAATACACATCAGCGATCTGTAGCGGTTACCCGTAACGGTGAGAGATTCTTTGATCTCGATTCCGGCGCGTACCAGCGCTGCACCGAGGCTAATTATCACCGGTTCTGGATCTATCTCTTGAGAGATATAGGCAACGATAAAGGCGCTGGAAGCTTGATCGCGGACCAAGTGTGATGCCAATAGGTCATAACTTTCTACAGCAATGTCAGTGGGGAAATCTACGCGCATCGCCATTCCGACAGATTCATCTTTCAGTGATACCAAGACCAGTGAGTTTTCTGGGTGGTATCCAATGAGAAATGGAATGGCAGCAAGTAAATCGTGCGGTGAGGTAAGTGTTGTCATGGTCTCTCTTATCGGTTGTATGTGATGGGTGGAGTAAAGCGAGTAGGTGCGGCAACGACGGTGATGGGAAGTACCGAAACGGTCTGGATATCACCATTGATATGGGCGGTAACTCCCTGAACCGTAAAGTCGCCTGCCCACTGCGTAATGAGTTCGATTGTGTAATGGCCAGGCTTTTCATAAGAATGGCGAATCTGTCCATTGGGATAAGGCGCACCAACCTTGTCGGTGACATAAACAACGCCATCTCCGTAATGCCAGAAGAATGTGGGAGTGAGTTTTACATCAACGAATTCGCCGATGATTTCAATTCGCTTAGCAAAGAATGTTGGAATATCGCTCCAGAAGTAGACCGGAACTTTGATGAGTGGTTCAAAGGATGGTGAATATGCAATACCAGCGGTGGGAAGTGCTTCAATTAATTTATCGCTGAGCGATTGTGGCTTGGCCGATGGCGTTACCACTTTGCGTATTACTGGTTTGCGGGTGATGGTTACTTTCGGTCTTGCACTTCCGGTGGGAAGTGGTTTGGGTGTGGGGCGAACTTTCGGTGCTGGTTTTTTCGCTGGTGCCGGCGCCACTGCCTTCTTCTGTACCGGGCCACTTCCTTTACGACCTTCAATAACGATCTTTCCATCTTGGGTATAGACATCGATACAGGCCTTATCGAGACAATCGGCAGCACGCGCAGCAGGTATAAAAGTTGTCATACATAGCGCAACAATCAAGGCTCTCTTCATGCGCGGGAGGTTAGATGTCTTACCTAATCTTGAGCTGAACTATTTTTGATTCTGTGGATACTCTAGGGTCAATGGCATTGGCCATCTGACCTAAAGGATTTACATATATGGCTGCGCGCGATGGTGATGGTTGGATCGAGTGCGCATGCGGATCAAAGCATTGGGGCAGATACGGCGCCGCAGGGCTACTGATTATTCGAGATGGTGCAATATTTCTTCAACATCGCGCACCATGGGTTCATAATGGCGATACCTGGGGAATTCCCGGAGGAGCTCGCGATTCGCACGAAACTATTATTGAAGGCGCTATCCGCGAGGCGGTAGAAGAGACTGGAATTAATCCTGCTGATCTACAACCAGTTCATACCTTCACTGATGACCATAATGGCTGGAGCTATTCGACAGTGATTGCCTTTGCCAATCAATCACTTGAAGGCCACGAACTCAACGATGAATCACATGAAGTGCGATGGGTGAAAATCGATGAAGTAGCGCGTATGCCACTTCATCCCAGCTTTGCTAAGACCTGGCCAGAAGTCCAAAAAATCATCGATGAATTAGAGGCCATCGCGTAGACGCTTAAGCGAATCGCGAACAACTGCTCCATCACTCGTTCGCCACAACGGTGGCATGGAATTGAGAAGAACACTTCCATATCGCTTGGTCACGATACGAGAGTCGAGAATCGCCACGACTCCACGATCTTCGATACTGCGAATTAATCGTCCAGTTCCTTGCGCCAATAAGAGCGCTGCGCGAGGGACCGATACCTGCATGAAACCGCTACCACCTGATGCATCTGCCAACGATGAACGTGCAGACATCACTGGTTCATCGGGACGCGGAAATGGAATGCGATCGATAGCTACCAAGATGCAGGAGTTTCCGGGAACATCGACGCCCTGCCATAGAGACATCGTGCCTAAGAGAATCGATGTCTCATCTTTTGCAAACCTTTCAACCAGTGGTCCCACTGCATCTCCACGTTTTTGAGTGATGATCGAAATAGGCAAGTCCACCAATACTTTACGTAGGTGAGCATCTGCTGCCTCTACCCCGCGCCATGAACTAAAGAGCGCCAAGGTGCGACCGCCTGCAGCATCAATTAACTCACCTAACTCATCGAGAACTTCTTGGCTAGGTCCATCGCGACCTGGTTCAGGTAGATGCTTCGGCATATAGAGCACGCCTTGATTTGCGAAATCAAACGGTGAACCGACATCGAGCATCTGCACGTTGGCCGGATCAATTTCGCCAGGTTCGATCTCTTGATCAGAATCGGAGCCGACTACAAATCCAATACTGCGCGCCATGGCATCAAAGTTATTTCCAACTGTGAGGGTTGCCGACGTTGCAATGACTGGATTCTGCGTCAAGAGGTTGCTGCGGAGTACATGAGAAACCGAGAGTGGTGCCAAGTGCAAAGTTGAGAATGTGGGTTCGTACCAAAGAACTTGCTCATCGCCCATCTTGAGTAATTTGCCAGCGATTGTGGCTATCTCCTGCACTGCCCCTTTCACTCGTGCTCGTTCTGCATTTTCATCAGGATCGATAATTTCATCATCAGCATTGATGAGTTGCACCAAAGCACTCGCGGTCTCTTTCACCTTCCTGATAGGTGCTTCGAGTGAACTCGGAATTTCTTCCAGTCGACCTTGGGCAGAGAAATCACCCTTAATCATCTCGCCGTAGTCGGCCATCGCATCATGAAAGCTATCGGCAGCATTGGTAAATCCATCAGATGGTTTGCCCGGCATATATTTGCGAGCCATCGCCGCTGCTCGCTGTACACGGCCTGATGTGAGTTCTTCCGTAACCGCTTGTGTTGTGCGATCCATAAATTCATGTGCCTCATCGAGAATTACCGCATCACGTTCAGGCAAAATCGGATGCGAATCAACAATTTCAATCGCCAACAGAGTGTGGTTGGTTACGACAACGTCAGCCTCTTGCGCCTTGGCCTTTGCCTTTGCTGCAAAACATTGTGCGCCCCAAGCACATGAATCAGCACCAACGCATTCGCGACCCGATAGAGAATTAGCGGCCCAGACTCTGCGATCTACTTCTGGGGCATCATCGCGGTCCCCCGATACTCCCGGAGTCTTAGCCCAGGCTATTAAACGTTTTGCATCTTTTTCAAGATAAGAAGATTCGAGTAGTAATTCACCATCAGGATCGGCTTCATCAGCATTCATCTTCTGCAGACATACATAGTTGCCAACGCCTTTGTAAATTGCATAGGTAATTTCGCGACCTAGCGCTTTTTCTAATGCGGGAACAACGGCTGGTAAATCTCGCTCGACTAATTGACGTTGCAAGGCCAGAGTTGCTGTTGCGACCAATACTTTGCGGCCATGTACTAGCGCTGGAACTAGATAAGCGAGAGATTTTCCGGTGCCAGTTCCTGCCTGCACCATTAAATGATGGCGATCAGTAAGAGCATTAGCGACCGCCTCGGCCATTTCAATCTGGCCTTCTCTGGCAGAGCCACCTATAGCTGCGACGGCAGCATCGAGTGCAGATCGTACTTGCGCCGATAGTTCACTCACGAGTGGCACTCTATCTTTCTTGAGCCACCGTTTCGCTCTTAACTACAAGGAAGACACCAAGCAAGAGAATCACACCCGCGATTAGTTGTGTCGCTCCCAACTTCTGCCCAAATGCGAAAAAGCCGATGACTCCAGCAACCAGAGGGTTGACGAAGGCGAAGGAGGTAAGCAGAGCGGGCGATACTCGTCGGGAAATTCCGAGGTAGGCCCAATATTGCGAGGCTAATGCAGCAATCAAAAAAATCATCGTTGGGTTAAGTACATCCTTCATATGAACGCTTGGAGCCTTCATGACAAAGTGAACAACAGTTGTTCCAACGGCCCCGATAAAAACCTGTAAAAAGATTGCAAAGATGAGTGGGTAGCCACTTTCATATTTAATCCAAATCTCAGTTGCGGAAAACCAGGCAAAGGTTGATAGAAGCGCTGCCAAAATTCCGGCAACCTGCACTGATCCTTGCGGCGCTCCAATCAGAAAGATGACTGCAATAGATGCGACAACTACCCCACTGACTGCAAGTGTGGAAGGTCGTTGGCCCTTGATTGCTAAGTAGATGATGGACATCGCCGGAAGTGTTGAGTAGAGCAGAGCTGAGATTGCACCTGGTATCCGTGAACTCGACCAAGCTAAGGAGATGCTGCATAAGGGCGAGTACATTGCCGATGAGATGATGATCGGAATAAAAGATTTATTAAATCTAAAGGTTCGTGGTGATTTGGGAGCCAAGATCAATACCGCTAAGAACAGTATTGAGGCCGAACCCCAAGCACGAATAAGAACGATGTTGATGGGGTTAATAGTCTTGGCAGCATGAGATAAAAATGGGTAAATCCCGCCACCAACAAACCACATCACGGCAATCCCGAAGATAGTAGTTCGAGAGAGCCGTTTATTCATGCGCTTTTACTTAAAGCGAAGTGGTGTATTTGTATCGTCTTCATACATCTTGGCGGGAATCATTTCGCCCGCCTTATCGCCATAACGAGCACGTGCGCGGCGATAGACATTTTCGACGGTTGCGCCAACTTCCATCGGCACTCCGACGGAACGAGCTAAATCGCCAGCTAAGCGAAGATCCTTACACGCAAGGGCAACTGCGAATCCTTCGTCATAATCGCCATCTTTGAGCATTCCGAGGATGTCGCGTTCGAGAAGAATTGAGTTACATGGGGATCCCACAAGTGAGAGGCGAAGCGTCTCAAGTTCAACCCCTGCTTTTACGCCAAGAAGAAGTGCTTCAGTTGTAGCAACAAATGAGTTGAACCAGAGCATATTAAGAACGAGTTTGACCGCGTAACCAGTGCCACGTTTTCCGCAGTTAAAGAATTTCTCCGGATCTCCCATGATGTCGAAGAGTGGCTTGGCGTAGGCGAAATCATCTGCTTCTCCCCCAGCGAAGATAGACATCGTTCCCTTGTCAGCTCCGACAGACATTCCAGCAACAGGTGCATCAATAATTCGTACAGATTTATCAAGTGATTTTTCGACTGTGGCTGCTGTTTCAGGAACAGAGGTGGACATATCAATCCACATAGAACCTGGCTTCATCGCAGCTGCGACTCCGCTAGTAACCATGCATCCTTCAATCGCTTGCGGAGTTGGAAGCATGGTGATGAGTACATCGGCGCCAGAAACACATTCGACTCCAGATGTTGCCGCCTTCGCACCGGCTGCAATGGGCTTCTGCATACTCTCTTTATTGAGATCGAAGACTGTGATGTCGATTCCTGCCGCGGCAAGATTGCGAGACATACTTCCGCCCATACTGCCTGTACCGATAAATGCGACCTTCACGTCATGCTCCTTTAGTTGTGGTGAGTTAAGAGAGATCCACCCAAGTGGTCTTGAGCGCACTGTAATTATTTAAAGCGTGGAGTGATTTATCGCGGCCTGCGCCTGAACCATTAAATCCACCAAATGGCGTGATGACATCTGACATATCAAATGTATTAACCCACACTGTGCCAGCACGAAGTTTGCGAGCGAAGTTATGGGCACGTGCAATATCGCTTGACCAAACTGAGGCTGCAAGACCATATTCGGTACCATTTGCTTTTGCGAGAGCATCTGCTTCATCTTTTGCATCTACTGCAACAATGACGGGTCCGAAGATTTCTTCCTGTGACAGTACAGAATCGTGTTTCACGCCATCAATCAGAGTTGGCTTAATCAAGTTGTCATCACCAGTAGCTTTTGCTCCACCGTATACAAATGACTCACCATTTTGGCCGACCATTTCGAGATAGTGATTGACGCGATCACGTTGTTGGGTAGAGACAATCGGCCCCATGTAAACGCTGGGATCGAGACAATCGCCAACTGGGAAGGTGTCGACAAACTTCGACATCTTCTCGAAGAGCGCTTCTTTAATCTTCTGGCCTTGAACTATGACACGAGAACCGGCGTTACAGGTCTGGCCTGCGTTGTAATAGATACCCCAAGCCAATGTTGAGGCACATGCATCCAGATCTTTCACATCATCGAGAACTACTTGTGGGCTCTTGCCGCCAAGTTCGAGCGCAACTTGTTTCATATTCGATTCTGCTGCGTACTGCAGCATCTTGCGTCCAGTGGGTCCGCTTCCGGTAAATGCCAACTTAGCAACGTCCATATGGCGTGCCAGCGCTTGTCCCGCCTCTGGACCAAGTCCAGTGACTACGTTAAATACACCATCAGGAATTCCAGCCTCTGTTGCCAGGCGAGCGAGCAGAATTGCAGAGAGCGATGATTGTTCTGCTGGCTTTAATACAACGCTATTTCCCATCGCAAGCGCGGGAGCCACTTTCCATGAAGCGATAATCATTGGGTAGTTCCAAGGGACAACGGCTCCGATGACACCGAGCGGTTCGCGTGTGATCATGGCAAGTGCATTACGAGGAGCCGGTGCGATTTCGTCATATGTCTTATCAATTGCTTCGCCATACCACTGCACTGTGCGAGCACATCCCATAACGTCGACATTGAGCGAATCTGAGATTGGCTTACCGACATCCAAAGTTTCGAGCAACGCTAACTCTTCTTGATGTTCGCGAATTAAATCTGCCCACTTGAGCATGATCGCTTTCTTATCGCGTGGATTCATCTCGCGCCATACGCCAGATTCAAAGGCAGCCTTTGCTGCTGCAACTGCACGATTTACATCTTCAGTATCTCCCGCTGCAATCTTGGCAATCACTCGTTGATCGCGAGGTGAAATATCATCAAAGGTCTTTCCGGAAGCCGCATCAACGTATGCACCATTGATGTACATCCGAGATTCGGGCTTTACTTCGAGGGCGCGCTTGACCCATGCATCTTTATCGAGTGGCACTTAATTCTCCTTATGCGACAGACTTTGTGAAGTGTGACCAGTTTGGTTCAATTCCGAGGCCTGCGCCAGCAGGAACATGGAGTAATCCATCACTGCCCACTGTGATCGGCTTAGCCATCAGGAAGTCGCGACGTTCACTTGTCCACGTTGGTGGATCAAATGGAAATTCAATAAATGGCGCTCCACCGATTCCGGCGGTGACATGTAAGTTGGCAGCTAAGCCATAACCGTTAGACCAGGTGTGCGGTGTAAAGACCTGGCCACGAGCGTTAGCTCGCCGCGCAATCTCGCGCGAACGCTCCATGCCAGCGGCAAGTACTACATCAGCTTGAATAATGTCGAGCGCATCATTATCAATCAAGGTATTTATTTCGTGAATTGTGCGAACCATCTCGCCACCTGCGATCCGAGTTCCGCGACCGCGTAACTTCTTAAGTCCTTCAAGGTCTTCCATAGGTAGTGGCTCTTCAACCCAGTAAACGCCGTAATCAACAGCGGCATCGACAAATTTCATGGCAGTTTCGACGCTGATTGATTTACGAGTATCTCCCGGCATGCGCCATGCCTGATTGAGGTCGACCATGATTTCAAGATCTGAACCAACTGCCTCGCGGATAAGTTTAAGGGTTTCGATGCCAAGCTCAAGTTGAGTCTGCGGAACACGAATCTTCATCGCCTTAAATCCTGCATCGCGAATAGCAACTGCACTCTGCGCGCGTTCAGGTGCGGTCATAATCGCACCAGTAGATGCATATGCTGGAATCGAATCTTCAGCACCTCCGAAGAGAGATGCAACTGTCTCGTGCTTCGCCTTACCGATTGCATCCCAGATCGCAACCTCAATAGGCCAATAGCGACCAGCGTGAAAGGTAATCGTCTCTAAGGTGCGAACGTGTTCTTCAATATCGAAGAGATCTTTACCAATAAAGTACTTTTCATATCCGTCGAACCCACCCATATCATCGCCAGCGCCGTAACCAATTACTCCACCATCTGTCTCAATGGTTGTGAGAGTCGCCCCAAAAGTGGTGCGTGGTGCAGGATCCCAGTTCGGGCAAAACGGTGGATCGAGCTGCAGAGTGGCTCGCTCAAAACGAATATTTGTAATCTTCATCGAAGTGCTTCGACTCTTTTCAGTTAGCGGAAATTTATTTCTGTCTAAAGAATGGATTGGCAACGTTCTCCGCTGCCTTCATAACCTCGGCCGCACTTGGTTTGCCGGATTTTCCGTTGGTAAGTGCGTCGAGCATTGCTTGGTGCTGATTCTTAAATACTTCTTCTTCATCATTGGCAGATGGATTGAGCCAGACTGCCGCAATGATTACTAAATCATTGGTCTGAGAAACATCAATCACGCCATTACGAAGTGCATCGGCAACGCCTGCTGCAACTCCTGCCTGCGCCGCTCCCCATGTGAATAGACCATGTTGATCTCCCTCAATCGCTGCTTTATTTACAAAGAGCGTTGGAGGTGTGACTGCAACACCTGTCTGCGCAATCACCATAAAGGGAACATGTCCCGCACGCGGAGTGGCAAGGGCAGTTGCCCAAGCCACTCCAGCGGGTCCAGATCGAGCTCCGAGAACTGTGTTCGTATGAGCCGCGTTGGGCCCAGAGCCCACAAAACCTTCGCCGATCTGGATTTCAATCATCTCTTTACTTCAACAATCCTGATGCTGACAAGAAGCTCTTCGCAACTGTGTCTGCATCTTCGCCGAGAACGTCAATGCGAGCATTGAGGTTCTGCATTGTTGCATTGCTGATCTTTGCTGCAATTGGAGCCAGAGCCTTTACAAGCTGTGGGTACTTCTTTGCAGTTGCATCAGTCATTGTGATTGCAGCGTTGTAAGGAGGGAAGTATGAAAGATCCTCTGTTGGAACCATCAAGCCAAGAGCTCCGATGCGTCCGTCAGTTGCGAATACTTCACCAACCATGCACTGTCCATCCTTAGTTGCCTGGTAGATAGCGCCAGTATCAAGGACCTTAGTTGTGATGTTTGAATCAGAGATTGAGTACTTAGACTTAAATCCTGCCCAACCATCTGGACGGCTCTGGAATTCAGACTCGACGCACCATGCAGAACCTGCAGGAAGCTTCTTTGCAAGATCTGAGTATGTCTTAATCCCGTACTTAGTTGCATTGGCCTTAGTGATTGCCCATGCATAAGTATCGTTAAATGATGTCATTGGAAGCCATGTGACCTTAGCTGCTTTATCGCCAGCGACAACCTTTGTATATAGAACATCTGGTGCGATGTTTACATCAGTCTGCTTCTGATAAACCAACCATGCTGTACCGGTGTACTCCCAGTACATGTTGATGTCGCCAGAGACCATTGCTTGACGAGTTGTTGATGAACCCTTGATGTTGGTCTTATCTACAACTTTTCCGCCGTTAGCAAGAATGAACTGCTTAACAATCTTCGAAAGAACGATTGACTCTGTGAAGTCCTTCGAACCAACGATGACGCTTACTCCCTTGAGGGATGTTCCAGCTGCATTAGCTGATGTTGAGGTTGCTGCTGATCCGACAACTGCGAGAGCAATTGCAGCTGCAATAGCAACTACTTTGTGGCTTTTAACCTGCATTTTTTACCCTTCCTTAGGTATTAAATCCCTCGTGGTCGAAGGAGTTCTTCAGCAGCGCGCGCTAGCCAATCCATTGTGAATGCGACGATAACCGTCAATATTCCTCCGGTGACGAGAACGAGCTCCCGATTGAGCTTTAGACCAGGAATGATGAGCGTTCCTAGTCCACCTCCGTTAACGAAGACACCAAGGGTGGCTACGCCAACGGTAAGAATGAGTGTGGTGCGAACACCGGCCAGAATGACTGGCACTGCGAGTGGAAGTTCAATCTGACGAAGCGCCTGCTTCGGCGTCATGCCCATGCCCATCGCTGATTCGATAATAAAGGGATCGATCTCTTGCAGACCAACTATGGTGTTGCGCAAGATCGGCAAAATTCCAAAAGCGGCAAAAGAGAAGATAGCAATCGGCTTACCAAAACCGAAGAGAATTCCCGCGATGATGAGTACACCGACAGCTGGAAATGCCTGTCCGATATTGGCCAAGATTAAAACAATCGGTGTGAATTTCTTATAGCGACGACGTGTGAGCAGAATTCCAGCAGGAACTGCAACCGCAAGAATTACTGCAGCTGATGCGAAGGAGAGAATTAGGTGATCTTGAATGGCACGGAAGATGAACTTCTTATTGATAGTCACTTTTTCGATGACATCGAGATGTGCGCGGCTTAAGGTAATTGCCAATGCTGCTGAAAGCAGCAAGATTAAAATCGGTTGGATAATGAGAGAACGGTGGCGCTTGAAGATAAGACGTGCCGATTGTGAATAGAGCGAACCGGCAGTCAAATTTGGTTGTGCAAGCGCCTTAGGCATTTTTAGAGCGCTCCCTTTCGGGTAGTTGAGATCGCACTCTGCAGCGCATCAAAGGTGAGGTGACCCTTACTTCCGACATTGATCGCCTTAGCTCCGGTGATAAAACCTTCCATCGCCTCGCGCAGCGTTGCAGTCTCAGGAAGTGTGGGCCCCGCGACAGTTCCAGATGCGAGTGCGACAGTGGAAAGAGAGACAAGCCCGAGCATACGTACGCTGGCTGCTTCGCCCACAAAACTCTCAACTTTCTTTGTTGCAGGAGCAGAGAGAATTTCTAGTGGAGTTCCGTACTGCTCAACTCTTGATTGGTCAGAGAGTACTGCGATG
>Ga0194037_1001486_pt1 | contig 16856 bp, 18 predicted proteins | sample JunL306m_MetaG_FD_148653 | JGI IMG/M metagenome (GOLD analysis project Ga0194037, IMG submission 148653) | Anoxic zone freshwater microbial communities from boreal shield lake in IISD Experimental Lakes Area, Ontario, Canada - Jun2016-L304-6m | ecosystem: Environmental > Aquatic > Freshwater >...
GATCTTAAATCTCATATTTTAAAAATATCTATGAACGCTTCAGTAGTACCGAGCACCTTATCCTCTGAGACATGGCCAGAAGCACCATCATCAACTGCAAAATAATTACTAGATTGTGATCCCCCCCACCTAAAAATTTCAAAAGAAGGCCAATATAAAATATTAGCTATTTTTGAATTATTCACCACCTCATGGGCAACTAAGCGCATAATACTCTTCGATAAACAATCAGCCTGAATACAGGACTCATATTCAAAAGAGGCTGCCATTGGAATTGGCGAAACAGTGATAATAATCTTGATTTTAGAAGAAAGGCTTCTAATAAATTTAATTAAATATAAAACATTGTCGACATTTTCTTGAACAGTAGTTGTTCGATAATTATATTGTTCAGCCAACATTCTCGAATTTAATGAAGATGGGCGAGGCAGGATAAATTCACCGGTTTTTCTATCAAAAAAAGCTGGTGCAACACCAAGCGTCATTATAAAAACATCCGAATCTCTAATGATTTGAATCGTATTTTCAGCACTCCAGTGAGGAGGTAAAAGCTCCTTAAAACGTGCATTTGCACTAATATTATCGGAGTGGTCAGTTAGCCAATCAACAAATGCTCTATTAGCAAATGTAGTATTTACAAACTCAGTAATTTCCATATGATTACTAGTAAACCCTTGCTTAATTAGAGTTTTAGAGATACTCCTAGCAAAACATGATCCCATAGTAAAAAATTTTGTATGCTTACAAATAAATTTATCTTCCTTGAGTAAATTATTTGCAACGTGATTTTTTATTAAACTTTGAAAATCTCCTAGAAAATCTGCTGTTGAAGGGTAGCGCCCAATTTTATTCTTAGCAAGTTTACTTTTTTGATTCTCTTGAATTAGATTCAATTTTGCTAACTTTATAGTCTCTCTATTGATTTCATTATCATAAGTGATTGGATCTAATAGAACTGCTTTTTTCAATGCTTCAATTGATTCTGATAAAAAATTACTCTGCGCAAGTATCTCTGCTAATTGATAGTAATCAGATGCCCAGCCTGACAAAGGAGCTAATTTAATAAATAGTTCTGCCGCCTTTTCCTGGGGACCGACCCAAAACGATAGGTAAGCAGCCTTTCTTATTAATTATAAATTGACATCATGAGCATTAAAAATATCTGGGCACTGTTCAATTATCTCCATTAATAGATCGCGAGACTTAGCCATTTGCTTGTGAGTACCGTCATCTATAAGCCGTGCGTAAGAATATTTACTATTAATATCTAACGGGTCAAGAGAAACAATTTTTTCAAAAAAAGTTTTGGCACTTTGGTCCAGACCTAAACTAAGCAATTCATTGGCTCTAATTTTAATTTTATCTATTTCATTAGAAGACAGCAAGTTAAAATCATCAAGAGTATCTGAAGCTATATTTTGGGTGTTTAATTTTTTCATATAAGAATTTGAATGCTTAAACTTAGTTAGATATCACTTTCTTGCTATCAAAAAAGATTTGATTTTGCACTAACAGTGGATAAAACTATAACATGGTATTCAAATATAGATTATAAATAAACCTCATCGACAGCTTTATAAATTTCATTTATTACCCTATCTTGATTCTTCTCCAGACCTAGCCAGAGCGGCAATCTCACTATATGGTCAGCCAAATCAGTAGTATTAACTAACTCCTTATTAAATCGGCCTACTTTTTGACCATAAGGCGAGCTATGTAATGGTACATAGTGAAAGACACAATGTATATCTAGCTGCTTCATCCTTTCTATAAAATATGTGCGCTTTTCTAAGTTGGGCATTAATAAGTAATACATATGCCCATTATGTTGGCAGTCCACAGGTGCGATTGGTCGACGAAATTTTTGTTTTTGCTCAAGCGCGACTAATGATAAGTGATAGTTATTCCAAATACCTAGGCGTCGCTCTGTGATAGAAGCAGCTTGCTCCATCTGAGCCCATAAGAATGCTGCTGTAATTTCCCCTGGTAAGTAGGATGAACCTAAATCTTGCCAAGTGTATTTATCGACTTCACCACGAAAAAACTTACTGCGATTGGTTCCTTTTTCTCGTATCACTTCAGCGCGCTCAACTAGCGAGGGGTCATTAATCAATAAAGCCCCACCCTCACCAGAAATAATATTTTTAGTTTCATGAAATGAATAGCAGCCTAGATGCCCTATGGAGCCCAATTCTCGGCCTTTATAAGTAGCAAGCACACCTTGTGCGGCATCCTCGATAACTATCAATCCATGGCGGTTGGCTATCTCCATAATCACATCCATCTCGCAGGCGACTCCGGCGTAATGTACTGGTACTATGGCTTTGGTCTTTTTTGTAATAGCAGACTCAATTAGCGTCTCATCAATATTGAGGGTGTCAGGGCGTATGTCTACAAATACGGGCACCCCACCACGCAATACAAAAGCATTGGCAGTCGACACAAAAGTATAAGACGGCATAATTACTTCATCACCAGGCTGAATATTAGCAAGAATAGCTGCCATTTCTAGCGCTGCAGTGCATGAGTGCGTAAGTAAGGCCTTATAACATCCAGTGCGCTGCTCTAGCCATTGGCTGCATTTTTTTGTAAAGTAGCCATCGCCAGCAAGCCTGGAAAATGAATGAGCTTCAGAAATGTAAACAAGCTCATTGCCTGTAAGATAAGGCTTATTAAATGGTATCACCGTGTTGTTTAGCACCTAAATACCTGCTATATAATTAAAGAAATTTTATGGGCCTGATATTCGTGAGTTGATAATTTCAGTTTTGATTGGGAATACAACTAGTCTTAGTAAAGCAAAAGTAAACCCAGCAACAACAAAAATAGCAATGCCCTGGACGATTTCATGAGGATATTTCAGGTGATCATGAAATATCCAAAGTAGGCCCATATTTATTGTGTAACCTATTGCATACACAATAAAATAAAGTGACATAGATAGATAGTTATTAATGCCATTAGTTTTTTGAAATGAGAAATTCTTGTGTGCATAATAGCTGTATATTAGAGCCAAAGGATAAAAACAGGTGACCGCCAATTTTGGCTCTACGCCTATAGTCGTCACGACCAGATAAATTATAAAGCCGAAAAGATTAATGGTTATGCCAACGACCCCATAGCGGACAAAAGACTTAATATCTAGTTCATTAAACCTCATAACCTGAGGTCTTCATTTGAGATATCGGCGAGCTGTCGCTTGTCAATTTTGCCATTTTGGTTTGTTGGCAATTTAGCCAATATGATGATTTGGGTGGGTACCATATACTCTGGCAACATCGCCCTGAGCTCCTGCGTGACTATGGCAAGATCCATCTCGGCTGAACTGGCGATAAAGCCGATCAACTTTCCATGGGTAGATTGTGTGCGGCTATAGATCACTGCAGCCTGATTTACTAGTTGTACGCGCATTAAGGCATGTTCAATTTCCTCTAATTCAATCCGATGGCCCATATGTTTTATTTGATTATCCATACGACCGATAAAGTAAAGTTTATTTGCATTTTCGCGAACCAAATCGCCAGTACGATACATCCTCTTCAAATAGCGTTTTGGCTCAACCAAAGTAACAAAAGATATTGAGGTGCGCTCTGGATCATTGAAGTAACCCGATGCAATATTGGGACCAATCAAACACAGCTCTCCCATAGCTGTATCTTTATTTTCTTCATCGAGGATTCGATAATCAAAATTTTGATTTAGATAACCCAAGGTAGGTAAGCCTTCTAAATCATCGAAGTCTTCTTCAACTAAAGTATGTGCGCTACATATGCAAGTAGATTCTGTAGGGCCATACACATTCACCAATTGCGCTTGATTCTCAAACATTTTATAAAGTTTTTTCAATTCTGATTTAGGGTAGCCTTCCCCCCCAAAGATTATTTTTTTCACTGTCGTTAATTTGTCTATTGTGAGCGCCTTCATAGTCATCAGGTACATGAGAAGTGATGGAACTGAAAACCAAACAGTGCACTTCATATTACCAACATACTCAACCAATTCATATGTCTTAGTAAGCAGGTCGCGAGGAATGGGTGTAATGGACGCACCAGAAAATAGGCCAACATAAAAATCAAATACTGAGTTATCGAAATACATAGGGCTAAGATTAGCGAAGTTGTCATGCGTAGTAATATTAAAACGCTCTTGTCCCCATGCTATAAAATGCAATACATTTTGGTGTGTTATGGCCACTCCCTTTGGAATTCCTGTCGAGCCAGACGTAAACATGATGTATGCAATACACGATCCATCCACTTTTTTAGTAAGTTCAAGTTGTTTTAGAAGATCATGGTCAGAAGTTTGAGGTAAGCTCTCTACGCTCAAATAGAGCAATGGGCAACCATGGGCACTGGCCAGTTCTAGCATGGATGATTCATGCAATCGATCATCAAAGAAAAGAATTGATGCAGTACTAGAATCTAAAATATGTAAATTTCGATTAAGTGGTGAGCACACATCAAGATTGACATAAGGCACTCCTAAACGAAGTGCAGCTAACATCAGTGCATATGAAATAGGCTGTTTACTATGGCCAATTGCTATAACATCCCCTTGACTCAAACCTCTATCTAGGAGTAAGGCGGCTAATTTTTCGACTTGATCAATTAATTCCCTATAGGTAAATGTACGCTCTGAATATCGTAAAGCAGGGGAATTAATATTTTCATTTGCTATTTCAATAAATTTATTGGCAAGATTGTAGTGATAAAAAGTCATATATTATTTTTAGCAAAAGTATAAAATGAGTAAGCTGGTCTTACCCTCTTAAATCCACTTGAAATCCCTAATGCCATAGACCCAGTATTGTTAGTGAAACAATCCCATACTGGTTGAAGTTTATTTTCTATGCAGTTTGTATTAAAGGCTGCAACTAGTTGCTTACCGATTCCTTTGTGGCGATAATCTAAGGCGGTGAGTACATCTATCTCTGCTTGCCCTTCAGCAACAGCTGCGGCATAGCAAATTCCTATTGGTTTAGATTTATCCCATGCAACAATGGCCTGAGCTTTTGAACTAAAATCGTAACTATTTCGCCAAAAGCGCCTAACAATACCAAAGTTAGATTCCACTTCTTGTAGCTGAACTTTGTCAGATAGATTTAGTCGCATTATTTTATAGGGCTGTCGGTTACTCTTTGCTGGAATTCCACCGAGAACGAAACGTTGCCTCTCAGACCGTAGTGCAGCAAAATCTATCTCTATGGGGGTATAAAGACGAACTTTATTAGCAATAAAATTCTTGTCTTCAACGATGTAACGTCTCAATGCTGAGTCAAATAGATCATTTTTAGCACCAAATATCTGTGCAAAGCCGAAAGCATGCTCTACATAAAACCTTTTAGGGGATAGCAAACAATCTCCATAAACTACTCCATCTTGTTCATTAAGTAATACCGCCCCTATTAATGGAAAAAAATAATCTTGCTTCTTGTAAATCGTATAAACCTTCTCATAGATTATTTTATCTAGCTTAAACATGATTAGATTCTTAATCCCCCATCAACTTTTAAGATAATTCCAGTGATAAAATCATTCTCTACGATACTTACAACGGCTTGAGCTACTTCGTTAGGCTTTCCAAGACGGCGCAAGGGGGTATTATCTTTTACATGATCTAAGGATGTTTTGCTAATAGCCTGCTGAGTTGATTCTGTAGCTATAAAACCAGGCGCTATTGCATTACATCGTATTCCCCAACGACCCAACTCTTTAGCCCAGACTATAGTCAACGCATTTACAGCTGCCTTGGCTGCGGAATAGGCAGTCTGACCCTCATTACCATTTGCACTTATAGAGCTAATATTAACAATCACACCCTTAGTACGGAGCATCACCATTTGCTCCACTACGACGGAAGTCATAATAAACACTGAATCTAGATTGAATTTTAGGGAACTACGGAAGCTATTATAAGCATGCATTATTCCCGATGCATTTGCAATATTAACGAACGGTTCACTATAGATTACCCCGGCATTATTAATTAAGATATCAATTTGGTGATATTGTTTAATTACATCACTCACAGCTAGCTTGGCACTTTCAGGCTGAGTTACATCCACTAATTTACCAAATAAATCATTAGGTAACTCGCTCAAAGCCTTATCGTCATAATCTAAGACAATGACGGTAGCACCCAGCAATTGCAAAAGCTTAGCTATGGCTAAACCCAAACCCTTAGCGCCCCCTGTAACAACTGCCACAGCACCATTAATCTTCAAGGGTTACCCCTTTCTTTTTAAGAACCTCAATAATGGTTGCCACTGATACCATTTGGATAATATCCGTTATATCCAATGCAATTTCATATTCATTCTCCAGTAAAATTACCAGATCCATCTGCTTCAGGGAATCCCAACTTCCAACATCTTCCTTTCTTAAATTAAGATTAACCTCGGCTTCGCGTATGGCAAAAATTTTAGCTAACACATTTATTAAACGTTGATTCATAAACTATTTTCTTTACAAGGATATTAACTAATTTAAACGCTAAAATATTTTGTATATTCTTCAGCGCTATAACGAAAAACTTCTGCCGAACGCGCAAGATGCACTGAGCTAGCCTTTGTTGATTTGGTAATCAAAGCTCCTCCACCTATGATATTGAACTCGCCAACTGCAATATTGTTCACCACCGTAGCATTTACACCAATAAATGTATTGCAACCAATCCGTGCTTGACCAGAAATTACTGCACCAGAAGCAACCCAGCAATTTTCACCGACGTAACTATGGTGAGCAAGAGTAGCATTGCACCATACCATACAATTAGACCCTACGTGTACGTGCGGTTCCAAGACGGCCCCAGGCAGAACGACGCAACCTTCACCCAATGAGTTTTCTGTGTATACGCAGGCATCGGGATGAATATAGGTTTCAATTCGGTACCCCAAACCCTTGACTCTGTGGAAAAGAGATTCTCGAACCTTGTTTAAATCATCGTAACCTATGGCCATAATCACTGCATGATCATCCACTGGAAAACGGTTAAGGATCTCAGTCGTCGAAACACTTGGGACATCCAAACACTTATTCAACGCTAAAAAGGGCTGATCCACTACAGTGGCAACAACTTCATAGCGCAGATCTTGTCTAAGATAGTGCTGAAGTATCTGAGCGGTAATTGCATTACCAGCAAGAATAATTTTTTTCATAGAGAACCGTCTAAAACAGCAAATCCAAAACCCGTCTTGCCATAGTCATTTCCGTTATAAAGCATGTATAGATGTCCTTTATGCTCAAATACCGAGGGATAGCAAATCATCTCACTATCCCAACCGGCAGAAGAAACATTAATCCCAGAAAGTGAATCGTTGCGTATCCATACACGACCATCGGTTGAATAAGCAAAACCAATTCGATAAGTACTAATAAACTTTGTTGCGCGATGAGCAAACCACATATAATAGATACTATCGATTTTTATTACTGAAGGTCGGCCGAATGCATATTCATATTCATCTGCGAATGGAATACACATGCCTGGCTCGCAGATCCAATTTATTCCATCTTGAGAATGAGCATAATGTATTCCATAAAAATGTTTCCACCCCTGCACCGTCTTTTCCCAACGAATTCCTGAGTTATACCAAGTCTGCCAAAGCGAGTTACTAATATGAAACGCCGTTGCTGCAGCAAATAGTGGATTTACTTTGTCACGACCAAGTACGGGCCCATCGAACTCTCTTGTCAAGGTTAGGCTAATAGGATCTAGAATCGCACGCCCCGTATCACAAATCCACAGGCCTCCCGGCAAATTTTGCCAGCCAATATAATACAAATAAATGGATTCACATTTTTTTACAAAACAAGCACTAATTACACCGTCGCAATCAAAATGACAATGCTCGCCTGGTAGCATAGCCGTATGTGGTAAACCTAGAAACTTAATAGATCCATCTTTAACTGTTGCATAACTCAAGATGATGCGTGAACGTGAATTGATATCCCTCTGTGTATAAGCTATAACGTAGAGGTCATCTTTAATACATACAGCACATGGATGTGAGCCATGGGTATAGTCTTTTCCTGAAGACTCAAAAAGTAAACCTTTTTTAACCCATTTAAAAGGTTTTTTAGCAAGCAGGATATCGGTTATCACATTTACTCTATTCTTCTAGTTTAACTACCGATCTAAATACACTTTCAATAAACTCAACTCTACTAATACCAAGTGCTTCGGCCCTCTCATAAACTGCATTACGAAGGCAAGGATCAATTCCCTCTAGTTCTCCATAGTATCTTGTGCGCATACTTCCACCACGCCGACCAACATGAGGAACATCAATATTGATTGTGAGCGGGAGACTAGAAACCGTCAAGGAAACTACATAAAAACAATTACTTAATTCCCAAGTTAATTCAACATCTCTCGCTGTTATGGGCAGCATATCTAGAGGAGGCTCATAACCATAAAGATGTGTATTATTTATCAGAATTTTTGATTCTTCTGTAGATCTAAGCCAAGGCGCAATACCTTCATCACCAAAAAGCACTCTACCGCCATCGCGCACAACACGATACATTTCAGCAATTCCTCTCTTTTGGTTACTAAAAAGGTTGATGCCCCCAAAATGATAGGCAGCATCAAAAAATCCATTCTCAAACGGCAAATTCATGGCATCACTTACTGAAAAAAACAATGAGATGCCAGTTTTAGAGTAAATCCCACGAATACGATTTTCACCCCAAAGTAGCATTTCCTTTGCAATATCTTGAGCATATATTTCTCCTTCGCCTTTGAGTGCAGCTATAAAAAATGGGATATCATTACCAGCGCCTGCCCCAGTAATCAATACCCTGCTGCCAGGCTTAATCCTCAGGCGAGCAATAAGATTATTTCTTAAATCCGCTTCACTAGATTTAAATGTCGAAAATAGCCACTTAAGAGAATTATCATGAATCTCTGCAGCATTAACTTTTGAATACTCATTAAGATTTTCATCCTGACTTGTAAATATGGGCGTATTTGTCGATTCTGCGAAGGGTATGGAGATTCGATTAATACAACTTTCTGGACATTGAAGTCCATTTTCCGTCTGTATCAACTCACTTCTATTACAACTTTCTCTTGGACAAGTATATTTAGGGTTTTTCATGATGTTTCATCCTTTATTTTTTTATGCACACTACCCAAAATACCCTTTCCTCTATGCCGAAGTAATTGTTATCAGCAAAACCAAAAGAAAAATCACAAAAGTACGGAGAGAAATAGTCAATTATTTTTTCCTCACTCTCGAAACCAAAGAGTCGATAGCCATTCCGATTCCCATAGGGGTCAGAATGAATTCGTTTTGAACCATCAGGCAATTTCTCAGCATTATCAAAAATATATGAGTTATTACTTGCCACAGAAGCTACCAACGTACCACCGGGTTTTAAAACTCGTGAGTATTCCTTTAGATTATCTGACAGGGTTTCGCCATTATCACAGTAATAAATACAGTGGCTAGCAAGAATGTAATCAAAGTATTCATTTTCAAAGGGTATGCTACTGTTTCTGCCTACCTTTAAGTCTGGAGTGAACCCAAGCTGGCTCATTCTACTCCTTGTTTGCTCAACAATACCTTGGGTTATTTCTATTCCTGAAACTCTAAGACCCAACTCAGAGAGAAAGAGAGCATTGCGTCCATCACCAAAAGCAACATCTAAAACTGCATCTCCCTGCTTTGGTTTAGTGAATTTTAAGTTAGGATAATTAGCAAGAAATATACGCACAACAAATTCAGTGGGATACACCCTTAAATTAGTGATCCTCGCATAAAAAATTTCATACTTGCTATTAATTTCTTTTTTATTATCTGCCATATATCTTTCTAATTATTGATGTTGGTCTATGCTTTGTCTCCATGAATATCTTAGAAAGGTAAACTCTAATAATCCCGATAAAAAGTATCATCAATCCAGATAGTAACCAAATAGAAATAATTAAGGACGTCCACCCATCCATTGAATGTTGATTAAAAAGTCTTTGGTATATTATATAAATTGCATAGAATAAAGATATGGAGAATATGGCGCAGCCAATATAGAAAATAAACTTTAAGGGTGCTGCACTAAATGAGGTAATTGCATTCACTGCATGGCTAATTTTATGTAAGAGTGAGTATGAAGAGCCAAGACGACTGCCCTTATTTATAACTTGTCTTTGTTGATTAAAACCAGTAATAACCCAAAGGCATGAAATAACCATTTCATGTTCTTTGAATTGAAATAGAGCCTCAACATAACGGCGCGTCATAAGTCTCATAGTTACTAGATTCCTAGGATGCTCAATACTAGTCAGCAAATCAAAAATTGAATAGAAAAGCGAGCCACTTAATCGCTCAAACCATCCCCCTTTTCGGCTGCTCTGTACCCCATAAACTACATCACATACTTCAGCGTCCATCTGGTGTTTAAAACTCAATAGTGTTTCTGGCTCCTCCTCAAGGTCGCTGTCAATCAAAAAAATGAGATCGCCTATTGCATGTGACAGACCAGTCATCATGGCTTTGTGATGGCCCAAGTTACGAGATAGATCGAGCACGATAACGTGACTATCCTGCTCAGCAAGCTGTACGGCAAGATTAAGACTATCATCAGATGAACCATCATTAACTAAAATAAACTCGTAGTCTTCTCCCGCCAATTGCTTTGCAACCGCGGTTGATCTTTGATAAAACTCATCAATGAATAGGGCAGATTGGTAAAGTGTCGTAACAATAGAAAGCTTCATGGATGTACATATCTCATATATTGATGTGCATTTTTGCCAGTATTAAACAATAGATCCAAAATTGTGACCCCGTGGGTAAATTCACCCCAAAGTTGAGGGTATTCTGGATAGCCAGCATACTCAAACCATGTTAACTTAAGATTAAAGTTAGTAAATATACTTTCTTCAATATAACCATTGGCAGAAGGGCCTGAAATATACTCTGTTCCACCGGCCTGTCTGCACAGATCGGCCAAACGCTCAGTCTTACCTGCAAGCAGCGAATAATCCCATGAATTTGTAATAACGGTTCTAAGGCCTAGATAATTACAGATAGCCTCAATAAGGGTGCGATTCAGTTGTGAGATATGGGTATAAGATTTAGCAATATACAGCGGCTCCAACCAGGTAGCGATTTCCTCAAAATGCGGTGCGCGGCGATAGTTCTGTGACAATGCCCTCCAGTGTGCTTGCGCCCAGCTTGAACCATCAATCATGGTTTCTTTGATCTTCTGTTCATACTTACCCTTGACCTGGACTGGAACCGTTAACCACTGAATACCCTGAGGCGTCTTAATCTGGTTACGATTACGCCAGTCGCGCCGCGTGTATTGCATATCATCGTAGATAATAAATTCATCTACTGCAGCAATGATGTCAAAGTATCCCTTCCAGGGAATGTAATTAGACTGAAGAATCGCAACTTTTTTCATGTTTTTTTAAAAACCTCTAAATCGGTGTAGCTGTTACGCCCCCTAGCCTTACTTAAAAGTAGAATTTCTAAATTATTTTGACCTCTACCAATATTCGGTTGGTTTTAAAATTAGAGCTTAGTTAATCTTAATTTATTTCTCTGGGCTTGTTTGAGACAATCACAACGATAAAATTGAGCTAACTATCGCTTGATAATTAGCCCTTGGCCTGTTGGCAACGGAAAAACTCGATAATTTCTCTTATCGAACCATTGATCCTCTTCTTTTTTTTGCTCTCGATAACTAGACCACTCATAATCATCAAAGATGATAATCCCGCCAGGGACCACACTTTCGAATAAAGCATCTAAGACACTGATTTCTGCTTCAAAATTATTTAAATCAATGTGCATATAAGCCAAAGACTCTGGTTTGCCCTGTGTAAATGATTCTGGCAATAGTCCTTTTATTAATTTAACTTGTGGGTAATCTTTAAACCGCTCTTTCACATTATCAAATAATCCGTCATGCTCTATAAAGTCATGTCCTGGAACCGGATTATAGTCAAAAGTATCATAAGCCCAAAAGGTCTTGGGGAACTCAGTACCTCCTAAATAATCAACGATAGTTTTAATACCAGTCCCCTGAAAAACTCCAAACTCAGCAAAATCTCCAGGTAAATGAATGCAATGGTAAGCTGCGCAGGCTAAGATATACCGCCTCCAAACAATAGCCTCATCAGCGCTATTTTTTATATTACCTTGCCATGCAGTTCTAAATGGCGTGTCTTCAATAAAAGAATTATTCCTAAGCCACGTAAATAAATTATCTCCTAAAAAATACCCGGAACCTACGAGTGTTTTTGCCTCCTCCATCAATTTTCCAAATCTCTCTGGATCATTACAACCCCAATAAATTGGACTTGAAAAACTAATAATCTTGTCTAGCGATAGTTCGGGAAGTTTGGGAAGTGATTTACTGGTCATGAAAATAATTATTAAATGAAGAGGGGAGTTTATAAGTGATTAATCGTCGATTTTATTTAAGCAAATACTGCACTTAGCGTCAGAAACTATACAAGTGTAGAACGACGACTCTTATGCTTGGAAGGTTTGGATTGGAGCCGTTACACTATAAATTGTGGCACTCACTTATTAGTATAAGATAAAGCTAAACCTAGGTTTATGGAATGGCGCCTTCCTCTAACTGAATACTTTTCGATGCTATACCTTGGACAGGGATCTTTTGACCTTGAAAAAAGATATCAAGTTGTCCCAGTCCATTGCTCATTAATATAAAAGGTGGTTTACCGTAAAAAGAGCTTGAGGTGAAAGCGGGCGACACAGGTTCCTCTAAAACTTTCCGATCAATCTTTCCAGTACTGTCTTTTACGCAAAGCACTTGCTTATTTTTACTCACTACGTAAACAAAATCACCGGCTTTGGTTGGTGCGGTAGGTTTAAAAATAGCAATACTGGCATCTGGCGCCGGGCACCCATCGGTTACCTCCACAGACGATTTTTCAACAGCTGGAGCAATAGTGGCAGGGGGAGTAATTCCCAATAACACTTTGGCTTCAGAAGCCGCAGGTGAATTGGGATATTTAGTTACTACATTGGTCAAGAGGAGATTGGCAACCAATTTATTGCCACTCTCAAACTGACAGTTAGCCATCATCAACATCGCGGCAGGGACTCTTTGATGATTGGGAAATTGGGCAATTAATTTTTCAAACTGCACTGTAGCGCCGCTGTAATCTTTTAATGCATATTTTGCATTTCCCAACCAATACATGGCTATGGGCAAATAAGGACTGGTAGGGAACTTTTGAATAAACGCTACAAATTGCGTATCGGCTTTATCAAACTGCCCCTCTTGAAAAGACTTTAACGCTGTTTCATAGGCTAATTTTTCACCGGGCACAAGCTCCCCGGTTACTCCCTCAATTTCAACTTTTTGTGGCTCTACCTTAGCCAAGCGAGTATCGACATCTTTAAAATACAGCTTTTGCGTATTTACCAAGTCTTCTGATTGTTTTTGTAAAGACTCGAGCTCTCCGCGCAATTGCGCTTTTTCTGCCTTTACTTGCTCAAACTGACGCTGTAGATCCATCATGGCAGCGGTTAAAGCATCTACTGATTTTTGAACTTCTGATCCACTGCTTTTATTGCCAAAAATTTGGGCTGAGGCAGAGGGCGCAAGCGTGCTGATGCCAAGAAAAGATAGGAGCAAAATCAAAGAATGAATCTTTAAATAGGACATAATAAGGACGCTAATGAGGTAAGTAGATTAAAGTGTAAACCCTGTATTGTGATTAAGTTTACCCGTTTTTCAAATGAATACCTAAGGAATTACTTTGATAATCAGCATTTTAATTTACCCCAAACTCCCCTCAATAAATGCTCATTACCCCCCCATATAAAATAAAGGGGTTAAATTTCACTGGGACAAGAAAATTCCCAAACAAAACAGGAGCGAATTTATAAACATGCGACAGATTGACATTAGTTATTGGAGCTCAATAGGTATAAAAAAAGAATTTGAAGATACTCAAGCCGCTGGTAACTAGCTTTAGATGATTATTTTATAAACAAAAGTTTCTATAGAAATCCTACAAAATCGGGAGCCAATAGAGATTAATTTAAATTGAAATAGAAAAATAGATGAAGCGCCGATAAAATAATCTTGCATTAATCATCCCTGCATTAATTAAGGAGCTATTTTTAAACCGCCCGCTTAAAATAAGCCAACAGCTCTTTATTGTCATCCTCTAAATGGACTTTAGGCGCTAAACCCTCTTTGATTTAGCGAGCTCAATATTGGGTTAATGGGGTTTAGGATTGCCAGAGGGTAATACATGACAAATTCCTTCTCACCTCTATTTTCTTTTTTTAATTACCTCTCCATAAAGCTCCGTTCCACATCGAGCACAAGAATAGACTGTGAAATCAGATTCGCCAGCTATCTTATTGGAGATAAAGCCAAATTGGGGCTCATGAGGCACCACTGCCAACTGATAGGGTCTTTGTCGGTCAAATTTACAATAGTAGCAGATGACCTTACCATCTTGCTGATGCTCTAAACAGTATTGAACCTTACTTGCTAAGCCATTTAATCGTTTGGTCCACTTTTCATCTAGCTTTTTAAATTTACGAATTTCAACCCAATTTCTGAAGGGGAAACGGGCTAGTAGGATTAAGACGATTAAGACGGATATGAGAATATAGATCATGTTCATAAAATTTAAAGTGTATTAGTGTAATTTTAGAGGATATTGAAATATTGAATACAAAAAATATTCGCTATGGACTAATCATCATCTGTCTTGCTAGCTGGGGTCCACTATACCGATCGATTCTCGATAAACTATGGATGCATAGTGAGGGCTTAGCGTTAGTGGGGCAATGGGCCCAATTTCAAACCCTGGCAGATCTGATTGGAGCGCCAGTGGCGGCTGGAATTGGCATTGGTCTGACCATTCTCACGGCGCGAACAGATCCCCTTTTACAACGGTTTTTATTGATTGCTAGTGGCGTATTGGGTCTATTGATTACCCTTCCCTTATTTGTGCTCGCATTGATCTTTCATCAAGACATCGCCCGCTGGGCACAGTTGCCAGCTATATACCATCAAGCACTAATCATTGCCGCCCTGGGAGGTTGGTTAAGTACGGTTGCCATTCAAATGAGTGCGTACTTATTAGGCAAAGAGCAGCACTTTAAAGCGCTCTTGATCATGATCGCAAGTAGTCTGCCGGTATTGCTCACCTTATTCATCGGTAGCGCACTCATGCTGCCCAATCTCATACAAATTACCTTATTAGCCTCAGTCATCTCGGGTCTGTTTTTTTGCAGTTGGCTTGCTGCCAAGGCATTTCAAATGATTAAAGAGCATCCACAATCTATAGCGCAACTTCGCAGCGCGGCGCTAAAACTCAAAAAGTTTATTGGCGCTGGTTTTGCCATTGGTATATTGACTCCACTAAGCGTGATGATCGCTCGAAGTGCGATTGCCAGCGATCTTGACTGGAACTCAGTCGGAATCGCTACTGCTTTATGGCGAGTATCTGACTGGGTCTTATGCGCAGCTCAAGCGGTTTTATATTTTCACTTTTTACCACTATTAAGTAAAAGTGCAGACGATCAACTGCAAAGTCGCCTTACCAAAGTCATCCTCCAAGTATTTATTCCAAGCGTGTTTGCAATTCTCTTACTTTTAATTGGCAGGCAAACGATTTTTTCTTTGCTTTATAGCAATCAATTGGTCATTGACTGGAAAGTGTGTCTGCTATTTTGGAGTGGAGATGCCATGCGAGTCTTAGCCATTATTTTTCTACTGGCTTTATATATATTGCGCCGTACCAAAACTATTAGTGTGGTCGAGCTCTTTAGCCAACCTTTATTGGCCCTTTTACTGACTCTAGGTGCGGCCCAAAGTTTGATTTGGGTTGGCGCTGCCCATCTGTTTACCTACACTGTCTATGCCTCACTCTGTTTTTTAGGGGTGGCTTTACTGTGGTTCGTGCCCCAGAAAAATAGTGATGCCTTACTGAATGAGCTTCATCAACCCAGTAAGCCCGCTAAACCCCATCAAGCACCCAATAATGCAGATGATTTACTATAGGGTCAGCTTTTACATCCAAAAACTGGGCTTTTGCCCAGGACAAATATCATGAAATGGTTCGCCTACCTGGTTTTGACCCTCACCCTGTTTTTGATGGCTTGCGGCAATATGGTTACAAAAACCTTCACTTTTTAATACTCTCAATTCAATGATATGGGCATCACCATTGACTTTCTTGGCTTGAAAGAGGGAATTTGAAGGTATTGATAAAAAATCGGGATAATGGGCAGGTTTTCTATAGTCAGTCCACCAATATAAATTAGGGCTTTACCAATATGAAGCGATTTTCTCTGTGCTTTTTTCTCATGGTTTTGTATTGTGGCAACACGTTTGCCTTTGAAGCACAAACGATGTTAATTAATACTACGGTGCAAAATGAGGATGTGAAAGCTGCCCTCACTCAAGGCTTAACTCCTGACTTTGATAAAACCTTTCCTTCTTCGCAATACGGTGTGTATGTCCTGGTGGATAAAGCCAAAGAAAAAATCACTGGTAAAGATATGGTGTATATGTTGCTCGGGCTATGCAAAGTAAAAGCTGATGGTTCCTACGGTTTGCCATTAGTCACCATCTCCACAAATCTGCCCTTTGTCGTAACGAGCACTGAAAAAGCTGACCTCGTTAAACGTCTAACAATTGATGCCAATCAATTTGCGCAAGTAATGATAATCAATGCCGCCAAAGTGAAGTCAATCCCTTAACTGCCTGCATTTTTTTTAGGTGCCCACTTAGATCCTAAATTAAGGCGCGTACACCCTCCTCGCGATCACATACAGCCGATCGCGAGGTCAATAGTATTGCTCAAATTGTTAAAGAGCATTAACGATATCGCAGGTGCAAGAT
>Ga0194037_1001487_pt1 | contig 16854 bp, 16 predicted proteins | sample JunL306m_MetaG_FD_148653 | JGI IMG/M metagenome (GOLD analysis project Ga0194037, IMG submission 148653) | Anoxic zone freshwater microbial communities from boreal shield lake in IISD Experimental Lakes Area, Ontario, Canada - Jun2016-L304-6m | ecosystem: Environmental > Aquatic > Freshwater >...
GTTTCATGTTGGCGCCTTCCATCTTCGATATCTCCGCGAAAATATAACCTGGTTTCATCTGATTGCACTGTCAGATTGCCTACACGACACCCCTGCCAACTAATGGCGACCTTACCGTTTGTATAGCTAAATTCAAGATTTTGTACGAAGTCAATCCACTTGGGCTGATTGGAGTTCAATGGATACAATGCAACATCTTGAGCTGCGATAAGGAATCGGTACCTGAAACTTTCAAATTTTCTTTTCTTAGCCATGAATAATCTCAATGCTTTTAGCTGTTGGGCGTGATTTTGGACGTTCTCTCTCTTCACATCGAATTCTTTCGGCTATGGCCAATAACTGCTCATAACTCAGAGGCCAATTCTTTGCTGGGGGTGAGGTAAGAAACGTTTGCACTCGTTGCAATTTTGCTGCCAAATAACGCATTGAAATAGTCATTTCAGGGTAACTGCCATACATACATCCATCACATGCGCGAGTAACTTTAGCGACCTCTTCTCGCCATACTTTATCACGATATGTATCGGGGAAATTGCTTTCATAAGCTCGATAGCTATTGTTCAGCCGGTGATCACAACATGGTGCAAATTCGCCATTTGGCAACAACGCAAAATACAGATTTGGGGTATCGCATACATTATTGTTATGTCCACGCCATGTAATGGGTTTATCGCGAACAAATAATTTTATATCATCCAAATACTGGTCGCTATCAAATAATAAATAACCTTCTTGACGCATTTTCCTAACACTCTCAATTACAGAGTCCACAATGGGGAGTTCATCTTTTGTAAAGCGAAGAGATTGATCAAAAGTACGAAATCCACGCGGATGAGCATAGTCGCTAACATGCACAGGCACTAACGAAGAAAACCAGGAAACCTCTGATCCAAATCGAACCACATCCTCAATGTCACCCATATTCTGGGGTTGCAACACAAAACCCAATGACGCAAAACTTCCCTCCTTCGGCAAATACTTGGTAAACATCGCTAAAGCTTTTAGAACCTGATACCATGATTTATTAAAATCACCGTTAATTTTATCCTGTATTGCTGGCCACAACGAATCCAACGAAACCGATATATCTTTGCCACCCGCTTCTACAGCACGCGCTATCTGTTCTTCTGTTGCAAAACCGTTAGTCTGCATCCGCACATGTACACCGCGCGATTCAAACGCATGTATGATTTCCGGCAAATCTTTCCGTGCAAAAGGTTCACCTCCAGTCAGTAATACAATCGCTACCCCCATTTTGGCAAAATTATCTGCAATACGTGTTATCTCTTCTATGGTGCATTCACGCACATCCGAGTTTGCATAGATAATGTTGCATTGTTGACAGGTCAAGTTGCAACGAGCTGTTACATAAAATTGCACATATACCGGTGCATCCTGAAACAATGCCGCCTTGGCCAAGGTCATTTTTGAGAGACTAGAAAACATTTATTATTCCTGAAAAAATTATGCGGTTCACATAGTTTAACAAAAAGGTAAGACCAGTGGTGAATAGGGTTGTAAAGTATAGCAAAGTGGTGCATTAAAAGTTGATAGTTTCGGCCACAAGATAAAGTGGACGCCCCTTGATTTCCTCAAATATTCGCGCAATATACTCTCCTACCAGACCTATTAATAATATTTGTACTCCACTAAACAAAACGATAGAAACCAATATTGCAGTCAGTCCTGGTAATGGAATGCTAGTAAAAAACTTCAAGTAAAGCATGTAACAAGCTCCAATAAAACCTGCAAATATAGTTAAAAATCCAAGGCGAATTGCTATTGTGAGCGGTTTACTCGAAAAAGATAAAATTGCATTAGTGGCAAAAATCAGCATTTTTTTAATAGGATATTTTGTCTCACCAGCAAACCGTTCTGCGCGATCATATTCTATATAGGAAGATTTAAACCCAAGCCAAGGCACCATACCTCGCACAAAACGATGGCGCTCGCGCATTTGTTTGAAAGCATCTACGACATTGCGTGACATCAAGCGAAAATCACCAGTATCGGTTGGTATGTCAATTTCACACATATAATTGAGCAGTCGATAGAAGCCTGCAGCGGTTGCTTTTTTGAACAAAGTTTCTCCTGCACGGGTGCGGCGCTTTCCATAGATCACATCGAATCCGGTCAAAGCTTTCCGGTACATGTCAGCTATGAGTTCAGGAGGGTCTTGTAAGTCACCATCAATAACAGCTACATAGTCCCCAAATGCAAGATCAATACCAGCAGTGATCGCAATCTGATGTCCAAAATTTCTGCTAAGCGAAATGACCTTAATATCTGAACTTTTTTCTGCAAAGGTTCGTAACCGTAATAATGTACTATCTTTACAGCCATCATCCACAAATATAATTTCAACATTAATCTCTTGTGCAAGATCAGTTCGCAACTGTTGGAAACGTTTTACCGTTTCGGTGATAGAATCTTCTTCGTTGAAAACCGGAACAACGATACTTATCAAGTGCTTTTCTCGAAGCATTCTGTAATAACTCCTTGATGTTTTAATTCTACGGCATTCGCTATGCCCAACATCCATATAGCAGGCACGCTATCCCCAAGCAGCAGACCATTCACAATGTCAAGCTGTAAAGACTGCGTACAACTTCGCCTCTTCAGGCGGTACGTAAAGATAATTGTGAGTATTCCTCAGCAAAAAATAGGCATAAACTGTGTATAGCTAAAAGTGTAATCTTGCTAAAAATCGTGGTTGCTACTGTCCTCATAGACATGTCTCCAATAAAGCCAGCGGCACCCGTTACAAAAAATGTTTAAGATTAATTCACTATGGTGGTGCTGAACCGGGTACAAATGAATAATTATTTTCACCTTTTCCTTATTCCAACAAAATATTTTAAGTATTCAGGATTGTCATTGGTATTAGGTTTAAATGTCATTGTGTCGTTAGTGTAATCAAAATTACGCTGAGAATAACAGCTATGCAATACTTTTTTTATTCTTGATGCCCCATTATCTCTATTTACAAGTACATCGATCACGATCTCGGGTTTTTTTTTGCCTAAACTACTCAGTAATACTTCCTCTGATTTATCGGATGTCAGTGAGTGCATATAAAGCATGCTTGTTTCAGGGTGCGCTCTTAATGCGAAATAGAGGCCCGGATATTCGCTGATAATTAATGTTGGCTTGCCTTGTACTATTGGTTGCAATTCCTGCTGCATTCGGCGAATGAACACTAATCTATCGTAAGATGTAGTGATAAGTTTAAATTCTGCAACAGATTGAATTGGTTGACTTACTTGCCACCAGCCAGCCTCACGGTATGGATAGCGACTCCAGTGAGAGATAAAGGTAATGGGGAGAAGAACGACACAAACAGTCAATAATAATGGATTTGCGGATACTCCTTTGTTCGCTTCAGAACTCACCGCAAGTCCAAGCAACAAAGGCAAGCCAGCCATAAATGCACCAGTGGATTGCCCTAATCCATTACCACTTGTAACCCCAAGAGTTGTTGCATAGGCAAGTAATGCCACCACCAACCAATTAATCTGTTGCCTCAGTTTTCTATCACTATTATAAGTATTTGTAACTAACCAACCACAAGCAATTGTAGTCAAAGCAGATAGAACATAAACAGTCTTTTGGGAATACCCCCACTCAGCAAGGCCTGTTGAGAAAAATATAATTGCAATAACCATGAAAATACTTAGCAGCAATGCAAATGGTAATCTTTTAATTTTCTCTGGAAATAGTAGGCAAGCTCCATACATTGTATAGATGATTATTAAAGTATTCTGCTGCGACTTACTTGAAAAAAAGGCGGATCCGACTCCATATCCACTGGAAAATTTAATCGAGGCCAAATATTCCTGTGGTGTTCCGAAATAAAATAAAATTGGTAATGCAACCAATGTGCCAACCAGCAAAGTCAACATTACTTTAGCTACCTGCATATAATTTTTCTCTAATATTAATCGCAGGATAACAAGCGAAGCCATCATTACCGCAGAAGTTGGGTGAGCAAATGCTGTAATGAGGGGAATTGCCCCCCATGAAATTGGGTTATGTAGTTTCCATTCAAAAAACCAAATAGTAAATACACACCAAAGAACTTGCGAGATTGTATTGTAACTTGGTGCAAAAATGCCGTGATAAGGAATCGAAAATGTTAGGGACAGAGCTGTCAAGCTTGCTGTCAGAAAAGAAAACTTAAACTCTAATAATTTGCGGTAGGAATACACGAATACAGCAATGCTCAATGCTGCCATGAGCAACCTGCTAAAAAATACAACTCCTTCGAATCCAAATATTGTATGATAAATGGCGAACAAAGGATAAAATAAAATGTAGACCGTTTGTTGAATAAACAAATCGTTACTAAACAGTTTTCCCGTTTCAACCAGTCCTTCAATCTGCCCGTAATACTGCATTTCATCAGTCAGATCCAATCCACGGGTTATCCGAATGAAGAGAATAAGCAACAAGGCTAAGCTGCTTGCAATGAACGAAAAATTAGTAAGATTTTTTTTCATATGATCAGGGCCTTTAAGAATAAATAAAATCGTATCATAGGGCTGATAACTATGCTGTAGTCATCAAGATTATTAATGACTACAATAAGTAAATTCTCACCAGAGGTTTAATATAGAGGTTATCGGTATAGCAGAGTAATAATAACCAGATTAATGCTTTCCAATGAATATCAAACTAAAATTTACACAAAAAACACTTCTTACTTGTAACCAAAGTTATCTAACCTCCCTATATTAGCTACTTTTTCGGTTTAAATTTCACACAATATTAATTATCGTATCAAAGATATCTGTTTCAGGTTGCATTGTGTTTAAGCGCTTCTTTGCAAATACTCTTTTAGTTGTTTAATATTAACCATAAGTAATTATAAATTAATACAATGCCGATTAACGAGTGCGAAATTATTAAGCTCCCAAAAATCGCTGAGCCTCGAGGAAATCTAACTTTTGTTGAAGGTAATAATCATATTCCATTCGATATCAAACGCGTTTATTATCTCTACGATGTACCCGGTGGTGCCGAGAGGGGTGGTCATGGTCATAAGGCCTTACACCAGTTGATTATTGCCATGTCTGGCAGTTTCGATGTTGTGCTGGATGATGGTTATGAACAGAGGCGTTTTCATCTTAACCGCTCATACCAAGGATTGTACATTTGCCCAATGATATGGAGAAAACTTGATAATTTTTCGTCTGGATCCGTATGCATGGTGCTAGCCTCTAACAAGTATGATGAAGATGACTACTATCGCGATTACAACGAATATCTTCTTGCTCGGGGAGTTATGTTATGAAAGTTCCATTTCTTGATTTGAAAGCGCAATATCTTGAACTTAAGGAAGAATTTGATGCAGCATACGCCCGGGTGATGGACTCAGGGACATATATTTCAGGCAAGGAAGTCGAAGCATTTGAAGCTGAATTTGCTGCATATTGTCAGGTCAAGCACTGCATCGGAGTTGGAAACGGTCTGGATGCCCTTCACCTTATTCTTCGCGCATCCGGCATAGGTAATGGCGATGAGGTTATTGTTCCCTCTCATACCTATATCGCGACATGGCTTGCTGTAACCTATTCAGGAGCAACACCTGTCCCTGTTGAGCCGGATGAACGTACATACAATATCAATCCTGATTGTCTTGAAAAAGCGATTACTGAACGCACCAAAGCAATCATGCCGGTTCATCTTTATGGACAGCCAGCAGACATGGACAGGATTAACAATATTGCTTCGCGTTTTGGGCTTCAGGTTTTTGAAGATGCAGCGCAGGCTCATGGAGCGCACTATAAAGGCAGGAAAACAGGGAGTTTGGGAGATGCTGCCGGTTTCAGTTTTTATCCTGGTAAAAACCTTGGAGCTTTTGGTGATGGCGGTGCTGTAACGACGAATGACGATGTGCTTGCAGAAAATATCAGGTTATTGGGAAATTATGGATCACGGTTCAAGTATCATCATGAAGTAAAAGGCGTTAATTCTCGTCTTGATGAATTGCAGGCTGCAATGTTGCGCGTAAAGCTTACAAAGCTTGATGAATGGAATATACGGCGCAAACTTGTTGCTACGCAATATCTGGCTCAGTTACAAGGTGATACAAATGTTATTCTTCCGTTTGTTCCACTTTGGGCAGATCCTGTGTGGCATTTATTTGTTATACAATCCCATCAACGTAATGAACTTCATAAGCATTTGGCTGACTCTGGTATCGGAACTATGTTTCATTATCCTGTGCCACCTCATTTGCAGGATGCATATGCGGAATCAGGGTATATAAGGGGAGCTTTTCCGATTGCTGAGAAGATGAGTCAATATGTGTTGAGCTTACCTATGGGGCCAAATCTTACAAAAATGAAACAGCAATTAGTGATTAATAATTTGAAAGAAGGCAAGATTTAGGGATTCTGTCATTATCAACATACCGTTTTAAGAGTGATGCAAATATCCCTTTAAATTCTGGCGTAATAAACAGATGATTGGCTTAATGAACGATCTTCAGTATTCTTTTTATCGAATAGTTAAAACATCTCATGATACTTATGCGGGTATAGTTGCTGTTGATAATGTGGGTGATTATGATGATCCTTTTATGAAGGATCATATTGTTGTTCCTAATGAACATGCGACAGGAATAAACAAATTCAAGACTCTTGTATAGGCATGTTTTGAAAGAGATGAAACCCACTCCACAACGCATCCTCATCATCGTACAGCGCTCGAACGGTGATGTTTTTCTAAGTTCCCCGCTGATCGAAGGGCTTTATCGAGCCTATGGCAGCCCGCGTATCGATCTTTTGGTCAACAGCGATACTCTGCCGATTGCCCGAACGCTGCCGCATATTGTTGACATTCATCAGTTTAGCTATAATGGTGACGGGAGAGGGCGGGGAACCCAGACGAGAGACCTGCTCAAAAAAATTGCCAGTCGTTATGATCTGAGCATCAACCTTACTGCGAGCGACCGATCGGTGCTGTTTGCACTGGCCGCTGGCCGCAAGGCTATAAGTGCGGTGGAACACAACAGGAAAAAATCGTGGTGGAAACGTTTGCTGCTTTCGGCGCATTACGATTTCGATTCCAACAGGCACATTATCGAAAACAACACTGCCGCTCTCGACTTGCTGGGTATTGGCTCCGGTCGACCTGCAGTTCGTTCGTATTATTCTGAGACGGCAGCCAAAACCGTCGGCAGGATGCTGGCTGATCGTGGTATCCGTGAATTTATCATTGTTCATCCTGGTGCGCAGTACGATTACAAGGTCTATCCGGAAAAACTCCGGAATGAGCTGCTCGAACGACTCGATAGCCTTGGTGTGCCATTGGTTGTGACAGGTTCTAAAAGTGCGCTCGATCTGGAGATTAAACGGGGGCTTCCGAAGTTTGCCAATGTTCATGATTTCATCGGTTTGACCAGCATGGAGGAACTGATTGCGCTCAGTGACCGATCGATTGCCTATATTGGGGCAGATACGCTGACCATGCACATTGCCGCTTCGCAGAATCGGCGCATTTTCGCTCTTTATGGACCAACCATTCTCAGTATGTGGTCGCCATGGTGCAATGAGTTGCGCACGGGTGCGCGCACGAACAGACCAGTGCAGACCTATGGCAATGTCACTATCTTTCAGGCAGATATGCCCTGTGTTGCTTGCGGCAAGGCGGGTTGCGACGACCAACATGGTGTTAGCGAGTGCCTTTACTATATCGAGCCTGATATAATCTTTAATGAAATCAGAGAGTGGCTGACAACATCTCGGTAACCATCCTTACCAATAATTCCGGAGCTTATCTTTTTGAGTGTTTGAGCGCTCTTGAAGCGTTTTCTGAGGTGGTGATTGTCGATAATGGTTCGACGGACGACACCATAACCATTGCCTCGGGTTTCACGAACGTTACTCTTCACGAGCACCCGTTCATCGGGTTTGGCCCGATGAAGAACATTGCTGTTGATAACGCGTCGAACGACTGGATTTTGTCAGTTGACAGTGATGAAATTGTAACGCCAGAGCTGGCGCGTGAAATTCTGAACCTCAAGCTTGATTGCAATACGGTGTACATGATAGATCGCGATAACTATTATCACCGGAGGCTGATTCGCGGTTGCGGATGGGATAATGATCGGGTTGAACGGCTTTTTAACCGTAAGAGCACACGATACGATGACAAGCTGGTTCACGAAGGGCTCATCATGAATGGCAACCTGAAAACGGAACTGTTGTCGGGCAGGCTGAACCATTATCCCTATGACAATGCATCCCAGCTTCTTCATAAAATGCAGCATTATTCCACTCTCTGGGCTGAGGAGTATCATGGTCGAAAAACAGCTTCACCTCTCAAGGCTATGCTCTACGGAATGCTTACCTTTTTGAAATCCTACCTGCTCAAAAATGGTTGGCGATACGGTTATGAGGGACTGCTGATATCGGCATCAAATGCGAACGGCGTTTTTTATAAATACATCAAGCTTTATGAAGCCGACAGAGAGCATCGCCTGTAGCCTCGTTATCACGACCTACAATTCGCCTGAAGCGCTTGATCTTGTTCTGCGCAGCGCACTTGCGCAGTCCGAGCCGCCCTGCGAAATCATTGTTGCTGACGATGGCAGCACGAGTGACACTGCAAGGCTTGTTGAAACGTACCACGCGGCAGCGAAGATACCGGTGGTTCATGTGTGGCAGGAAGACCTGGGATATCGGTTATCCGCTTCACGGAACAGGGCGATTGCGGTGGCAAAAGGCAATTATATTGTCCTTGTCGACGGAGATATGCTTCTGCATCGTGACTTTATCCGTGACCACAGACGGCTTGCGATTGAAGGTACGTTTATCCAGGGATCGAGGGTGCTGCTCTCGCAGGAGAACACCCCACAGCGGCTTAAAACGAAAAATATTTCGTTTTCTTTTTTTGGAAAGGGGATTGAAAACCGGAAGAACACTTTGCGTTTGCCGCTGCTTTCAGGACTTCTTGCGTTGAAGACTCGATCTCTTCATGGCATAAGAGGTTGTAACATGTCGTTTTTCAGGAATGACTGTATCCGTGTCAACGGTTTCAATGAGGATTTTGTCGGGTGGGGTCGGGAAGATAGTGAATTTGCTGTTCGGCTTGTCAATAGCGGCATTTTACGGCGGAATGTCAGGTTCAGCGCTCTTGCATGTCATCTTGGGCATCGTGAGAATCCAAGACAGTCGCTTGCCGACAATGACCGGATACTCGAACAGGCTATTGCCCGAAAGCTGACTACATGCCGGAATGGCATTGATAAGTATCTTGTAAAAAAATAATTATGAAGATAAGCGCCTTTACCTTTATCAAAAATGGAATGATACTTGGTTTTCCATTCCGGGAATCGATTCGTTCCGTCCTGCCGATTGTTGATGAATTCGTCGTCAATGTCGGCGACAGTGATGATGATACTCTCGAAAAAATCAGGGAGATCGGCGACCCGAAGATACGGATTATCCAGTCGCGCTGGAATGACAAGATGCGGGTTGGCGGCTATGTGTATGGTCAGCAGAAAATGATTGCACAATTCAACTGTACCGGCGATTGGGCGTTCTATCTGGAAGGAGACGAAATTGTGCATGAGGATGATCTTCAACATATTGTCGAGGCCTGCAGGAAACATCTTTTGGATGAGCGCGTTGAAGCGCTGACCTTCGACTACTACCATTTTTATGGCAATGCAAACAGTTATCTCGATTCGCCTGCCTGGTACCGTCGGGAGGCGAGGATTATCCGAAATTCGATACGCTCGTATGCGCCCGACGGGTTGTATTGGCACGTGCTCACCAGCAAAAGCAAGATTGCCCGCTATCCGAATGCCGCCCATACCGGCGCTTCAATCTACCACTATGGCTGGGTGCGGAGCGAGGAGGAGATGAACCGAAAATCGGAGCACGTGCAGAAGTATTGGAACAAGAACCATAAGCGGATTGATTATCGTGAGATTGACCCCAAGATAGTGCGCGAGTTTGCCGGGTCTCATCCAGAGGTTATTCGCGAGTGGCTTCCGAGTGAGAAGGGGCTCTTTCAGGCCAATTCTGCCCACAAACTGAGCGGCCGCGAGAAAAAACACCGGATCATGTCGCATTTCGAACGCTGGTTTGGGCTGGAACTGAGTAAAAAACATTTTATCACCATAAAACCGTGATTATCTGATTATGAACTCGTCCATTGTTTTATTGCCGAACTGGATAGGAGATATGCTCCTGGCCCTTTCTGTTGTCATGCGTTTACCCGAAAGTCGTCGATCACAGACCACGCTTCTGGTTCCTGGGCAGATGAGCGGTTTGGTCAGGATGTTGTGTGATTTACCGGTGATTGAGTATGGCCGCAGTGATGCGGACAATCGAAAACGTACACTGGATGCTGTGCGTATGGGGGGGTTCCACACCATCTACCTGCTGCCTTTTTCGTTCTCTTCGGCATGGTTTGCGATGAAAACCGGTGTGCCTGTCCGAAGGGGATTATCTCGGGAAATGAGGCGATTTCTCTTGACCGATCCATTGCCAAGAGATGTTATTAATATTAATAATAACAAGTTGCATCATATCACCCATGAATATGCTGAAATTCTCGATACGCCATTTCTCCCTCCTGAAGAGTGGAATGGTGTAACTGTTCTGCCTGACACGAACTATTCAGGCGCGATTGTTTACTGCCCCGGTGCGGCATACGGGCCTGCCAAGAAATGGCGTCATTTTTCTGAACTGGCATTGTTGCAGGATCGTTCTGACATCGTCATACTCGGATCACGTGGCGATGGGGAGTCGGCGCAGGAGATTATGCAGATGGCTCCTGAAAGGGTGCTGGATTTGACCGGCAAGACTTCGCTGACAGAGGTTGCTGCTATCATGGCAAGTGCTCGAGCAGTCGTCTCGAACGATTCCGGATTGATGCATCTTGCTGCCTATATTGGAACGCCGGTTATTGGTCTCTTTGGTTCGACCAGTCCGGTATGGACACGTCCCATAGGGAAAAAAAGTATTGCGCTCAATGTGCCTGAGCCATGTGCGCCCTGTTTCGATAAAACTTGCCGGTACCATCACTACCGATGTCTTGAGAATATAACCCCGAATATTGTTGCTGAGGCCATGGAAAAGTTGTGCTGCTCGTAACAATTGCAATGCTGATAATTGTCGCTTCCCTTTTTTGTCAATGCTTCTTTGTCTGCTGCTGGATTGAGAACCCATCAACCAGCGCCCACCACTCACCATTTGCTCTCTGATGCGGATCGACGGTATGCATGCCTGCGCTGTTCCACCATTCATTGCCTGGTTGCACGACAGGTTCTTCCGATGCCAACTCTTCGCAGTAGGTATTCTCTGTAAGTTCAGTTATCCTGAATGTCCAGACTTTGGTGCCGTAGTTCGGGATCTCATCTTGTGCATACCGGTAAATAGCTCCATCGTAAAGAATTACTCTTCCTCCAGGACGAGAGAATTGGGGACTGTTGGAGACGACAGGACTTTTCGGGTGTTCTTTCCATGGCCCGGTCAAGGTTTCAGCAATGAAAAGGTGGAGGCTTTTTGTCTTGCGCGCATAACTGAACAGGTACCAGCGGTTTTGGTAGTGAATAATTGATGGATCAACCGTTGCCGCAAAGCTTTTTTTGCCTTTGAAAAGGGTTGCGATATGCTGCCACTCATCAGGAAAATGCGTTGCCCTATAGAGTTGAATGCCGCCTGATCCCATACATTCAGGAATCATATAATAGTCGCCTTCTGCCATAAAGACATAGGGATAAGAGAGGTGAAAAGGCTCTTTCAGAACAACTTTTCGATACTTCCATTGCAATCCGTTATGGCTGAAGGCATAAGCAATTTCACCGATATTTCTTTTGTCGTTTAATACTTCAAAGAAAAGATGGTAGCCAGCCTCGTTATGTATCATAAATGGATCTGCGACAAAGCGGGCAGAGATATCGGTGACCTCTTGTGCGGTCAGCACAGGGTTTGTAACACCTTTGGCCGGAAACAGCTCAAGAGGTGATGCTCCTTCGTAGATACCGATTGCCCATGTTTCCTTGCTTCGCCTCAGAACCTTTTTATTGCAATGTTTTCTGTAGCGGGCTATCATGAGCAGTACAACAGCAATGGCTGGAAGGCTGATCAGCAATGAGTTTATAGTCATGACTTTGTAGATGATTGAGGCAATGTCTTCGATTTTGCGTTGTTCGTGGTTATGTCGAAAGAGAATGTTATGAAAGCTTTTTCAGCATCTCATGTAATGCTGTGGAAACTTCGACAGGCTCAATATCAATAATGTCAGGTGTTTGCGATATAATAACTTTTTGTATGGTGCTCAGTGGCCCGAACTGTTTACGATCAACGGGATATTCTCTATAAAGGGCTATCAACGGAGTGTCGGAGCATGCGGCAATATGAACCAGGGAGGTGTCTGGTGTGACGAGGAGCTTGAGCTTTTTGACAATTTCGCCTACCTCATAAATGTTTTTAGTTGAAGGTGATGGTATGACGTTGGCGTGTGGTTGTTCGAGTTGTCTTTTTTCTTCAAGATCTTGAGGAGTTGAAAAGATGATAAAAAGTTGGTCAGGGAAAGCTCGAAGAAGTTCAGACCATTGTTGCAGTGTACGGTGTCCTCCAATGTGGCCGGCACTGATATTGATGCCGATGTATTTGTTTTGCTGAAGCATCTCTATGAAAGAAGCAGTTTCTGCCGAAACAGGCATGATCGGCAAATATGGTCTGCACGGATGCTCAAATGTTTTATTGCCGAGGATGCTTAGAAGCGAAAGGTTTTTTAATGACTCATGGGTATCCGGCTCAAGGCTGATGAGGGAGTCGAACAGACCTTCGTGCCAGGGGCTATAGTGACTTATTTTGTGTTGGGCACGGATGAGCGTGGACTGCACAAGAAAATGGACAGAAGGGTGATCTTTTGGGTTAAAAAGCAGGTCAAATCTATTTGAGAGAAGCCCTTTGTAGTATCGCCGCATGTTTTTTTTGGCATGATACACTGCTGTAATATTGGTGTCGGCGCTGAAAAAGTTAAAGATAATCTGACTGAAGGCGATGATGTAGATTGCAAGATCCGGGTACTCCCTTCTGAGGGTACCGATAAGCGGGGTGAGCAAAATAGAGTCACCATAGCATTCGCGAGCAAGAATTACGATGTTTTCTGGTGCTTTCTGAAGGAGCGGCTTTGTTCGTCTCCGTTTGGCGATGATCTGGAGAGTGTTTGCAAAGCGCTTGCGAAATAACCAGTTATCCTTTTTCATATTCTGGTATTGAGAGTTTCTTTTTTTGTTACTTCTGCAATCAGTAACTCGTATTTGGTCACGACTTTTTGTAGCGCAAATTTTTCTTCTACAATTTTACGAGCTGCTTTTCCGGCTTGCCTGTAATCAGATTGTAACAATCTTATGACACCATCAGCCAATTCGTTGCTGTTATCAGGCGGTACAATATTGCCTGATGTGTTGTTCACAATCACATCAACTAATCCACAGCCTGATGTTGCGACTACCGGTATGCCTGATGCCATAGATTCGAGCGCGCTCATTGACATGCCTTCTGCCGGTGAAGGCATTATGGTAATATCCACTTTTGAGAGTATTTCAGGGATATCTTTTCTGAATCCGGTAAATTGTACTCTGTCCGATATCTTCAGCTTTTTTGTTAACTCTTTTAATTTTTGTTCAATACTTCCTGTCCCCACAATAATGAAATGAATGTTGGGAATTTTTTCAGCTATTCTCGGAATTGCATTGACAAAGCATTCCAACCCTTTATTTTCGTCAAGTCTGCTTATCACTGCCGCGACATATTGATTCTCGTTACTGCTTCTTTTTTCTGCTGTCGTTTGGTTGAAACGGAGAAGGTCTATTCCATCATAAATAATTGTGATTTTATTTTCTGGCAGCGCAAAATCTTCAATAAGTTCTCGTTTGATTTTATCTGAAATCGCAATAATTCTGTTAACTAGTTTATAATAAAGAATCCGGTTAATCAGCTTTTTTACTCCTGTTTTTCTGTAAGGAACATTTCGAGTCAAAATAACTTTCCTTGCTGTTACTTTGGCCGCCAATGATGTGACCCAATAAAATTTAGGGGAGCAGATTTCTATAATGTCAATGTTATTCTCTTTGATAAACTGTATGATTTTTGGTATTACAAAGAGGTTGAGATCAGATTTTGGATTAACGGTATATACCGGGATATTTTCTTCTGGAAGGAGGCGTGCTAGTCCACTTTCAGGTAAACAACAGACGGTTACGCAATGACCACGTTTTTTGAGTTCTTTACTGAATAAAAGTATTCGGTTTGCTCCACCGGACCAGTGCGGTGTTGCATCAAAAATCATGATATTCATCCGTAACTTCTTTAATTAATTGTGTTATCTTGATGCTGAATCATGCTGGCAGTAGTGGCTTATACGATTAAGTAAGACGTTGGCTGCCGTAAAAGGCAGTGCCGCTCAAAAGGAGCTTATTCTTGCCTTTTTCCCCCGTTTTTGTTTTTTTAAGCCTGAATTTTTTTCACAAATCTTGGGAAAAGACAAGGTATCACATTCTTATGGATTCATTGTAACGCATAATTTTCAATGCAGACTTTTTCCTTTTCCGACCATTTTGCTGCAAAACGCCCCTCTGTTTTTGTGAATACGCTCTTTTTGATCTGCATTATGGTGCTTTATCCGATTGCAGGCGCAATGCTCTTCTCTCTTGTGGATGGGGGCCATCAGGCAAGTTCTGCACTGTTGCATCCCGTCCAGGAGATGCTTCCTCTCCTTCGCATGATTCAGTCTGTCGGGCAAATTCTTCTGCTTGCTCTGCCGGTTCTGTTGCTTGCTGGTTGGCATACTGGCAGGAAGAATCCTTTTTCTCCGGAGAGCCTCGCTTTTTTAGGAGTACGCAGTAGTGTTGATTTTGGTGGAGTTGCTTTTGCCTTCAGTGGAATTTTTCTGCTTCAACCGCTATTGTTTACCGTGACTGCGCTTCAGGATATTTACCTTTGGCCTTCTCTTGGCACAGCAGGAGCAGAGGTGGTTCGTCAGCGTGATGTGTTGGATTCATTTCTCAAAGAGCTTGCGCTGGTGCGCTCCTTTCCCGAGTTTTTGTCGGTTGCCTTTGTTTTTGCTCTTACCCCCGCGGTTTGTGAGGAGCTTTTTTTCAGGGGCTATATCCAGCAGAATTATAGCCGTTCCATGTCGACAGGCAGAGCCATTCTGTTGACAGCTTGTGTTTTTGCTTTTTTCCATCTGAGTGCAGCAAATCTTCTCCCGCTTGCTTTACTTGGGTGTTATATTGGCTATATTTACAGCAGGACAGGGAATATTGCCGTTCCTTTTATTGTTCATCTTGCGAACAATCTTGCAGCGTTGCTGTTGCTTCTATTTTCAGGGAGAGGAGAATTGATGTTCGGATCTCATCCTGAGTATTTGGTCAATACTCCTGTGTGGTGGTTTGTTGTTGCATGTAGTTCACTCCTGTTTATCAAGGTTCTTTTACAGTTTTCGGCTCCTGCTTATGATGAGGGCTGAGGCCAGATGAGCAGAAGCGCTGACGATAAGGCAGATGAGTTGTTTAAAATATGATGTATGGGTAAACTCTTGAGTGTTAATTTATTGCAGAGGGTCATCGTGGCGCTTGCCGGAATCCCCTTTCTGCTTTGGCTGATCAAGGTTGGCGGGTTATGGTTTTTCTGTTTTTTTTGTCTGTTGGCGCTTCTTGCTGTTTTTGAGTTCCATCGTCTTGCACGGCATAAGGCTCATCCGCCAGCGCTCTGGATTGTGTTGCTGATAACCCTGCTTTTTCAACTGAACTTCTACCTTCACGTTGCTGAAGTTTGGGAGTTGTTACTTTTGGTCGTTCTTGCTCTTCTGGTTATGGAGCTTTTTTTGAAAGAGGGTTCTCCTCTGCTTAATCTTGGTGCCATTTTGCCGGGTTTGCTCTATGTAAATCTCTCTTTCGGCTCTTTGATGCGGCTTCGTCTTGAAGCCGCAGACGGGACAGGAGAGATCATGGTTTTTCTTATGTTTTTTTGTGTCTGGGCTGCCGATATTTTTGCCTATTTCGGAGGAAGCACATTGGGGGGAAAATTTATTCACCGCAAATTATTTGAGCGCTTGAGTCCCCATAAAACATGGGAAGGTTTTTTGTCTGGTTTGGCAGGAAGTATCTCCGCATCAATGATTTACGGATATTTTATTCCCCAGTTGCCATTAACTGCAGCGTTGCTGACAGGATTGATGATCGGTCTGGCAAGTCCGGCCGGTGACCTTATTGAATCAATGCTAAAGAGAGATGCCGGAGTAAAGGACTCTTCCGGTTTGATTCCTGGGCATGGAGGAGTGCTTGACCGATTTGATACGATTATGTTTGTTTCGCCATTTATTTACTTTATTACGTTTTATCTCTGAGTTGACTAAGACCGAACAGGTTTGGGGTAGCGAAGCTAAATGTTTTTATATATTCCCTGTTAAATTCAACATGCAGAGAATATTCATCCACAGGCAGGAGATTATTAATCGCCAGAGGTTGTCATAATGAAAATTGAAGGTCTTCTTTCCGAAAAATATATTGTTTTGAATCTTGACCTCTACGTGAAAAGCCAGGTCATCGAAAAAATGATTTCCATTGTGGCCGATCATCCTGGAGTGACGGATATCAGCAAGCTTCGGGAGGATGTTCTTAAGCGCGAACAGGATATGTCGACGGGTATCGGCAAGACATTAGCCCTTCCACATGCCAAAAGTGCCGGCGTGAGCCAGCCGGTTATGGCTTTTGCGACGCTGAAGAACGAACTTGATTTCGATTCAATTGATAGTGAACCAGTAAAAATTGTGTTTCTTCTTGCAACTCCAGAGGAGATGCTTGCAGAGCATTTGAAGCTCCTT
>Ga0194037_1001488_pt1 | contig 16851 bp, 11 predicted proteins | sample JunL306m_MetaG_FD_148653 | JGI IMG/M metagenome (GOLD analysis project Ga0194037, IMG submission 148653) | Anoxic zone freshwater microbial communities from boreal shield lake in IISD Experimental Lakes Area, Ontario, Canada - Jun2016-L304-6m | ecosystem: Environmental > Aquatic > Freshwater >...
TGCTTTATCCCAATGCGGCAAACACTTCACTGGAGAAGCTGAAAGAAGCCACCGTTTTTATGCCCAACGGCAAGTTACAACCCATTTCGCAATTGGCTGACATTTCTGTTGATCCGGGAAGTGCAGAGATTGAACGCGAAAACTTGCAAAGTATGATTGCCGTTACTGCTCGACTGGACAACCGAGATTTGGGAAGTGTGATGAAAGATATTCAGCATGAAATAGGCAAAAAAGTTGACTTTCCACAAGGTTATCATGTCAGTTACGGTGGTGCTTACGAGGAACAAACAAAATCATTCAGCGAATTAATGTTGATTTTACTTACTGCCGTTTTGTTGGTTTTTGCCGTTATATTATTCTTGTTCAAAGACATAAAAATTTCATTTCTAATTATCTTTATATCTGTGTTGGGTATTTCGGGGAGTTTGATAGCGCTATTTATTACGGGAACGCCATTGAATGTGGGAAGCTACACAGGAATAATCATGATTATCGGAATCATCAGCGAAAATGCCATCTTTACGTTTCTGCAATTTCGCCAAAACATGGCATCGAACTCTACGCATCATGCCATTGTTTACGCCATTTCCACAAGGTTGCGACCTAAACTAATGACCGCACTGGGAGCTATTATTGCACTTATGCCCATTGCGTTAGGAATTGGAACCGGCGCACAATTGCACCAACCGTTGGCAATTGCTGTCATTGGTGGTTTTGTAATTGCAATGCCACTGTTGCTGATTGTTTATCCTACTTTGTTGCGATTGATTTATCACAAAGAGGAATAATGTTGAGTATTACTTTTTCAACAACTTGAGTGAACCTGACGAGCCATTTGCAAAATCAACATTCACGATATAACAACCTGCCAAAACTCTGTTGGTGTCAATTGAAAGTTGCGTTGATTTGACTCCATTTTCTTCTTTAATTTTGAGCCCTGTAAACGAATAAATCCTGACTTTTGAAATCCCAATCTCCGATTTTATGGTCAAGTTGTCACCTTGTAGTGGATTTGGATAGCATGTAAGCATCTCATTAGCTTTAATTTCGTCAACGGCTGAAGTGCAAGAAGTTGAAACGCCAGTTGTAGTATTTATACCGCTGCTGGCAGCCGAATAGGCAATAACAGCATTCCCTTTTCCACTTGGCAAAGTGATAGATGAACAGTTTTTAAATACGAGTCCATTCACAAAATTGGTTATTAAACCTGAGGTTGTAGCACCAATCTTCACATTATCGAAAACAATATTCTTTATCGGCATTTCGGGTAATCCATAGATTATGCCGGCAGTAGTGGAATTGGTAACGGTGATATTTTTAAAAGTGATATTTTTCCATTGAGGAGTGGTGGCCACTACTGTTCCTGCCACTTGTGCTGAAGCTGGATAGGGTTCATTGTCATACCAACTGGTGATATAAAACGGATATTTCACGTTGTTCATGGTCATGTTTGAATAAACAAAAGTTGAATCTGCACCGCCTCTGGTAATGTTCGATTTCAGACGAATACCATTCGTCGTTCCATTAAACGTACAGCTGTCAGCCTTGATATTCTGAACATTAACCGTGTAACTTCCCACCGACAATCCATGTCCAGTACCCATAGCACAGTTGGTGATGGTGATGTTCTGAGAATTGGTATTCATTGCCACATTATCATCGCCTACCGAAAGATTGCAATGAGTAATATTTATTCCAGTCCAATACCAGGTATCAATCGCATCAGTGTTTGGCGAAGTTGATGGCGCAGAAACGGTAATATTCGAAATAGTTCCGTTTGTACCAGAACTGCTACCACTTTGTCCGAGTGTGAGATGTACATTCGGCGCATTCTTAAGGGTAACGCTGTCAATCTGAACCGTGTTGCAAGCCTTAAAACGAATCATGCAAGGTCTTGATATGGCAGCGTTTGCTTTATAGGCAGCCCACCAAGCAGTTCCGTTCCCTTCAATAGTTCCGGTGCCACTGATTTTTATATTGCTCAGATTTTGTCCAAAAATAAAATTATTATAGGAATCTGCAGTACCATTGTTGGGATATGAACCTACAGGGGTTCCATTGCCTGTACCATAAGGCATTAATTGCAATATAGCACCTTTTGAAAGATACAAATTGACATTGCTTTTCATGGTAATGGGGCCGCTCAGAAATGTTTCGGCAGGAATCACCACTGTTCCACCACCAGCAACATTGGCAGCAGTAATGGCAGCATTGATAGCTGTCGAATTATCCAAACTAGTAGAAATAGCTCCATAATTCGTAATCAAAAATTGAGTAGCCGGAATAACTGGTAATGAAATGGCTGCATTAAGCGATGGTAAATGCAAGCTGATGAATAAGTAAAAAATAAAAAGGATTTTATTACATTTCATGGTGATAAATGATTTACTTTGTCAATTAGATTCGACACAAAAGTAAAGCATTATATCTGATAAGATGTTCAAAAAATGACATATTATAGTGGAGTTATTGGTATTCTGCCATCTGGAACTTGATAAATTAAGGCGAGTTGAATACTTACTTTGTTCAATAGGATTTATCTTATTGAACTTATCAAAACAAACAACTTAGGTGGTTTATTTTTGTGAAAGTTACATTATTCCAATACCCTTTGCACCGAGTTTATCTCTTTGATTTTGATGATATTGCGACACAAATTATTGATATCTTCGGTGTCGTGTACATAAATATAGAATCGGCCTACAAAAATGCCGGCATCAGTTTCGATGTTCATCTTGTTGATGTTCACATCATGCTCTTCGGTAATAACTTTGAGAATTTGAATGAGAATACCCTTTTTATCAATACCCTTTATTTCAAGCACTTCCACAAATGATTGCACCTTGTGAGTTGCCCATTCGGCAGATACAATTCGTTCGCCATAGCTAGTTTTCAACTTGTCGGCCACCGAACATTGTCGCTTGTGAATGATAACCATTTCGGCATCATCTACATAACCGAGCACATCATCGCCCGGAATTGGATGACAACAATCAGCCAGTTTATAGTTTTTTCCAACATTTTCCTCGGTAAGTTTAATTGATTTTTTGCGGTCTATCTTGCTGTCAATGCTTACCGTTGGCCCTTGTTTATTTTCAGACGAGCCTCCAAATGGGTTTTTCAAATACTTTACAAAAACGTTCTGACTTTTGGGCTTAAATACAATTTTACTTATTTCATTGAGGTTCAACACGCCTTTTCCTGCCTGCAAATATAGTTCATTGCGCTGCGTAAAATTGAAATGATTGAGAATACGAACCAAATTTTCATTCTCAGGCTTTAATTCAATAGCTGCCAATGCTTCTTCAATTCGTTTTTGACCCAACGCAACAAGATGTTTTTCTTCTCTTTTGAATAATATTTTCAGCTTGGCTTTTGCTTTGGCAGTGGTTACATAATCGAGCCATTCAAACTGGGGAGTTTGTTTTTTTGTGGTCAAAATTTCCACCTGATCGCCACTGTTAAGAGTGTAACTTAGCGGAACAAGCTTGTGATTTACCTTTGCCCCAATGCAGTGGTTACCCAAATCGGAGTGCAGAAAAAAAGCAAAATCTAGCGCAGTGGCACCTTGAGCAATGGTTTTTATTTCGCCCCGTGGTGTAAATACAAATATCTCAGACGCAAAAAGATTGAGTTTGAAAGTATCCATAAAGTCGATGGCATTCGGCTCTGGATGTTCCAACAGTTCCTTGATGGTCTTCATCCATTTGTCGAGCTCCGACTCGTCTTGCAGCCCAGATTTATATTTCCAGTGTGCTGCCAGCCCCTTTTCGGCAATATCGTTCATTCGCTCGCTGCGAATCTGAATTTCCACCCATTTTCCGCCTGGAGCCATTACCGTAACGTGCAAAGCTTCATAACCATTTGCTTTTGGCGTACTTACCCAGTCTCTAATACGCTCTGGATGTGGCTTATAAAGTGCGGTGATGGCAGAATAAAGCATCCAACATTGGTCTTTTTCATTCATTCCTTCGCGAGGTTTGAAAATAATACGCAAGGCCAAAATGTCGTAAACCTCCTCGAATGGGATATTGCGAGCAGCCATTTTTCTGGAAATGGAATAAACCGACTTGATACGTGCACGCAGTTTAAACTGGTAGCCCATCTCGGTCAACTTATTATCTATAGGCTTCGAGAATTCTTTGTAGAAACGGTTTCGGGCATCTTCATCAACCGCCAACAAGTTTTCAATTTCTTGATAGGTTTCTGGATGTTCAAATTTAAAACTCAGATTCTCAAGTTCTGTTTTGATGCCAAATAATCCCAACCGATGTGCCAGTGGTGCATAAATGTATTGCGTTTCGCCAGCAATTTTAAATTGTTTGGCCAATGGCATGGAACCCAAAGTTCGCATGTTGTGGAGTCGGTCGGCTATTTTTATGAGGATAACACGGATATCATCCGACATGGTAAGCAGCAATTTGCGGAAATTCTCAGCTTGTTCAGAAGCCTTTTCAGCAAAAACGCCACCAGAAATCTTGGTCAATCCGTCAACAATTTGTGCAATTTTTGGCCCAAAAAGATTGGAAATATCTTCGACTGTATAATCTGTATCTTCCACCACATCGTGAAGTAAAGCAGAACAAATGGAGGTAGACCCCAAACCAATTTCCTTCACCACAATGCGCGCCACCGCCAGTGGATGCATTATATATGCCTCACCCGAGCGTCTTTTTATACCCTTGTGAGCGGTATTTGCAAAGTTGAAAGCCTTGGTAACAAGCTCCACTTTTTGACGGTGATTGGTTTTGGCGTAATCATCCAGTAATGCTTCAAATTCTCTTTGAATCAGTTCCTCTTCGTTGTTCGGTTCTAGTTTTGTTGTCAGCGGCATAAATTATTTTTTTTCAGTCGACTGCTTACAGTCTAATAATCAGGTTTGAGGAGATATTTTTATTTTATTCGTACTATTTTGAAAATCAATTAAATCATTAAAATGAGACGTCTTAACTACAAACTACTAGCTACAATCTAATATCCTGCCAGCAACAAACTTATATCATTTGAAACCAGCCCAAAATACTCACCAATGAGTCTATTCACCACAATCCCTTCATAAACATATGCACCATTACGAAATCCTATACTTTCTGTAATGGCAGATTTAACGCTGCCAGACTTGCCTATTTTCAGGAGAATGGGTGCAAATATATTGCTCAAAGCCATGGAGGAAGTACGAGCCACACGGGCTGAAATATTGGGCACACAGTAATGAATAATGCCGTGTTTCTCAAATATCGGATTTTGCAACGTTCTGCATTCAGAGGTTTCGAAACATCCACCTTGATCCACACTTAAATCGATAACAATTGCACCAGTTTTCATGGTTTTCACCAACTCTTCCGACACCATAAACCGCTCAGAATGATTAATAAAACGTAGGTTTGCAATCACTGCATCGGCCGAAGCCAAAGCCTTGAAAAGTACTGCTGGATGAATTACCGATGTAAATATTTTTTGACCCAAATAATGTTGTAGCTTGCGGAGCTTGTTAATGTCGTGGTCAAAAACCTTCACCAACGCACCCAATGCCATTGCTGTTCGAGCAGCCACAGTTCCTGCAATTCCGGCTCCTAAGATCAGCACTTCAGGCGGTGAAATACCGGCCACTCCACCCAACAATAATCCTTTTCCGCCACGCTCGTTGCTCATCAATTCGGCCGCAACAGCTATGGCTGTATTACCTTCAATTTCGGAGATGGAACTCACCACCGGAAATGCATTTTGTTCATCCCTAATCAGCTCATAAGCCACTGCATTCATCTTTTTCTTCATCATCAATTTAATGCAGGCAGAAGACATATTACTCAATTGCAGCATTGAAAAAACAGTTGAACGGTCGTGCATCAAATTCAATTCTTTAACAGTGGGCGGTGCAATTTTCAATACCATATCAGCTCCAAAAACTTCCGCAGCACTATCAACCATAAACGCACCGGCCTCGCTATATTGCAAATCGGAATAAGACATGGGCTCTCCAGCACCACGCTGCACATACACGCTATGACCTTCCTCAGTTACAATCGCAACTCCCTCTGGTGTAAGGGCCAATCGTGTTTCCGCATTGGCATTTTCCTTGGGAAGTCCAATAGACAAACGTGGCTGTCGGGCTATTTCACGCAACAAGGACTCTTCCGGAAAAAAACTATTTTGCTCTTTTGGTTCGTGTCTCATGGGGTGTAATTTTGGATTGACTACAAATTTAAGGACTATTGTTGATAAAACCAAATTTGAAGGCGAAAAGTTTTCGGGAAGACGGAGTTCCACTCCGTCTTGACAGAGTTCACTCTGTCTCCTTTGACGGAGTGGACTCCTACAGCCTAGTCAATATCAACGGAGTGGAACTCCGTCTTCCCGTCTTCCCAAAAACAACCTTGTTCCTTTCCATTCCCGCCAATCTTTCACCAAACCTGCTGCAATTGGATTTTTAATTGTATAATTTATAGCATTGTAAAGATGAAGGTTATCTCTAATGGTGGTGTCAAAACTTTCATTGTGCCAAAGGCTTCCAGTTCTATTTTCAAGCTTGTTTATTCCGTTGGCCGAAAATTGTTTCACTGATTTTAATATGTCTTGTAAATACGCCGACTCGCAATTTTCATCTTTATCAAATACCCTGAAAACCCAATGCACATGATTTGACATCACACAAAGCGCATAATTCTCAAGCTTCTTCCCCTCCCAAAAACATAGCGCATTGATTACTGTTTGCGTGTTTTCATCTTTGGATAAATCAACAATGAACTCAGTTTGAAGATGAAGCAAATCGTCATAAGCCTTTAGGTATTTCTTTCGAATTTTTGAGTATTCAAATTTCAACTCATTGATTATTTTGTCGTCAGTTTTCCTTGATATAGCACTATCTATCTTGTTATTTAGTTCTTTTAGCTGTTTCGAGTAGCTCTCTAATGCCTTTGGAGGAACAGCATCTTTGATGCACCATGTTACAAAATAAGCTTGTCCTGGTTGCTGAAAGTGAGGAAGATGTCGGCGATAAAATTCTTTCTTCTCCATGATGGGTTTGATTTGGTTTGCGAAGATAGTGATTTTTTGGGGAAGACGGACTTCCAGTCCGTCAAAAGTTTGCAGCGATGGAGTAGAACTCCGTCTTCTTTGACAGAGTGGAACTCTGTCTTCCCGTCTTCCCGTCATCCCATCCATCTTTTTTACTACCTTTGCAGCTTCAAAATAAATCCATGGAAAAGAAAAAAATGATAGGGCATATCGCCCTTTTAACTGCAAATATAATTTTCGGGTTGAACACCACCATTTCTCGTACATTAATGCCACAAACGCTTAGTCCGTATACACTTACTTTTTTCAGGTTGGCAGGTGCTATGATATTATTTTGGACAGTTTCCTTGTTTGTAAAACGAGAATACGTACCAGCAAAAGATATTTTATTGTTGTTTTTCGCTTCCATATTTGCTTTGGTACTCAATCAATTGCCTTATTTTGTGGGTTTGTCCATCACTTCGCCCATCGATGCGTCTATAGTTGTAACCACTTTGCCTATCCTCACCATGATATTGGCAGCCATCGTTATCAAAGAACCCATTACCTTGATGAAAGCCGTGGGGGTTTTGGTGGGTGCATCGGGAGCTTTGTTGTTGGTTTTCAGCAGTCATGCGCCCAAAGTGGGTGAAAGTAATTTCTGGGGAAATGTCATTGTTCTATCGGCTGTGTTTTCGTTTGCCATCTATCTCACCGTTTTCAAAAGACTCATTTCGCGCTATTCACCTATCACTATCATGAAGTGGATGTTCCTGTTTGCCACCATTGTATGCTATCCATTTTGCCACAAATCATTGATGCAAACTGATTATGCAAACTTCAGCACAAGCGTTTATTTGCGAATCACTTACGTGGTTGTACTATCCACTTTCATTACATATATGCTCATTGCCATTGGTCAAAAAGTATTGCGCCCCACCACTTTCAGCATGTACAATTATGTGCAACCCATTGTGGCATCATTCGCAGCCGTTTTTATTGGAATGGATAGCTTTGGCGTTGAAAAAGCCATGGCGGCAGTATTGGTTTTTGCAGGTGTGCACATTGTTACCCAAAGTAAATCGAGGGTACAAATGGAAGCGGAACAGAAATAAATATTATTTGCTTTGCGTTATAGATAGTTATTTGCCTGTGGCGTTATTTTTTAATCTATAAACGTGGAATTATTATTCATTGAAGAAAATCCTTAAAGAGTTTCTTATTTCAAAGACTGAAAAAAGCTTACAAACAAAAAACTCTTTAATGCCTGCATACCTTTGGTAGGTCTCATAATACTCAACTATTAAAGGATTTTTGAGTCAAAGATAAAATGACTGAAGCTTTTTTAGACACCTCATCGTTTTATCGCCAACTTAGCGTATTAAATACCGTTTGCAAAAAAAATCAATCATCTGCCTATAGAACATTTTGTCAATGAAAATGAACTTATTTGAACTTTATGAATGATATGTGTGTTTAAAACTATTATTATGACAATATCTCAACTTGCATTTATAAAAACGCAAAGAAAATAGCCACACCGCATTCTTTTGTATAAATACAACATTTTTATTTCAAAAACATCCGTATTTTCAAAAATAATTATATCTTTGTCGGCTAATTTTATCGCAAAAGACGGCTATAACGTTTTTTGTAACAATAATTTAACGCCAATTTAACGGCGCTGAATGCAGAAAGCATTTATCTTTGCAGTCCTTTATTTTTTAGAACTAACACAAACAATTCATATCACTATTCAAACACAAACAACATGAGAAAAAAAATTACTATTTTAAAAACATTGCTTCTGGCTGTCGTGTTGATAGTGGGAAGTGGGAATGCGTGGGGACAATTATTAGTCAATGAAGATTGTACAGCAGCTACAACGACAAAAAGCACTGCAACTGCAATAGCCTCTGGTGGTCTCGGATGGAGTTCAAACGGCTCAGGAACAACAACTTTCATCGTTCAAAACACTTCACCTATTACTTATACAGGCTACAATGGCGGGGGTGGAAATTATATAGCAGTAACTAAAGGGAATAGTACAAGTATAAATGTTGGCCCTACTTTCAGTGCAACAGCTTCAACCAACACATTCTTTTATTCTTTTTTGATAAATGTTGGAACTTTACCAACGGCATCACAATACTTTGCAGCTTTGTCAACAACAATCTCATCTGGTTCGTATTTAGCAAAATTATACATTCAAAATGCTACAGGGGGATATAATTTAGGTATATCAAAATTTGCTTCAACAGGAAGTTATAAATCTTCACCAACTTTATTAACTGCCGGGACGACTTATTTAGTTGTTGTTCGATATACTTATTCAACAGGCAATTCAACAGATGATCAAATGTACTTATGGATTAATCCAACAACATCAAGTGAGCCAATTACTAGTTCAGCTGAAATTAGTGACATAACAGGGAGCGATGGTAGTTCTTTAGCTAGTAATGGCGTTTTTACACTTCGAAATTCTGCTAGCTCATATCCAAGTTATTCTATAGATGGTATAAAAGTTGCTTATGGATCAAACACAGCAACAGCATGGACAAACCTAGGTGCTGGGTCTACTTTGGCCACACCTCCAACCCTCACAGCTGATGCCACTGCCAATACGGTTGATAATAATTTAGATATAACATTTACAGAGGATGCCGTTTGGAGAAATGCAATATCAGCAGTAAAAATTGGCACAACTGCATTAACTCTTACTACCGATTATGTAATAACATCAGGAAATATCCAATTAAAACCATCCGGTCTTAATGCATTATTGACAGCCTCAGGCTCTAAGGCGATAACTGTTGTTGCCACAGGTTATACAGATGCCACAGTAGCACAAGTTATTAATGCTGGAGCGATGAGTACTGCAAATTCTACTGCCACAATAAGTTCAGCATTAGCACCGAATACAACTAGTACTATTACTTGTACTGCTAAAGATAAATATAATAATTTAGTACAAGGATATGAATTCGGTTGGCAATCTGCTGTAACAAATACGACTGCTACCACTACCGAATCTTATACTACTGGAGGTGTTGCAAAATCAGTTTCTGATTTTGGTGCTTTGACACTAACCAATACTTTAGGTGTGTCTACTTTAACTGTTACCTTGCCAACTACTATAGATGCAAATGATGGTATTAGCATTCAAATACAGACAAACGATTTAAGTACAAATTTAAGTTCTGCTTTTAGCTATTCACAATTGTCACCCCAAACAATTACATTCGATGCCTTATCCAATGTAACTTATGGTGACGCAAATATCACTTTGGGAGCAAAAGCCAGCTCAGACTTAACCGTAACTTATCAAAGTTCTAACACAGCAGTTGCAACGGTTTCGGGGAATATAGTAACCATTGTTGGTGCAGGTTCAACCAACATTACTGCTTCACAAACTGGTAATGGAAGTTACAATGCTGCAACAAATGTAATTCAATCACTCACTGTGAATGCAAAAATACTAACGTTGCCAGATGCAGCTGTTACAAGCAAAACCTATACAGGAACTAACGCTGCAGTAATTACAGGAACGTTAACTGGCGTAATCAATGCAGATGCGGTAACATTGAATGGTACAGGCACCTTTACAGATGTAAATGTAGCAGACAACATTGCAGTAACTTCTACATCTACGTTAGGTGGAACAAAAGCTGGAAATTATACGCTAACACAACCTACAAGTTTGACAGGCAGTATAACCAAAGCTTCTCAAACAATTAATTTGGGGACTTTAACAGCAAATAGTGGCGATGCAGACTTTTCTCCTGGTGCAACTTCGGCAACTTCAGCAACAAATGCAATTACATATACAAGTTCAAATGAAGCAGTAGCTACTATTGTAGGAAATTTAATTCACATTGTTGGAGTAGGAACTAGTGATATTACTGCCTCACAAGCTGCAAGTGCAAATTATACTGCTGCATTGGATGTAGTTAAAACGCTAACAATTTCTTCATTTGCTGGTCCAAATGTAATTATTACTCAAGCATATGGTGCTGGTGGTAATTCTGGGGCTACTTATTCAAATGATTATGTAGAACTTTATAATACAACGAGTCAGAGCATTGATATAACTGGATGGAGCATTCAATATTATACTTCAGCAGGAACAGCAGTGATAACAGTATTTACACTTCCTACAAATTCAACAATAAAACCATACAATTATTTTTTAATTCAATGTTCTGGTGGTGCTATTGGTACTGCTCTACCGACACCTGATGCAACTGCATCTACTATTTCAATGAGTTCTACTTCTGGTAAAATTGTTTTATATAACAATAATACTTCACACGCATTAGCTAATACTACTTCTTCTAGCTCTGTAACTGGAATTACAGGATATGTTGATTACATACCCTACGGTGCATCAGCTGTACCAATACTCGGTAGTTCCACAGTTGATTTATCTACTACTTTAGCAGCATTGCGTAAAAGTACAACAAGTTACAAATACACCAATAATATTGGAGCAGATTTTAGTGTTGTCGCTCCAAACCCTAGAAATTCAGGTTTTACAACTAGTGTTAATCAACTCACAAGTAATTTTTTATCAATTTCAACACTCAACGGCAAAATTCAACTGAATGCATCGGCTGGTGAAACAGTAAACATTTACAATGCCATTGGACAACAATTGCTTAGTAAAGTAGCTGTGGAAGGATTGAATACAATTGCAGTTACAGCACGTGGTGTGGTGATTGTGAAAGTTGGCAACCGAGTGGCAAAAGTGATACTATAACAGTTATCAGTTCTCAATAAAAAAGGTCATCCAGTACTGGATGACCTTTTTTTAGTTATGAGATTGTCTAGTCCTGAATTAGCGTTACACAAAAAAGAATGGTTTTATCCTTACCTTTTGGGGGTGTAAGATAAAACCATTCAAGGTGTAAACAAATAAACAAATTAATCTAAGGTGTACTTTTAATGGGATAATCTATTATGATAATGTTCCATATTGTCAATTTAAAACATCCGTATTATTTTTTCAATACCAATGTTCGGAAGAAAAACTAACACATTTTGATTTATTGGCAGCAGACATTTTTTCCAATTCCATAGCCAGATAATTGGATCTTGCCGCCTCAGCTTCTACTTCTGCCTTTTCTTGCTTTGCTAAAAAATCACTGTGTGTGTGTGATTCAAGAGCCTTAGCCTTTTCCACTGCTTCCAGAATTTCAATCTCTTTAATTTCTAACAATTCTACTTTTACACCCCAATTTTGCGCTACGTTTTGAATATCTTCCCTGAGTTGTTCATTAATTGCGACTCTGTTCGAAACCAATTCATCAAGGTTGAATAAACTCATTGTATTGTGCACTGTTCTTCTCGAATACTGATACACGGCCAAATTATAATCAAACACCTTTGTAACTGCATTTTGTGGATCAACGATTTTATACCAAAGCACCGCCTTAACCTTAACGTTTATGTTGTCTTTTGTGATTGTAACTTGCTGTCTTAGCTCAATAGTTTTGGTTCTAATATCGATCTGTTTCTGCTTATCAAAAAATGGAATTAACCAATATATACCAGGTCCTTTTACAGAATGGAATCGTCCAAACCGAAACAATACACCACGTTGTGTATCTTGTGTTATACGCACTCCCGATAGCAGTACAGCTGCAACAATGATTAAATTAATTATGAGTTCCATGTTAAGTAGATTAGAATTATTAAACAATTGAAAAGATAAAATTTTGTAAATGGTTTGGCTATTAAAATAAACTTTAGATTTTCGCCGCTTGTTTCAATTTCGAACAAAACATTGAGCGATTTGCTTTTTTAGAATTCAATGGAAAGTTAGTTCCTGGATAAACAAATTGGTCCCATTTTGAATTTGAACCCTATTTACTCCCTTGGTAGGAACTCTAATTTTCACTATTTCTGAACCATTACTTTTCACTGATTTTACTATAACGCCCTTGTTATCGTACACTGATAGAATTGATAAACTATTGACATGAGTAAGATCAGCAATTAACAAACTCCCTTGACTGTAAACATCAACTCCTACTGTTTCAAATTGCTCATTATCAAATGTGTTTACTTGTCCAAATACAATTTCATTTCCTACGTTGTGTGTTTGCTCTGACATAATTGTTGCGATTTAAAGATTAGTTAATAGATAGGTCCGGTTTAAGAAGTAAATATCTCATTATTATTGCTAATAATGAGATATTTTTAGAGCTGAATTGGCATATTTTTCGCTTTAAGTAGCGCTTAACCAAACATTTACTCTTCTTGAATTAAATTGTGTGTTCTTCATAGATATTGATAAATGCGAAATGACAAACGTTAGTAAGACAGTCAATTGAAATTGTAATTTTTGATTGTATAATCTATTTGCAAAAATAGGGCAAATTTGTTTTCGGATCAATATCGCAAACCCTAATAATTTATAGGTGTAAACCCTAATAAAGTATTGAGCTATATTTATTTACACAAATAGAGATATCTTTATGGAATATGGAAGGTTTAGTGGCAATTTATTAGATTTTGACCCAAATAAAGCATAAAAAACAGGATGGCATGCATTAGCACTACAAACCGATTGACAAGTGGGAAGTAAGTGTAAACTATTAGTAGTTTATTGGAAATAGATTGCGGGAAAAGCTATAAAAAGGCTAACTTGTTATTTGTCAACCTTGTAATATGTAAACCCTGAAAAGTAGAATCGGAAAGAAGAAATTAGTAGCGGAGTGCCCATTACAATATATCCAACAGAAAGATAAATGGGTGATACAATGCCTGTTGTCCGCAACAAAACGCCCAGAGTCATCATTGGCACCATCATCGTATACCCTTTCCAGTTGAAAAATGAGAAGAAACAAGGACGTTCATGTTTTATTTCTTTGATTCGCGCAATGTGTTTGGAGGAAATTGCAGAAAACATTTTAGCATAGAATAAGAGTCCTGCAATGATACTCAATATTGTTTTTAACCAAATCCATTCTGGGTTGAGCAACATCATGCCATAACCTCTGAATAAAAGGATTCCACCGGCAAATGTCCACACAATGGCGGCTACAAATAGTAGATAACGTTTTGGAATGCCTGGTTTGAGGGACTTTAGAATGGAGTTGATGTTGGTCATGACTATTGAAACGTTGCAATGTTCTGATTGAGCCACAAAATTACTTTATTTTTTCGTTATTGCAATCCACAAAATCGGCCGTGCCGCTGGCAATTGCAGAATTTCACAGTCTTCCATTTCTTCATTCTATAATTTCTCAATTCTTCCCCTTTTGTGCGATTGGTATTTTTTCAGTACTTTTGTCAAAATTTTCTCTTATGGCATTTGATATCGTATTAGTTGGTTATGTGGCAGGCTTCTGCACTGCACTAGCTCAATTCCCTCAGGCCTTCAAAGTAATTAAAACAGGTGAGACCCACAGCATATCGTTGGGTATGTATTTAATAATGACTTTCGGAATTTTCTTTTGGTTTTTATACGGGCTTCTTATTCCAGACTTTCCGATGATAATTGCCAATTTCGTTTGCTTGATTCCATCGTTATATATATTGTATATCACCATTCGAAATTTGAACAAAATACAAAAATAACGGATATGAAACACATTCAGATAATCAACGGTCCAAACCTCAATTTGCTTGGAAAACGGGAACCTACTGTATATGGCAATCAAACATTTGATGCATACCTGATGGAACTCAAAGCACAATTTCCGGATGTGGAAATTGATTATTTTCAGTCCAACACCGAAGGCGCGTTAATCGACAAAATACACGAAGTGGGCTTTAGTTACGATGGAATTATCCTCAATGCTGGGGCTTATACGCATACTTCCATTGCCATTGCCGACGCCATTCGTTCCATTACAGTTCCAGTTTTGGAAGTTCATATTTCCAATGTCTTCAAGCGTGAAACTTATCGCCATCACTCCTATTTGTCTGAAGCCTGCAAAGGTTGCATCGTAGGTTTTGGTATGGATTCCTACCGTTTGGCACTGGATGCCATATTACATTTCTAATAAATTAAATTTCTGTACATAACTTTTCATTTCCCTTTGTGTTAAGGTAGGGGGAAATAGATATTAAATAAAAAAAAGAATTTCTATGTTGTCAAAATCGACTAAAATCGTTGCTACCATTAGCGACAAAAACTGTGAAGTAGAATTTCTGCGCGAAATGTATGCAGAAGGTATGAATGTTGTTCGTATGAATTCGGCACATTTACAAAGTGAAGGTTTTCTGAAAATCATAAATAATGTGCGTGCTGTTAGTAACCATATTGCCATATTGATGGACACCAAAGGCCCTGAAGTGCGCACAACAATTGCCGAGAATGATGCCATTGAATTAAAAACTGGCGACATTGTGAAAGTAGTTGGTAATCCCGACTTAATATCTACCAATGAATGCGTGTCGGTAAATTATCCGTTTTTTGTTCGCGATTTGAATGTTGATGACGATATTCTATTTGATGATGGTGAGATTGACTTGAAAGTTGAATCGAAGGATGAAAACTGTCTGTATTGCAAAGTGTTGAACGATGGAACATTGGGAAGTCGCAAAAGCGTAAACGTTCCTGGCGTGCGCATCAACTTGCCTTCATTGACAGAAAAAGACCGCAAGAATGTGCTTTTTGCCATTGAAAACAACCTAGATTTTATTGCACACTCTTTTGTACGCAACAAACAAGATTTGCTTGATATTCAACAAATCCTTGATGCACACAATAGCCCCATTAAAATCATTTCCAAAATTGAAAATCAAGAAGGTGTAGACAATATTGATGAAATTCTTGAATATACTTACGGCGTAATGATTGCCCGTGGTGACTTGGGAATAGAAGTGGCTCAGGAAAAAATTCCTGGCATTCAACGCCGCTTGATTCGCAAATGTGTGCAAGCAAAGAAACCGGTTATCGTAGCTACACAAATGCTTCACTCGATGATTAAAAACCCACGCCCAACCCGTGCGGAAGTAACAGATATTGCGAATGCAATTTATTACCGTACTGATGCATTGATGCTTAGTGGCGAAACTGCTTACGGAAAATATCCAGTGGAATCGGTTCGCACCATGGCAAAAATTGCCAAGGAAGCCGAAAAAACAAAACTATCTGAAAATGATATTCCAATCAACATGAGTACCAGCGACATCACTTCGTTTTTGGCGAATGCTGCCAACGAAGCGAGTGTGAAGATTGGCACAAAAGCCATTATTACTGACACTTACAGCGGGAAAACGGCTCGTCACTTGGCTGCATACCGTGGCACAAATCCGATTTTGGCCATTTGCTATATCGAAAAAACAACCCGCGAATTGGCTTTATCTTATGGTGTTTTTCCAGTATTCCAAACGGACAAAGGAAATACGCAACAATATTTTATTGCTGGATTACAAGCGTATATCAAAAATGGCATTCTAAAACCTGAAGACTACGTAAGTTACCTAAGTGGTAGTTTCGGTGAAGGATTTGGAACGACATTCCTGGAAGTGAACCGGGTTGACAAGATTTTGGAATCGAGAGAAAAATACATTCTCCCAAATTTCTAATAACAAATCTTACAAAAGGCGTTTTTCTGAAACGCCTTTTGTTTGTGTAAAATTCTCTTCTACATCAATTAAACCATTGACGTTTTGAATGGTCTAACGAAAACTATTTACAAAAAAACAACACAATCATTTATTCTTCTCGTACAACTTATTGCTTCATGAAAAAGATTCTGACTTTCATTCTATTGATTTATATTGCATTACCACTTTTGGCAACAAGCGAAATTTCAGGGAAAATAATTGATGGCGGCACACAAACTCCGCTCGACTTTGTAAATTGTAGCTTTGTTCAAGCAAGGATCCGAGGTTCCAACC
>Ga0194037_1001489_pt1 | contig 16850 bp, 11 predicted proteins | sample JunL306m_MetaG_FD_148653 | JGI IMG/M metagenome (GOLD analysis project Ga0194037, IMG submission 148653) | Anoxic zone freshwater microbial communities from boreal shield lake in IISD Experimental Lakes Area, Ontario, Canada - Jun2016-L304-6m | ecosystem: Environmental > Aquatic > Freshwater >...
TAAACTTTTATTGTATCGATTTTGAGTTATTTTTTGATTAGCCAAAGTTCCACCGGGTTCCGTTTAAGTGAATTTTAATCAAAATTAAAAATCCACTGTAATTTTTATTGCGCTTTAATTGCATGTTATTTTAAACAATAATGGTTGCCCAAAACCCTTTGGACAACCATTATTTTAAATTTAGGGCTTATTGCACTAACGTTTTTTTGTAAATTTACATTATTAGCTTTGCAATGCGGTTTCCAACTTTTAACACTATCAATCCTTTAGCTTCAACCGGAATGCTGTTTAAACCGTTGATGGCTTGTTTTACAAGTATTTTTTGTCCCAGTGCATTATATAGTTCAATAACAGCACCTGCTTCAGCCCTAAAACTGATTATAGAATTGGAGGCAGAAACTGAAAGATTTTCTACGGGAGTTATCGCCTGGGTTGTAGAACCTGTATTACGTGGATATGGAGTTGCAACATTGAAATCATTTCCAACATTACCGGTATGAACAAATGTACCTCCTGAAGACTTCCTGATTGCAGCTGTGGTTGCACTTAAGTTAACCGTAGAACTTCCATATACTGGAGTAGAGGTAGAACCATAAGGTACATAATCAATAAAAGCAGCATTTCCTGTTATCGAACCTAAAGTAGCATCCACAGATTGAGCTGCACTTACACTGAACAACACAACTTTACCTGCAGTTGAAGACATATTGAAACTTGCAGTTGCATCTGGAGTTGGTAACGCTGTACCAACTGAGCCACCTGCACATTGAACTAAAAAATAACTATAAGCTTTAATAGTTGTGTTTGCAGGTAAAGCGTAAAAATTTGTAGAAGCTCCTGTTCCAGTAGCAGGATAATACTGTATACTCCATGCACTTATATCTATATTATTACCAGTCGTGTTGTAAAGTTCTACAAAGTCATTGGTATATGTTGCTCCTGAATTTCCACCAGCACCATATACTTGAGTAATAATTACATTGGGCACAATGTGGGCAGTAACTGTAAGTGCCTGAATTACATCAGATGCTGCATTGTAGTTGGTACTTCCGGCTTGTGAGGCAGTAATATTGGTTGTACCACCACCTACAATATGGATATTACCACCAACTATGGTTGCCACTGTGGTATTCGAACTGCTATATGTAATGGCATTGGTTGCCGAAGTTGCCGAAGTTGCTCCAGGACTAAAATCAGCATCTGCAGTTGTTTTTGCTGTTAAAGCCGTGAAGGTAATGGTTTGATTTGCCTTTGTAATATTACCTGTCAATCCCGTTGGTTGTGTTAAGGTATAGCTTCCAGCTTTGGATCCACCCAGCGTGCTGGCAGAAGTTACAGCAATTCCATTGGCCACATTTACATCAGCAAATGTTCCACTTCCGCTAAGTGTTACATTGTCGCTATTAAGAATACCGGAAAGGTTTCCTGTAATAACTGCCGTATTTGTACCATCGTAAACCTTTGAACTAACCACAGCACCCGGTATAGTAAGCGTAGCTGGGTTTATTACAAGTGAGTTTGGTACTGAAAGGGCTGCATTATAGGTTGCATCTCCCGATTGACTTGCTGTAATGGTTACAGTACCGGCTCCCAAAATAGTTAACGTAGTTCCCGAAACCTGTGCAATGGATGTGTTAGAACTCGAAAAACTTACCGGAAGCGCTGAAGTTGCAGTCGCACTTAGTGTAATGGGGCTATTACCGTAGGTAGCGGCAGACAATGATCCAAACGAAATTGATTGAGATTGCAATTGTAAATAACCAAAAGCAGATCCAACATTGGTTGTTCCGTCATTCAATTTTATTTGCATACTTATACCATCCGCCGGATCAATCACAGGTGCTAAAGCAGCAGTGATGGTTGCTACTCCACTTATATCTGTAGTTGCTATAACGCTAATTCCAGCAGTAGTTGTTGAACGGCTTGTACCGTCAATGGTATACGCTTCGGCAGTGGTCGCATTGTTGTTTATAATAGTTAAATCGTATTTAAAAGTATATCCCGAAACCAGGTTATTGTACTGGTCTTTTGCGGTACAAGTAATTAAACCAGGAGCCATTGTGGCTGTAGAATTAGCTGTGGGAGCTCCTGCACCTATAACCTGAGTGACTGTAGCATCTGAATAACCGGTGGCAACTACTGAAATTGATTTTGAACCCGAGGCTGTAAGCAAAGCGTTAAGCCCCGAAGGTTTAAGCCGTATAGTTCCAGCAGTGATAATGTAATCTGTATTAGCAGTTAAAGCCGTTGAACCTACTTTAACGGCAGTAATCAACCCACGCCAAGTTGCATCGTCGGTAAAGGTAATATCCAAAAAATTGTCTACCGTATTGGCTGTAATATCGGGCGAAAGGGTTGGAGGGGTGGATATAGATGAAACTGCTGCTAAGTTCGTCCAAGCAGTAGCAGAAGTTGCACCATAAGAGACTCTTAAACCATCAAATGAATATGCTGAATTATTTGAAGTTTGATTTCTTTGAGAGAAAACACTATAACTAACATTTGAAGGATCTCCAGCACTTGTTTGGGTGGCTTCTGGAGTTACATTTCCAATTAAATTAGCAGCAAGTGAAGGATTTATCCAAATTTTTGCCAAATCGTTAGCTGTACCTGAAATCGATTCATAACTAACTACAACTAAGTAAGTAGTATTGAAAGATAATACAGTTGCGCCATATGCAGCAGTAGCTTGTGTTGAAACACCTAATACATAACCAACTCCGTTTGTCTTAATCCAAGTTCTTGCAATATAGTTAGTGCCACTAGCACCATCTTTAATTGAAAAGAAATACGAACCAGTTGATGGCGCCGATGATACATTTAACAAAAAACTATAATAAAAAGTATTAGTTCCCGGATTTGTACCTGTCGTAAATGCCTTTGTATATTGATCTGCCATAGTATTTGCCGTTGCAGTAACAACATAATTACCCCCACCTCCATTGTAACCTGAATATGTCAAAGCTGTACCAGGTACAGTAACTGTCAAATCTGTTCCTGTTCCGGATCTTGCCCAAGATCCTTGATTTGCCAAAGTTCCTGCTGAGTAACTAGTGAAGTCATCATAAATTTGAGGTGTTTGTCCCCAAGCGTTTGCGCTTCCCACCATTATCGCAAGGGCGAAAAGCATTGTTTTTAAAAAAGTAGTCTTTGTCATGTTGTTCGTTTTAAATTATTATACGTTTATGTTTTAAATTTGTTTTTTTACTGATTTTTTACGTTGAGCTTTATTATAAATGTTGTATAAAAATACTATTCAAGACGGCAAAAATAGTCGTTCTGTTTTATATCTGCAAGACTATCAGCAATTTTTATGATATTCCAAAATGCAATATTTTGCATTAAAAACGCTCAACTATTGCTACAACATTGAGTTTTATTGTAATATAAATTACAGCTAAACTGGCAAAAAAAAAGCTGCTTTATTTCTAAAACAGCTACTTTATCTATTTTGTTTAGTGCTGTTGTTATATAATAACTTTAGCCTGTCGGTTTCCTACTCGTACCAAAACCACTCCGTGAGCAGAAATTTGAACACTATTTATTCCATCTGTCGTAATGCCATTATACAATTTTTGTCCTACTGCATTGTAAATAGCTGCCGATTCTCCGGCCACTGCATCAAAGCTAAGTTTTCCGTTTGTATTTGTTATAGTTAATGCGTTAGAAACAAGCTGATTAACGGTTGTTGGTCCATTGTTTATTCCCATAAGTGGACGGACCAAATCCATAGCACCAGTACTCGATACCGTTAAAACTGCGCTATGGTTCGTGCCTATTATTGGACTGTAATTTATAGTAACCGCCGTAGTAGGCACATTTCCACCGGTTTGAGTAATGCTGTAATTGGATAAAGTAAATAAGTTTGCATTTATGCCGCTAATTGTCAGTCCTAAATCAGTTGTGAGATTTACAGCACTAATGTTAATTGTTTGTGATGTCTGAGCACCATCGTTCGAAACCAATACCGGATTGGTTATATCCGTTACAGTAAGTGTTGGTAAAGCTGTTACATTTAAAGTATAGCTGGCAGATGCCGCACAAAAAGTTCCGGAAGCAGCTTGTGTGGCTGTAATGATGGTAGTTCCAACAGTCAATGGAGTAACTTCGCCGGTAGTTGAATTTACAGTAGCCACTGCAGGAACTGAACTTGAATAAGCAATGCTGCCCGAGCTTAGGCTTGTTGGTGTTTGGTATGAGGGGTCACCAACAATAAATTTATTTACAGTACTGTTTGCAAAAGCAATGTTTGAAGCCGTACAAGTTGTATAAGTTACTTCTATCGACTTTAAATAAAGTGCTTTAGAAGAGGTTTGATTCCATATAAGTTGAATGGTTCCGGCAGCAGAGCCCGTAAAATCATAAGTTGTACTGGTTGAAGTTAATGTGGCAGTTGATGCACCTGCAGTTTTAAAACCAGCTCCACTAACTGTTACTTCCAAAGTTGCAGCCACACTGCTTGCACCCGATGTTGTAATTTTAATATCAGTAATTGTACCTGGTATTGAGCTTGTTGTGATAATTAATGGATTGGCAGGGCTGCCTGAAGATCCAAATTGCTGACCTTTTGTTGCATCGTATCCCCAGTAAGCCCCCGCAGTGGCAGTGGCATTCCAAACTGCTGTGCCTATTGTTTGATTACCGTAAGCAGACCAGGTTTTAGCGGAAATTGTGGCAGTATATGTGTCAGCTAATAAGTTTGACGCTAATGAAAATATCGTTAGTAACAAAATCATCAATTTAAGAGTAGCTAGTTTTCTCATTTTAAACCGTTTTTAAAAATAAATAATTTATATATTATGAAGATTATATGCTTGATTTTTTAGTTTTATACGTTCCAAATTTGGAATCGTAACAACAAAGGTAGTATAAAAATTCAGAAAAATAATATTTCTGTACATTAATCCTTATAATTTCTATAATTTATGAAAGTTTAAGAAACCTGTTACATTGTCATTAAATTAAATTCTTCCTTGTTTTAATTTTGTCTTTAAAATCATGTTTTTTGAACAGCTTTTGCATTATTTATTGATTTATACTCCAGAGAATCAATTGGGTAAATCAAATTTTATCAAATAGTTTAATGTAAATCATACTAATTCACATTATTATTATTATTTTTGCAATCTTTTCTTTTAAAAATAATAAATCCAACTCACTTACATGCATTATATTTTATCAATCTAACTGGTTTACTTTAAAAAAAATCTTTTAATTAAAGCGAATACAATGAAAAATAAATATTTAGATCTTATTGAACAAAGTTTTGAATTCCCAAATGATGAATTCGATATTATAGAGAATGAATTAGAATGGTGTGGAGTTCCACTTATGGATATTATTAAGCAATATGGTACACCGTTGCGCATTTCTTATTTACCAAAAATAGCCGAAAACATTCAGAAAGCACGCCGTATGTTTAATGTGGCTATGGCAAAAGTCGATTATGATGGCGATTATAATTATTGCTATTGCACTAAGAGTTCACACTTTTCGTTTGTACTCGAAGAGGTACTTAAACATGGCGTACATATCGAAACCTCTTCCGCTTTTGACATAAACATATTAGAGTCACTTCATGAACAGGGTTTACTTAAACAGGAAACTTTTGTGGTATGTAACGGATTTAAAAGACCTCAATATGTTGAAAACATTCAAAACCTAATGCGCCAGGGCTTTACAAACGTTATCCCTATACTCGACAATAAATTTGAACTTGACTTGTTTCTAAAAGACTTTGATATAAAATTTAATGTCGGTATTCGCATCGCAGCTGAGGAAGAACCTAAGTTTGATTTCTATACTTCACGCCTGGGCATTCGGTACAACGATATCATCCCTTATTACATGAAGCAAATTGCATCAAATCCGCAAGTGGAATTAAAAATGCTTCATTTTTTCATTAATACCGGAGTGAAAGATACTGCCTACTACTGGAATGAACTAAACAAAGCGGTAAATCTATATTGTGAATTGAAGAAAAAATGCCAAACACTTGATAGTTTGAATATCGGCGGTGGATTTCCAATTCAAACTCACTTGGATATGGTTTACGATTATGAATATATGGCTGAAGAAATTGTGGCGCAGATTAAAACTATTTGTACTCAAAATGGAGTGCCTGAACCACATATATTTACGGAGTTCGGATCGTATACCGTGGGCGAAAGTGGCGCTATGCTTTACTCCATTGTGAACCAAAAAAAGCAAAATGACCGCGAGTTGTGGAATATGATTGATAGTTCGTTTATGACCACATTGCCCGACACCTGGGCAATAAACCAACGCTATGTATTTTTAGCTATAAATAATTGGGATTCGGAGTACGAACGCGTCAATCTGGGCGGTTTAACCTGCGATAGTGAAGATTTCTATAATGCCGAAGTTCATTCTAATGCCGTTTTCCTTCCAAAAATGAAAGAGGACTGTGAACAATACATCGGATTTTTTCATACCGGCGCTTATCAGGAATCTTTAAGTGGTTTTGGAGGTATACAACACTGCCTGATACCTGCACCCAAGCTGGTAATTATTGACAAAGATGAAGATGGTGAGTATTTCACGAAACTATTTGCTAAAGAACAAAGTTATAAATCGATGCTGAAAATTTTAGGATATTGATTGATGAACCAATCTCAAGTATTCCATCATAAAATATTAAAAGGAGCAAAAAACTGTCATTTTTTTGCTCCTTATTTATTTTTTAGAATTGAAATTCAAGCTGTTATTTAATTTGCAATTGCTTGTTGACTTAAATCCAAATCTTTGCATTCATAATAGGTTTCTTCCAAAATTTGAGCTAAATTCTTCTTTTTCAGAATAGTTTCTAGATCCAGTTTGAATTCGTTCCAATAATTTCTTCCTTTGCAATCGTGCAATGATCTATCGCAAAAACTAAGGTTATTGATGCACTCGATGACTACAATTTGTTCAAATGCCGTGTAAATATCAAACATCGTGATATCTTCGGGGGCACGAGTTAATCTATACCCACTACCCTTACCTTTCGAGTTCGTTATCAGTCCTTTAAGTTTCAACGATGAAATAATTGGATCTAAGTATTTTAGCGAGATATTTTGATTTTTGGCAATGTCTTTTTGTAACATTCCATTTGAATCGGTAGAACCGGCAATCTCTATCATGGTTCTCAAACCATATCGTATTTTAGAATTAACCCTCATGATTAAAGAAATATTTCTGCAAATATATTATGAAAAAAATAAATGCTATTATTCTAATTGCATTTATTTTATAATTTATTACAATTCTAAATAACTAACAGACTAAAAGCCACATTAAAGTCAATTTAAAATGCTGAATATCTGTATTATACAATTCAATTAAATAAGTTACTATTCTAGAGTTGAAACTTATCTTTAAAAATAATGTTTAAGAAAATGTATGAAAAAATACATTTTAATGTAATAATCGCCATTAAGTTTTGATTTCGTATTAATATTGATTGATTTATTTTATTTCGCAGTTTTTGCGCACTTACTGTCGTTAAATTTTAAGAAAAAAAAGAAACAATTTAAATTATGTTACAGTCATAAACGACTTGAGTTTGTAAGTTTTGAAATTGTTTTGTAAAAGAATTTAAAAATCAAGCAGATTTAAAAATCTTTACACTATAAAACAACAAATTTGTTTACTTTTGCTATACTTATAAAACGAATGGATGAATGAGCTTTATTGACCAAATTAAAAAGCCGATACTAACCGATTTACAGCTATTTAATAATGCATTTTCGACGGAACTAAGCACCGATAATGAATTGTTGAAAAGCGTATACGAATATACCTTAAAACGGAGTGGGAAACAACTAAGGCCTATACTTACCTTACTTGCGGCAAAAATTTGTGGCGAAATAAACCGGAACAGCATACTTGCAGCACAATCCCTGGAATTGCTGCATACGGCCAGTTTGGTTCATGATGATGTTGTAGACGACACCTTTGAGCGACGCGGTAATCCATCGGTTAATGCCCGGTGGACTAATAAAACGGCTGTATTTGCAGGCGATTATCTTTTTTCTAAATCACTTGATTGTGCTACTCAAACTAATAATCTATCTATTTTAAGAGCAGTTTCGGAAATTGGTCGGCAACTTACCGATGGCGAATTGCTTCAACTTGTAAATACGCAACTTTCGAAAACTACGGAAGAAAATTATTATACTATCATTAAAAAGAAAACGGCTCAGCTTTTCTCATCATGCACCGAAGTAGGTGGCTTGTCGGCTCATGCAACCGAAATTCAATTAACCGCACTGAAAAATTATGGCGAATATTTAGGTATTAGCTTTCAAATTAAAGATGATATTTTTGATTATTTTGATAGCATTCAGATTGGCAAACCTACCGGCAATGATTTACGTGATGGTAAAGTTACTTTGCCACTCATATACGCACTTGAACATGCTTCGGAAGCCGAAAAAACAATGATATCAAGGGTTATCGACAGCAAAGATTTTACTATAGAGAACATAAAACTTATTACACAATTTACAGTCCAAAACGGTGGAATTGATTATGCTACAAAGCTAATGGAAAAATTTAAAAATAAGGCTATTGAAGAATTGTCGATTTTTGAAGATGGGGAGATAAAGCAATCGCTTATTTTGTGTGCTGAGTATGCTGCATTCCGTGAGTTTTAAATCTTCTAATTTCCATCAACGGCCATTGAACTATCTTTGCTGAACTGAAGTTTGCAAAACAATTTGAAATCGATGGTAATCCACTCACTCACTTTAATTAATCCAAGCATTTCTACCGGTGGTTCCAGCCCGAAATCGCGAATGTTTAGTTGTTTCTCTCCCTGAATAGTAATAAATTCATTGTGATTTAAGGTTGATGTTGCCAAATTGTATTGGCGGGTAACGGAGGCTATTGTTATGTCTACTGATATATTTTGCTTCAGGTTTTGTTCGTCGGAGCTTGGAACTGATTCTATGTGATTTAATTGAACCTGAATGCTTGGATAAATGTCGGATTTTATAAGTTTTTTAAAATCACGCAAGGCCATTGGATTATCCGATTTAAAATTATTAACCTTGATGGCCATTTTGTTTTGAGATAAAAAGGTTTTGTTCTGAACTTTGGAAAACAATACCATTGCACTTTTGCCCATTAATTTATCGCCATATTGAATTAATTTGAACGATATGATATTGGTTTTGCCGTTAATAGCAAGCCAACTGTTTTTAGCAAGTTCAATTTTTACGGCTGGCTGATTAGCAAAACTAACTGAATATAAGCTAACTAACAACAAGAATATACTGCATTTCTTCATGCCCGAAAGATAAACAAATTTATTAAAAAAACCGACAAGAATAATCTTGCCGGTTTTTGTTTTTATGATTAATTTATGATTAGAACGAAATAACAGCTTCTGCACTTAATCCGTGGAATTCATAACCATTGAGGATTGTATTCACATTTGGAACTCCAATGTAAAGTTGATTTACATATTCAATTTTAGCCATAATGTTTTTGGTTACATACCAACCACCGGCTAATGCTAGGCGACCTATACCAATTGTATAAGCAGGAACAGGAGCAAGAATAGTTGTAGAAGTTGCTGTAGAACCTGTTGCACCGGCAGCAGCAGCCACTTCAGCAGCCACACTGTTTAAGCGACCAGCCAGGAAGAAATTTTCTTCTTTGCCTAAACGGAATATTACATCTTCTGCAATTTGAACAGCTTTACGACTTGTAGCTTCGGCAGCAGTACGACCAGTTGCTGTTTCGTAAGTTGTGAAAGACTCAATTCCTAACCATTCTGTTGGTTTATATTTCACAAATAAGTTACCCATTAATGTTGTAATTCTGTCAGAGAATCCAGGATTAAAACGACCACCAAATGCAGTAGCGGTACCAGGACCAGCATTGTACATAATAGCTGAATAATTAGAACCTGTACGGTCGCCTCCAAATAAAGTGTTTGATAGAGCACCGGCAGTTGAGTATACTGAACCGGTTATACGCAAACGAAGCTTCTCATTTAATTGTTTATCATATCCTATTTTTGCTAAAAATGCAGGATTGTGAAGACCGTTTGAGTATTTGTAAGCTGCAGTTGTTGTATCAATATAAGCTAAACTTGGATTCAAATTACCATTGGTTACACCAACTACACCAACAATACCATTATAGTTTACATCGACTTCTGCACCAATTTCAGTTGCAAATTCGTCCATAATATAGTTTTCCATAAATGGATTATAGATTGAGCAACCACCATCGGAACGACGGTAATGAGCATCACCATAGTTTACATCCATTTGTCCTACTTTGATGGAAGTGTATTTCATAATATTATCCAATAAGTCTGATTTTATGAACGGAATTTTGTCAAATTGAACGTAACCACCTTTTACCCAGGTTTCATTGTGATGTTTTGAAGCCAAATATAAGCTTACTTGCAAAGTTACACCATCAGCCAAATAACTATTAATGTTTAAGTTAGCCATTGAAAGTGCAAAGTTTGGAGAATTTTTAAACAATGCTTGAGTGTTTTTTGCGGGATCTTGATTCGTTACAGCGTTACTGTTAGTCAATGCCATGTAAGGCATTGCGATAGAACCGCCAAATTCTACTTTTGGTCCTGTAAATTTAGCATCTGTTTTTGGTGTTTCAAATACATTTACACCCGTTTGATCGGTAGCACGAAGCTGAGCAAACATTGTGCTGCAAAGCATAGTTGCAGCGGCAAAAGTTAAAATCGATTTCTTCATTTTGATTTTGTTTTTAGTTAATAAAAGGGTTTTTTGATTTAATTTACTTTATTATTCAATTGCTGTTCCTTCGAAAGTTACAGTATATTTAAGTGTAATATCATCGCCAACTTTTACAATTAGCATGGATGGCGGTGTCATTTTAAAATCAGTCATTTTTAATTTAAAGCTACCGCTGAACTCATATACACCGGGTTTAATAACTTTACCAATCGCTTTTAAGGATACCTTTTTAGTTACGGCATTCATGGTTAAATTGCCAATGGCCGTTACTGTCATTTCAGTTCCATTTATTTGAAGTGAACTGGCATCGAGCAGTTTAAAATTTATGGTTGGATTTTTTTTCTCATTAAAAGCTTCGTAAGTTTTGGTGTCCATCAGTTTTTCCTTGCTTTTAATGCCTTTAACCGGTATTTCTACGGTCATTGATTGTGCTTTTTTATTCTCAAATACCAATTCGCCGCTTGCAATGCTTACTTTACTTTGAAAATCATGCAAACTGGAAGTTCCAAAAATGGTCATACTAAATGTTTTTGGATTTAGTTTTAATGTTTGTGCTTGAACACTAAAGCTAAACGCAAGACTTAAAATTAGTATTATTGAACTGAATGAAAATTGTTTTTTTGTCATTGTATTTCGTTTTTTTTGTTTTTATTATACTATCTCTTTTATATGTACTATCGCATTTGTAGTATGTAATTTCAAATGTTTAATCCAGTATTTTCAAAATCTTCGCATCTGTATTTTGAATCTTCAATAATTTGTTCCAATGTTTTCTTTTTCAGAGCATTGGCCATTTCTATTTTAAACTCATCCCAGTAATTTCTACTTTTACATTCGTGCATTGATCTATCGCAATAGCCCAGATTATTAATGCATTCAATAACTACAATTTGTTCAAAAGCAGTATAAATATCGTACATTGTAATGTCTTTGGCTGCACGTGTTAATTTATATCCACTACTTTTTCCTTTCGAGTTGGCAATTAAACCTTTAATTTTAAGTTCAGATATAATTGCATCGAGGTATTTTAAAGAAATTTGCTGACTTTTAGCTATTTGTTTTTGCAATACGCCATTTGCATCAGTAGAAATTCCTATTTCTATCATTGTGCGTAATCCATAACGTATTTTTGTATTTACCCTCACAATTAAAGAAAAATTTCTGCAAATGTATTTATTTATTTTAATCCTATCACTTTTATAGTATAGTTTTATGTTATTTATAATGAATTCAAATTAAAATTAATTATTAATTATATATATTAAATTTTAAACGATTGATTATCTGTAATATATATAAATATATAGTATTTTATTAAAATTTATTAATGATATTTTTTCAAGATTAATACACTGATAATTAGTGAATAAGGAAAAAATTCATTAATGTGTATTATTTAAAATTTTGACTCTATGATATGACAAAAGGATTATTTCAAAAAGGAAATAATCCTTTCAAATTTGAATCATTAAACCTTTATTAATGTGCTTCTAACCAGTTAGTTCCTACTCCAAAATCAACAGTAAGTGGCACCAAAAGTTGAATGGCATTTTCCATTTCTTGTACTACCATTTTCTTGGTTATTTCCATTTCATGAACCGGCACGTTAAAATTCAACTCATCATGTACTTGCATGGTCATTTTTGTCTGACAGTGTTCGGTTTCCAATCGGTTTTGAATACGCACCATGGCAATTTTGATAATATCGGCAGCCGATCCCTGTATAGGAGCATTGATTGCATTTCGTTCGGCATAACCGCGCACAATGCTGTTTTGTGAGTTAATATCTGCCAAAAACCGTTTCCTTCCAAAAATAGTTTCAACATAGCCCATTTCCTTGGCTTTTTGAATGGCATTGTCCATGTATTTTTTCACATCCGGGTAGGTTGCAAAATAGCCATCAATCAATTCTTTTGCTTCGGCACGCGGAATGCTTAAGCGGTCAGATAAACCAAATACAGATATGCCGTAAATAATACCAAAATTAGCGGTTTTGGCTTTTCGGCGCATATCCGAACTAACTTCGTTCAATGGAATTTTATATATTTTGGCAGCTGTGGCGGTATGAATGTCGTGTCCGCTATTAAAAGCATCCAGCATATTTTTATCGCCACTCAGATGTGCCATAATTCGAAGTTCAATTTGTGAATAATCGGCACTCAAAAATAAGCATCCTTCATCGGGTATGAATGCTTTCCGAATTTCTTTGCCTTGCGCGTCCCTGATGGGTATGTTTTGCAGGTTTGGGTTGGTGGAGCTAAGTCTACCGGTGGCTGCCACGGTTTGATTATAGGATGTATGAATTTTTCCACTAACCGGACTAATCAATTGAGGTAATGCGTCAATATAGGTACTCAATAATTTTTTCAAGCCTCTGTAATCAAGAATTTTGCCAATAACCGGATGCTTTGAACGGATTTTTTCCAACACATCCTCGGCGGTAGAATACTGTCCGGTTTTGGTTTTTTTTGCTTTATCATCCAGTTTCAATCGGTCAAAAAGCATTTCACCAACTTGTGCCGGCGACGATACATTAAATTCAAACCCGGCAATGCTGTGAATTTCTTTTTCGAGCAATTCCATCTCTTCTGTCAGAATTATTGAGCTTTGACTTAATGCTTCACTGTCAATACGCACACCGGTTCGCTCCATAATAGCCAAAACTTTGAGAAGCGGCATTTCTATTTCGTAAAAGAGATTTTCGAGTGCATTTTCTTTCAGTTCTTTTTCAAGTATTTCTTTCAGTCGGTAGGTAATGTCAGCATCTTCGGCAGCATAATTACAGAGCAAATCCAAATCTACAAAACGAATATCGATTTGATTTTTTCCTTTTGTACCCACAATATCTTCGTAGTGTATGGTGCGGTATTTTAGGTAAATCTCAGCCAGATAATCCATTCCATGTCGCAATTCGGGTTGCACGAGGTAGTGGGCAATCATGGTATCGAAAAATTTTCCTTTTAGCGAAATGCCATATTGAGCAAGCATCAAAAGGTCGAACTTAATATTTTGACCAATTTTTTGGATATTCTCATTTTCAAAGATTACTTTAAATTCACGCAAAACTTCGGTAGCTTCAATTTTATCGGCTGGTAGTGGCACATAATAGGCTTCGCCGGCTTTAAAACAAAAAGACAAACCCACCATATCCGATTGAAACATATCCAATCCGGTGGTTTCAGTATCGAAACAAATCGATGGTTGCATAAAAAGTTTTGACACCAAATCGGCGCGTTTTACTTTGGTATCGGCTAAAATATAGTTATGGGCTGTGTTTTGTATCGTTCGAAGTCCGCTAAAATCGTCGTTCTCCTCCACGATTTTATTTAGATTTGGAGGCGTGTGTTGAACTTTTGTTTCGGGCTCAGTTGTATCAGGCTCGTCAAAAAGCGACATTTGACCGCTTGCCGATTTTGGTTTTGCAAAACCGATTGAGGCAAGCGGTTGGTCTGGTGGAAGCGAAGTAAAAGGATTAACACCCATTTTAGACGACATGGTTCGAAATTCCAATTCATCAAACAAGGCTTTGAGTTCCGTTTCGTTACGAGCTTCAAGTTCAAGGCTTTTTTCATCAAAATCCACAGGCACATCAATTTTAATGGTTGCCAAAAAGCGCGAAAAAATAATTTGTTCTTTATTTTCTTCAATTTTAGTTTTCAAAGCTCCTTTCAGTTCGTCGGTTCGTTGGAGCAAGGAGTCAATACTTCCAAATTCCCTGAGCAGTTTTACGGCGGTTTTTTCGCCTACGCCAGGGCATCCGGGTATATTATCAGAGGCATCGCCCATCAGCCCTAATAAATCAATAACTTGCTCATGGCTATCTAATTCGTATTTGTTTTTCACTTCATCGGGTCCCATTACCTCAAAACCACCTGTGTGTTTGGGGCGATACATAAAAATATGCTCGGAAACCAACTGACCGTAGTCTTTGTCGGGTGTTAGCATAAACACTTCGAAACCAGCAATTTCAGCTTTTTTTGCCATGGTGCCAATCACATCATCGGCTTCGTAGCCGGGCACTTCGAGCGCAGGAATGTTATAGGCTTTAATAAGGTTTTTGATGATAGGAACTGCCAGTCGAATATCTTCGGGGGTCGCTTCACGTTGAGCTTTATATTGTTCAAAAGCTTCGTGCCGGAATGTTTTTCCTTTGGGGTCGAAAGCAACAGCTATGTGAGTAGGTTTTTCGCGTTTTAAAATATCTTCGAGGGTATTGACAAAGCCAAAAATGGCTGAAGTATTCAACCCTTTGGAGTTAATACGTGGATTGCGTATAAAAGCATAATACGACCGATAAATAATGGCGTAAGCATCAATTAAAAAAAGTTTTTTCATGAGTACGGAGCTTGAAAATTGCGAAATACTGCTGATTTAAAAACAGTTTATTTAGCAATTTGTTTCAATTAGAAAGTGTATTTGACTGTAAAAGTAATTAAAAAAATACAGAAAAAAACGCAAAGGCTTAAACAAACAGCAAAAATGTTTACTTTTGCAACGCACACCAATTTGAGCGTTCCGATGAATAAAATTGAAACCATAAAACAAACCATCCTTTCAGAAATAAGCCTCTATTCCACAGCTTTTGAAGAAGTGCTCAAAGCCGATAATCCAATGCTTGAAGTAGTAAGAGGATATGTGAAACAAAAAACCGCCGTACAATTCAGACCACTCATTACATTGCTTACGGCTAAATTAGTGGGCGAAGTTAACCAATTAACCCTGGATGCTGCAATTTCGCTGGAGCTGTTACACATTGCCAGTTTAATTCATGAAGATGTGCTTGATGATACTACTGAAACGCCCGAAAACACATCGTTTAATAATCGTTGGACAAATAAAATAGCTATCCTTTCGGGTGATTATATTTTATCCATCGCCTTGATTTGCGGTACTAATTCTAAAAATGTTGCGTTGCTAAAATCAATTGCAAGTATTGGGATGGAATTATCGGATGGAGAACTACTTCAACTCATTCAGAAACCCATAAGCCATACATCCGAAGCAGATTATTTTAAAATGATTCGTCGCAAAACAGCCCAGATGTTTGCAACTTGCACCGAAATGGCCGCAATATCGGCAAATGCAGATGAGCAATCCATTCAACACTTACGGAACTTGGGTGAGTATATCGGAATTTGCTACCAGTTAAATGCTGATATTTCAGATTATTTTGCAGACAACAACGATGGAAAAATAGCTGGAAATGACATCCGGAACGGAAAGAATACACTGCCGCTGATTTATGCCATGTTGAATTCTGAAAATTATGAGAATGAGCAAATTAAGCAATGGCTGAACGACAGAAATCTCTCGCCTGAAAATCTACAAAAAACTGTTGACTTCGTTCATCAACAAGGTGGTGTAAGCTATGCCCAAACACAACTGGATATATATAAAAACAAAGCCATCAATGAACTCAATGACTTTGCCGACAGCGAAGTGAAGCAATCGCTTATCCAATGCGTGGAATATGCGGCGAATAAAGAGTATTAATTACTCAGCGTTTTTACAGTCCGGTAAAGTTTAGTTTCATTGTTAAGTAAATGCGAATTATTGATATGTTTTTCTTCACATAGTCCAAAATAGTTTTGAATAGAGACCATAAGACTAAGAACACATAGCATTATCCCGAAAATCGCTATAATTTCTGACCATGAGGCTTTCTCAAAAGTCTAAATAGTAAAATGAAATATTATAAATTGTAAGTTTTTTGAACGCGAAGGCACAAAGTCGCGAAGGCACAAAGAAAAAACTGCATTTGCGGCTTTCTGTCTTAGCGACTTAGCGTTCAAAATAAGTGTAAACTTACAAATTGTTACTTATTCAAAACACAAAACAACTTTTGAGACAGCCTCATCGCACTTTTCCACGCAGATAGTGTCCAAAAAATGTTTTTTGAACGCCCTCATTATCCTTCCTCACTTTATTATTTTCTGTTGCTAAATTGAGCAAAACCAATACCCAAATAATACTGAATTGGCTGAAACGTTCCATTTTTTATTTAAAAGCTCTACCTTTGCACAAGATTTAATATTTAGCTGTTATGAAAATACATTTCCAACCCAGGTTATTTGAAACACTTAAAAACTACAGTAAAGAACGGTTTTATGC
>Ga0194037_1001490_pt1 | contig 16849 bp, 18 predicted proteins | sample JunL306m_MetaG_FD_148653 | JGI IMG/M metagenome (GOLD analysis project Ga0194037, IMG submission 148653) | Anoxic zone freshwater microbial communities from boreal shield lake in IISD Experimental Lakes Area, Ontario, Canada - Jun2016-L304-6m | ecosystem: Environmental > Aquatic > Freshwater >...
AGACGATACGTCGCCCATAGAGATCAGAAATCTTGCCGTAAAGAGGCGTTGATGCAGTTGAAGTAAGTAGGTATGCAGTTACTACCCAGGTGTAATGGTCAAGACCATTGAAATCTTCAACGATGCTCTTGAGGGCTGTTGAGACGATGGTCTGGTCGAGGGCTGCAAGAAGCATTCCTGTCATCAAACCACTGAGAATAATCATGATCTCGCGGTGCGAGAATTGTTTTGATGGCGCGTTTGTAGTCATAGGAGGTAAGTTTACTGCGTGAAATCAGTAATCGCAGACCAACTCGTTAAAACCTACGATAAAGGCAGGGTTCGCGCACTCGATAATCTCAGCCTCGATGTAGAAGAAGGCACTGTTCTTAGCGTTTTAGGCCCTAATGGTGCAGGCAAGACAACTGTGGTTCGAATTCTGACTACCTTATTACGGCCTGATTCAGGAAGCGCCAGCGTTGCAGGTATTGATGTCATAAAGAATCCTGAGAAAGTTCGCGAAGTTATTGGATTATCAGGTCAATATGCAGCTGTCGATGAAATTCTTACCGGCTATGACAACCTCGTGATGTTTGGCGAGCTCTATCACTTAGGCAAGAAGCAGGCAGTTATTCGCGCCAATGAATTACTTGAACGATTTGCACTTACAGAGGCTGCAAAGCGGCCAATCAAAACGTATTCCGGCGGTATGCGACGTCGCCTTGATTTGGCTGCATCGCTGATTGTTAAACCAAAAGTATTATTTTTAGATGAGCCAACAACCGGACTTGATCCTCGTGGCCGCCAAGAGATGTGGGGAGTTATTGAAGAACTCGTCAAAGGTGGCGTCACGTTACTTCTCACCACGCAGTATCTGGAAGAAGCCGATCAATTAGCTGATGAAATTGCGGTGATAGATACCGGAAAGGTAATTGCTCGTGGAACATCAGATGCTCTCAAGAAGCAGGTCGGTGGAGAACGACTCGAAGTCGTTGTAGAACAAGCCAATGTTGCTAAGACTTTAGAGATCGTTGCAGCAGTCAGCGGAAATAAAGCATCACTCGATGAAGGTCTGCGCCTTATCTCGGCCCCCGTCTCGACCGGGTCCGCTGCCCTCTTTGAAGTTCTCAAATCACTCGATAGCGCCGGAATTCATGCCCTCGATGTAGGCGTCAAGCGCCCATCACTCGATGATGTATTCCTCTCGCTCACCGGCCATGCCGCAGAAGAGAAGCGCGCAGAAAATGAAGAGAAGAAGAGAGGAAGAAAATGAGCGCAATCAACGATGTAGCAATCATTACTCGTAGACAACTCTTACTACTGACTCGAGTCCCTGAAGTTCTTATCTTCTCAACAATTCAACCCGTCATGTTTGTCTTGCTCTTCCGCTTTGTCTTTGGTGGCTCGATTAGCACTGGCCAACCAGGTGGATATGTACAGCTCTTAATGCCGGGAATCTTCGTACAAACTGTGGCATTTACCTTGGCAGGAACAGCTTCTGGCTTAGCCGAAGATATGAAGAAAGGTTTGATTGATCGCTTTAGATCTCTTCCGATTTCGCAATCAGCTCTCGTTGTCGGTCGTACTCTCGGTGATTCACTCCTTAACATCGTAGTTCTGACAGTGATGGGAATCGCCGGCTTCGTTGTTGGTTGGCGACCATCGGCAGGTCTAGGCAACGTTGCACTTGGTTTCTTATTCTTACTCTTCTTCGGTTACGCGCTCTCGTGGGTTGGTGTGTTGGTTGGACTCTCCGCCTCAGATGCGCGCGTCGTGCAGAACGTCAGTTTTATTGTCACATTTCCGCTGACTTTCTTATCTAATGCATTTGCACCAACTACCGGAATGCCACGTATCTTGCAGTACTTTGCTGAGTGGAACCCAGTCTCAACGATGGTGGCAGCATGTCGCCAGCTCTTTGGGCTTAAAAATAAATTTGGTGCAACTGCTGGTTCATATCCAAGCGAACATCCACTTACGACATCACTGATCTACATGGTTGTGATCATGGCGATCTTTATTCCGCTAAGTCTGCGTAAATATCGCCACTCTGTGGATTAAGCGAAGAACTCCGCTGCTTTAATCTCGACCTTAATTTCACGGCCATTCGGCGCCGTGTAAGAGACAGTTGCTCCAATATCAGCGCCCATCACTGCGGCACCGAGGGGAGACTTTTCAGAGTAGACATCGAGATCGCCGGATGCAATCTCGCGAGAACCTAGTAAGAATTTCATCTCATCTCCTGCAATTACTGCAGTAACCACCATTCCGGCGCCAACTTTTCCATCAGCGCTTGCTGGGGGAGTTCCGATGTGTGCATTCTCCAACATCTGCTTGAGCTGACGGATGCGAGCCTCCATCTTTCCTTGCTCATCACGTGCTGCGTGGTAGCCGCCATTTTCCTTGAGATCGCCTTCTGCGCGAGCTGCTTCAATCTTGGCGGTGATCTCTTTACGACCTTCACCTTCAAGGTGCGCGAGTTCAGCAGCTAAACGATCGGCTGCTTCTTGGGTTAACCACGTCTGTTGTGAACTCATAAGGGTCAATGTTAGGGGATTGATATTGATTAGAGAATTCGGCAGCGTGCAATACCGACATTGACCGCATCTGCACGCGTAGGGATCGTGACCGAGCGTTCGAGATAGGTACTTCCGGCGGGAATCGCATCATCAATCTGGCCGACAATATTCTTATCGATATCACGAGCAGTCAAAGTGCAGGTTACTTCTTGCTTTTCATTCTGTCGTTGTACTGAATAGCGAATGACAGGATTTCGCGCATCGGTGGTGGTGAAAGAGATGAGATCAGTGCGAATTGCAGGGTTTGCATGATGCAGCCCAGCCCACACAATCCATGCACCACCGATGAGCGCAAAGAGAGTTGCATAACGAATCCAAGCGTTAGCTGGCTTGATTCCATATCGATCATTAAAATCGAATTGGCTCTCTTTCGAACTCATGGGAGAATCCTCTCATGTCTAAGAATGTCGAAGTAGGTACAGCTGGCTCGCTCACGATGATCGTGCTCTTCTCGGCAGTGACTCTTCTCTTGCGCAGTTTCTATAAGCGCTACACACGACTACAACAACGCGGCGATGAAAATCAGGAGAATGAACTCTAAATTGAAGAAGTTTGGGCAAGGCTTTCTTGTACTGCTTCTCGCCTTATCTTTTATCTCATTAGGAATCTGGCAATTACATCGCGCCCAAGATATGAAGACCTCTTCAACCGTCGCTATCGATAACCATATCTATCCGCTGACAGATCTTGCTGCGGCAAGCGGCTCCATCCCGCCGGCAGCAATTGGCAAAGTTGTGTCGACTTCGGGCCACTACATCGCCAATTTCAAGGCACCTCATCAGAAAGATGGCAAGGGCGTAATCGCTGATTGGGATGTCGCCTTGCTGCAGACTGATACCGATACTGCAATCTTGGTAGTGCGCGGACTTTGGCAGGATCGTTTTGTCAGCCCCGAGATTGTCATGTCTACCAATGTAGAAATTACTGGCACTTTGCTTCCACATCAGAACGATGATCGCGCAGAGAATACGGCGCAACAACTTTCGCGCCTCGATAGCAGCCTCTTGACTGGCCAAACTCAGATGCAACTTTTCGACGGCTTCATTATGGAAAAATCAGAGTCGACGAGATCCGGCCCCGTCACGCGCACCAGAATTTCGACCCCCGTCCTCACTTCTGGCGTTCCCGGCTTTTACTGGCAGCACATCTCCTACGTTGTGATCTGGTGGTTGATGGCGCTCGTGATTCTCTGGCTGCCGTTCTATGGTCGACGCAATAGAATTAATCCATGAGTGAAGCCCAGACCTTCGGAGCCCTTGCACGTTTTCGCCTGATGGCAATTCTCTGTGGCGTTAACCTCTTGCTCTTGATCTTTGGTTATATGCCGGCGAAACATATCTTCCATGTTGTTCAGACTCACCAATGGATGGTCTTTATCCCAGTCGCACATGGCTATCTCTACATCATCTATATCCTCACGGCGCTGCAGATTGGGGTGCAGAAGAAGATGTCGCTACCTGTGATCATCGCCCTTATCGCCGCTGGCACTCTGCCCTTCGCCTCATTTATCGCCGAGCGCAGAATTGTGAAGAAGTACAGCTAAAGCCCTTAAGTTAACTTTCGATGACGTCCTTCTAGTTAATGGCGTGTCGCACGATAAGTCCGATTCTTTAGTTCTATCTTTTGAGAGTCAGAAGCACCACCCATCCCCACCGTAGAAATACGGCTAGTCACAACTAAAGAGAATGGTTAGGCCTTGGCTACTTCTAAATCGGCTGCGACAAGTAAGAGCAATTCTGCCCGTAAAACATATGTTTTAGATACCTCGGTACTTCTGGCAGATCCAGGTGCAATCAAACGATTTGAAGAACATGAAGTAATCATTCCGATCGCCGTAATTGGCGAACTCGAGACCAAGCGCGATCATCCTGAACTCGGCTACTTTGCACGAGCTGCTCTGCGCGCCCTCGATGATCTGCGGATCGAACATGGCCGCCTAGATTCACCTCTGACAATTACCCCTGAAGGCGGCACGCTTTCGGTCGAACTCAACCACACTGATTTAAGTACTCTGCCACACGGTTTTCTGCGCGATGGCACCAATGATTCGCGCATCTTGGCAATCTCAAAGAATTTGATGTCGGATGGAAAACACGTTGTATTGGTCACGAAAGATTTGCCACTGCGCGTCAAGGCATCATCGGTCGGAGTTGAGGCACAGGAATATTTAGCAGAACTGGTTTCAAATAGCGGCTGGACTGGAATTGAAGAAGTATCTGTCGGCCATAACATCATTGACGATCTCTATGCATCAGATCGCGCCGAACATGAGAGCGCTCACCAATTTCCCGTCCATACCGGAGTCGTTCTTCACTCTGAAAAGGGAAGCGCTCTGGCTCGAGTCACCGCAGATAAGCAGCTCCAATTAGTTCGCGGTGATCGCCAAGCATTTGGACTCCACGGTCGTTCGGCAGAACAGCGGATTGCGCTCGACCTTCTACTCGATGACAGCATCGGCATCGTCTCACTCGGTGGCCGCGCTGGAACTGGAAAGTCTGCGCTCGCACTCTGCGCCGGACTTGAAGCGGTGATGGAGAAGCGCCTCCATAAGAAGGTCGTCATCTTCCGTCCTCTCTATCCAGTCGGCGGACAAGAGTTGGGCTACCTGCCAGGCAGCGAAGGCGAGAAGATGTCGCCGTGGGCACAGGCGGTCTTCGATACTTTGGGAGCTTTAGTCAGCCAAGCGGTAATCGATGAAGTTATCGATCGCGGCTTGATCGAGGTTCTGCCCTTGACGCATATCCGTGGCCGCTCACTCCACGACTCCTTCGTTATCGTCGATGAAGCGCAGTCGCTCGAACGTGGTGTTCTGCTGACTGTGCTCTCACGAATCGGCCAAGGTTCGCGCGTTGTGATGACCCACGACGTCGCCCAGCGCGACAACCTTCGAGTCGGTCGCCATGATGGTGTGGTCGCTGTGGTTGAAACCCTCAAGGGTCACCCGCTCTTCGCCCATGTGACCTTGACTCGATCAGAGCGCTCGCCGATCGCAGCTCTAGTCACCGAGATGCTCGAAGGCTCACCGGTCTAGCCTGCTGTTCACCCTCTATTTACCCCTTCTTTATATCTCACAGTTACAAATGGGACATTTAGGACTTTGCCCTAACTGACCTGCGCTTTTATCTATCCACATCTCGCCCCAATCCTGAGAATTTGCGACTCACGCGGGGAAAGATTTGCGACTCACCCCATCCCTTGCCAGCCTTTACCCATTCCCCCAAGCGCTGGGCCTTCTTGCAAGGCCTGGTTGCGATGTGGATCGAGTGAAGGAAGGAGATCGAAATGAAGTTAGGCCCTCGTGGATTTATCAGTTCTATCTCCAGCCTCCGTATTTCTCGAGCCACCAAGCCAGCTCTCTGGGCAACTGTCGGCGGACTTCTGATCCTCGCCTCGGCTCAACCAACTGCCTATGGTCTCGACTTTCCTATGACGGTCCGCGTCTCACTTCCTCCAATTCATAGCGACGATGCCAAGAGCCTCACCGTCGCCTCCAATCCGGCGGCAGGTTCTCTTGCTAGCCAGATCGCTGAGATGGCGGTCGTGGCTAGCATCAGCCAGCAGGTCGAGATGGCCCGCACCATCGATGGCGCCAAGTTGGTCGCTAAGCAGATTATGAGCAATGAGTATTCATGGGACGGTCGCCAAGTGGGCTGCCTCAATAAATTGTGGGATCGCGAGAGCCATTGGAATTACAAGGCTCACAACTATCATTCGGGCGCACATGGAATCGCTCAAGCGCTACCAGCCGTCAAGATGGAGATCATCTCCGACGATTGGCGCACCAACCCAGTGACACAGATCCAATGGGGACTTCATTACATCAGCCTTCGATATAACACACCTTGTACTGCGCTGGCCAAGTTCAACCGCAGCCGTTATTACTAAACCTCAGATTAATTCTCTGGTTTCATACCAATTGTTAAGGGCCGCATAGTTTCGGCGAAGAAATCATTTCCTTTATCGTCGACAACGATAAATGCTGGGAAATCGACAACATCGATTTTCCAGACAGCTTCCATTCCTAGCTCTTCAAAATCGAGAACTTCAACTTTGGTAATGCAATCTTGTGCAAGACGTGCCGCAGGTCCACCGATTGATCCCAAGTAGAAACCACCATGGCTCTTGCAGGCATCGGTTACTTGCTTGGAGCGATTACCTTTCGCCAACATCACGAGCGAACCACCGTGTGATTGGAAGTAATCGACATAAGAGTCCATGCGACCGGCAGTCGTTGGACCAAATGATCCAGATGCCATTCCGACCGGAGTCTTAGCAGGGCCGGCGTAATACACGGCGTATCGCTTTAAGTAATCTGGCATTGGTTTGCCAGCATCGAGCATCTCTTTAATCTTGGCATGGGCGATATCGCGCGCCACCACAATAGTTCCGGTCAGTGCTAGACGGGTCTTAACCGGGTGCTGCGAAAGTTGCGCACGCACTTGATCCATGGGCTGATTGAGGTCAATCTTCACCACGTTATCGTCGAGATGTGCATCAGTTGTTTCAGGTAGGAAGTGTGCGGGATCTGTCTCAAGTTCCTCGAGAAAGATGCCATCTTTGGTGATTTTCGCCTTTGCTTGGCGATCTGCCGAACACGAAACCGCTATTGCAATGGGCAGCGATGCACCATGGCGAGGTAAGCGAACTACGCGCACATCGTGACAAAAGTACTTGCCGCCGAATTGCGCGCCGATGCCCAGCTTCTGCGTTAATTTAAATACTTCCTCTTCTAACGCGAGATCGCGGAAGCCGTGGCCGGTCGCTGCATCACCTGATGTTGGCAGGTTATCGAGGTAGTGAGTGCTTGCCAGCTTTGCAGTCTTCACTGTGTGCTCTGCGCTAGTTCCGCCAATAACAATTGCTAGGTGGTAGGGCGGACAGGCAGCGGTTCCGATGGAGCGAAGTTTTTCATCTAACCAATTCATAAAGGATGCCGGATTTAATACCGCTTTGGTCTCTTGATATAAGAATGATTTATTTGCACTGCCGCCACCTTTAGCGATAAACATAAAGTTGTATTCAGCTTGATGATCGCTATCGGCATAGATTTCAATCTGTGCCGGCAAGTTATTGCCTGTGTTCTTCTCTTCCCATGTTGTCACCGGAGCCATCTGCGAATAGCGCAGATTAAGTTTGGTAAATGCGTTGTAGACACCTTGTGAAAGCGCGACCTCATCCTTGGCCGCGGTCAGTACATACTGACCTTTCTTTCCCATAATTAACGCAGTTCCGGTGTCTTGGCACATCGGCAGAATTCCACCGGCTGCGATATTGGCATTCTTCAATAAATCAAGCGCTACAAAGCGATCATTAGCTGAAGCTTCTGGATCCTTTAAAATCTTTGCTAATTGCTCGAGGTGTTCGGTGCGCAGATAATGCGAAATATCGTGGATCGCGGTCTCCGTCAGCAAAGTCAGAGCAGATGGTTCGACCTGAAGAAACTCTCTATCGCCGAGCTTGATAACGCTGACACCTTCTTTAGAAAGAAGACGGTACTTAGTTGTATCTGCACCCAATGGCAGAAGATCGGAGTATGTAAAGTCTGGAGACATTACTCGTCCTCAGAAGTCTGGGTTGGCTTCTTAGCTGCATCCAACTTCTTCTTTGCGCCATCGAGCCATTCTTGGCAGATCTTGGCTAACTCTTCGCCACGTTCCCAGAGCTTGAGCGATTCTTCGAGAGTTGCACTGCCATCTTCAAGTGATTCAACAATTTCTGCGAGTTCATCGCGAGCATCTTCGTAAGAGGGCTTTGCATCCTTAGTGGCCATGAGCTCAATCTACTCCGTGTCGATTACTCGTTGACTGTGGCGCGGGTCTCGCCCTTTGCCACCCGGATACGTAGTGAAGTGCCGGCCTTTACCTTCGTGGCATCGCGAACGATTGCGCCATCGACTAACTGCACAACTGCATACCCGCGATCCATCGTTGCTTGAGGAGAGAGCGAACGCAGATGAGCCTTTACACCTTTTAGCTCTTTCTTCTCGATTTCGAGAATGGAGGCGAAGCTGCGGATGGAACGATCGCGCCAAGCCTTGATTTCATCGCGGCGGGTAGTGACCAAGACGTTGGGATCTTTCATCACCGGGCGATTGCGTAACTGCGCAATCTGATTGAGCTCGTAATCAACGGTTGCAAGTAAGCGGCGATACATTCGATCGCGGATCTTCTCGATATCGCTCATTTCTTGTGCAATATCTGGCACCACGCGCTTAGCTGCATCTGTAGGAGTAGAGGCGCGGTAATCGGCAACCAGGTCGAGAAGCGGCGCATCTTTCTCGTGGCCAATAGCGCTAACAATCGGCGTAGTACAACGTGCTGCCAAGCGCACAAGCGATTCATCGCTGAAAGGAAGGAGATCTTCAAATGATCCTCCGCCACGAGTAATGATGATGACATCAACATCGGGGTTGGCTTCAAGTTCTGTCAGTGCCGCCGATACTTCAACGACAGCGGCAGCGCCTTGCACAGCAACTTCGCGAATTTCAAATTGCACTGCTGGCCAGCGACGTCGGGCATTTTCTACAACATCTTTCTCTGCATCGGTATTACGGCCACAGATAAGTCCAACTGTGTGTGGCAGGCGAGGAAGTGCAATCTTGCGATCGGCGCTAAAGAGACCTTCAGCTGCTAATAACTCTTTCAACGCTTCAAGTCGGGCAAGGAGTTCACCAACTCCAACTTGGCGAATCTCTTTCGCTGACATGGTGAGCGAGCCATTTTTGGTAAACCACGATGGCTTGGCATGAATCACAACGCGCGCATTTGGGGGCAGTGGCTGCACACTTGCTAATACTGTTTTGTAACACATCACTGAGATACTCATATCGGCGCTGGTATCGCGCAGGCGCATAAAGGCCATGCCACCGCTGCGTTCATTGAGTTCAGAGATTTCGCCCTCAATCCAAATTGGGCCCAATCGGTCGATGTAATCCTTAATTGCTTCAGAGACCACGCGCACTGGCGCTGGGGATTCACTTGAAGTTTCGAACATAGCGAGAGCCTAATAGACTGCGCGATATGAGCAAGAGAGTTCTCCTAGCTGCGCCGCGTGGATATTGCGCAGGGGTTGATCGAGCCGTTGTAGCCGTTGAAAAATCGCTCGAACTCTATGGCGCCCCTATCTATGTCCGTAAAGAGATTGTCCATAACAAACATGTGGTCTCAACTCTCGAACAACGTGGCGTAATTTTTGTGAACGAGACCGATGAAGTTCCAGAAGGTGCCACCGTTGTATTTTCCGCGCACGGAGTATCTCCTGCAGTTCATGCCGAAGCTGCCGCCCGTAACCTCAAGACCATCGATGCAACCTGTCCTTTAGTGACAAAGGTTCATAATGAGGTGAAGCGATTTGCTGATGAAGAAACTGAAATTCTATTAATTGGCCACAATGGCCACGAAGAAGTTGAAGGCACAGCAGGAGAAGCGCCCGGAAAAGTTCGGGTAGTCGATGGACTCGATGAAGCGCGCACGATTCAACCAACTCCGGGAAAGAAATTAGTCTGGCTAACTCAGACAACTCTTTCAGTCGATGAAACCATGCAATCGGTGGCAATTCTCAAAGAGCGTTTTCCAGAGATTGCTAATCCACCCAGCGATGACATCTGTTATGCAACTCAGAATCGCCAAGAGGCAATCAAGGCGATTGCTCCACAGGCCGATCTCGTACTCGTTGTCGGATCTACCAACTCTTCTAACTCAGTCCGCTTAGTGGAAGTTGCTCTCGAATATGGAGCCAAGGCCGCTTATCTCATCGACTATGCCGAAGAGATGAAGGAAGAGTGGCTGATGAATGCTGAAATAATTGGCGTCACTAGCGGCGCATCTGTTCCTGAAATTCTGGTTGACGACTTGCTGAAGCATCTAGGAATGCACGGCTATCACGATGTGCAAGAAGTCCGGGCGACGGAAGAGACTCTTCTTTTTGCTCTACCCAAAGAGCTCCGCGCTGATCTGAAGAAGGCGTAATGGCAACGACCTTCGTAGATATTCAAGGCGAGAAGTTGGCAGTTGAGATCTATGAACCGAAAACCCGCATCGCAGATGTGGTGCTAGTACATGGCTTTACCGGCAGCAAAGAAGATTTCAATCTCATTGGTCCACTGCTCGCCGATATGGGATATCGCGTACTCACCTTTGATAATCGTGGCCAACATGAATCTGCTCATAGCGCACGAGAAGATGCATATCAGGTGCTTTCGCTCGCGCGCGATGTAGTTGAGTTGGTAGAACACTTTGGTTTAGAGAAACCGCATCTACTCGGCCACTCATTTGGCGGCCTGGTATCGCAACGCGCGCTCGTTGAATCGCCGCAGACCTTTGCATCACTCACAATCTTCTGCAGTGGCCCACATTGGATTCCAGATAAACCCGATCTCGATGCAACGATTCATATTATGCAGACAATGTCGATGAAGGATTCGTGGGATAAATATAAGGAAGCGACAGATAAATTACTTCCGCGCTACGAACTGTATAAGAAGCGCTGGACTGCTTCAGATCCTCGCTCGACACACACTATGGCGCTCCACTTACAGAACGCCCAGCCGTTGATTGAGCAGTTGGTAGCAACGCGAGTTCCGATCCATGTTATTTATGGTGCGAACGATGATGCTTGGCCACTTGCGATGCAGGATCAGATGGCAAAAGATTTAGCAGCCCCACTTACCGTTATTGAAGATGCAGGGCATTGCCCCAATGAAGATCAACCGGAAGAGACCGTTGAAGTTTTAGCTAGCTTCTGGAGCGCTCTGTAAACGCTTAGAGGGACGGTTCTTCGCTTTCTCGTTGAAGAACATAAACCATCCGTAAAGTGCGCCAATTAAGAGAAATGGTGCAACACCGGCAAGAGATGCAATGAAATCAATTCCGATGCGGGCTGGGTGTAGCCCATCGCTTAAGAAGATGTAGATCAGTGTTGTTGCAGCAAAGGCAAGTGGCGGAGTAACGGCTGCGGCATAACGTGTTCCGGTGCGTCCATATGCAACGCCACCGTAGGTAACAAGTAAGAGGATGAGCCCGGTAAGAATTCCAGCGCCGTTGCGAATCCACATCTCAAGCCACGAGAAGATCAAGATTAAGAGAGTTTGAAGAACAACAACTCCCTCTTTTTTAAGGCCGGGCCCGGAAAGGGAAGGCTTCTTCATTGTTGATGTGCTCATGAGTTACTCCTCTACTACTTCAACATCGATAAAATCGTCCCAGTCCAACTTAGGATTGGCTAGATCTGGGTTATTGAGAGCTCGAACATCTGATGGGGCATCAGGGTATTCGATTGCTAGCTTCTCTTTATCGCCGCTGACGCCAAGTTTATGGATACGCAGGGCTGGAGATAAGACAGTCTTTTCCGCAGTTGGCACCAGATCTTCATAGGCCTTTGAGGTTGAGTTAATTGCCTTACCGACAGCGACAATCTTGGTATGTAAAAGTGTGAGGTTCTTGAGAAATGTTCCGGCGACTTTGGTGATGTCATCGGCATTCTCGGCTAATTGGTTGCGGGTAAAGATATGGCCAACTGTGCGCAGCAGCGCCATCATCGAAGTTGGGGTAGCGAGCGTGACGCCGACCTTAAAGGCCTTTTCGAGCAAGAGGGGATCGATACGAAGTGATTCTGCGAGAAGGGTTTCAAAGGGGAGGAAGAGAACTACAAAATCGGGAGAGCCCTGTGACTTGTGATAGCCGCGTTTGGCAAGGGCATCGACATGCTTGAGTAAATCTTTGGTGTGTGCAGCCAGTAGTTCGTCGCGTTCGGATTGCACATCTGTGCCGAATGCTTCGAGGAAACGATCAAAAGGAAATTTGGAGTCGATAAATAATTTGGAGCCACCCGGCATGGCAACTGTGATGTCGGGAATGCCAGATGAATCAGAGTCGGTAGTAGAACGTTGCGCTTGGTATTCGTGTCCTTCGCGCAAGCCAGCTTGCTCTAAGAGAAGTTGTAACTGCGCCTCGCCAAATTTTCCACGAGTCTGTGAATTTGAGAGCGCACCGGCAATCTTCTTGGTCTCATCAAAGAAAGAGGTAGAGGCTTTACGCATCTCATCGATGGTGCCGATTAATTGCGTTTCAGATGCAACGCGTTGCACAGCAGCTTCTTGCGCTTGGGTGCGCATGGTCTCGACAGATTTCTTCATCTCTTCCATCTGCGTTGCAATCTTTGTATCGTTTTCAGATTTTGCTTCTGCAGCTTTGAGGCGATCATCAGATGCTTTGAGTAAGACCTTTACATCATTGAGTTCTTGCGCCAACTTTTCTGAACTGTTGCCAGTATTTTTAGCGCGCGAAATCCAGATACCAAGGCCCAATCCAAGAAAGAGGCCGATAATCAGGGTTATTAAGGTCACGAGTGCGCTGGACATAGGGCAATCGTGGCAGGAGGCACTGACAATCCCGCGTAGGCTGTCCTACTTATGAGCCTCTCTATTGGAATCGTCGGTCTTCCGAATGTCGGAAAGTCGACCCTTTTTAATGCTCTCACCAAGAACAATGTCTTGGCCGCTAACTATCCCTTCGCCACCATCGAGCCCAATGTCGGCGTCGTGGGCGTTCCGGATGAGCGTTTAGCCAAGCTCGCCACAATCTTCGGCTCCGAGAAGCTTCTCCCCGCAGCCCTGTCCTTCGTTGATATCGCCGGCATCGTCAAAGGTGCATCTGAAGGTGCAGGCCTGGGCAATAAATTCCTCGCCAATATCCGCGAGACCGATGCGATCTGCCAGGTTATCCGTGTCTTCACCGATGGCGATGTAGTTCACGTCGATGGTCGCATCGATCCTTCCAGCGATATCGAAACTATCAATATGGAACTCGCGCTCGCAGATTTACAGACAATTGAGAAGGCGATTCCGCGCTTAGAAAAAGAGGCGCGCGTTGCGAAGGAGAAGGCGCCCGTTCTTGAAGCGGTGAAGGCGGCTAATGAGTGGTTGCAATCTGGAAAACCACTTTCGCAATCAAAGATTGATCGCGAACTTCTGCACGAACTTCACTTGCTCACTGCCAAGCCTTTCCTCTATGTATTTAATGTCGATGCAGCAGAACTTGCAGATGCCGACCTACGAAAGAAATTATCCGCACTCGTTGCACCAGCTGAGGCAATCTTCCTTGATGCAAAGACAGAAGCAGAGCTTGCCGAATTATCAGATGAAGATGCGCTCGAACTTCTGCAAGAGATTGGTCTGACCGAACCAGGGCTGGCAACTCTTGCCCGCGTCGGCTTTGACACACTTGGTCTACAAACTTATTTAACAGCTGGTCCAAAGGAAGCACGTGCTTGGACTATTCATCAAGGCGATACCGCACCACAAGCTGCGGGCGTCATTCACACAGATTTCCAAAAGGGTTTCATTAAAGCTGAAATCGTTTCTTTTGCCGACTTGGTAGAAGCGGGCACAATGGCTGAGGCGAAAGCTAAAGGCAAGGTGCGTATGGAAGGCAAGGAATACATCATGCAAGACGGAGACGTAGTGGAGTTCAGATTCAATGTCTAATACAACCCAGAACACAGCCCGAGCACGCCTTAATCAACCGCACCTCAAGGATCTTCCCAAGAAGACCCGCGACAACCTGCGCAACGTAGCGATCATCGCGCACGTTGACCACGGTAAAACAACGCTAGTTGATGCGATGTTGTGGCAATCCGGAGCCTTTGCTGCTTATAAGAAGCAAGAAGAAGGCCAAGACCGCATGATGGATTCAATGGATCTCGAACGCGAAAAGGGAATCACCATCCTTGCGAAGAACACATCTGTTCGTCGCGGTGACACTGTCATCAACATTATTGATACACCAGGCCACGCAGATTTCGGCGGCGAAGTTGAACGCGGACTCGAAATGGTTGATGGCGTTATCTTGTTGGTCGATGCATCAGAAGGACCATTGCCACAAACTCGTTTCGTATTGCGTAAAGCGCTACAGAAGAATCTTCCAGTAATTCTCCTTATTAATAAGGTCGATCGTCCCGACTCACGTATCGCAGAAGTTGTCGACGAGGCTTATGCACTCTTCCTGGATCTTGATGCCAATGAAGAGCAGATTGAATTTCCCGTTGTCTATGCATCCGCGAAAGCAGGCCGTGCATCCCTTACACGTCCCGCAGATGGTGGAATGCCAGAAGAAGAGAACCTCGACGTTTTGTTCGACACCATCTTCTCTGCAATTCCTGCACCGGTTTATCACGAAGGTGCACCACTACAAGCACACGTCACCAACCTTGACTCATCACCATTCCTTGGTCGTCTTGCACTATGCCGCGTTCACGAAGGTGTTATCAAAAAAGGTCAGACTGTTTCATGGATAAAGACAGATGGAACAACTGAGCGCGTTAAGGTTTCTGAACTTCTGATGACTGAAGCGCTCGAGCGCGTTCCAGCACTTGAGGCCGGACCAGGCGACATCATTGCAGTTGCTGGTATCGAGACAATTACCTTGGGTGAAACCTTGGCAGATATTGAAAATTCTCATGCACTTCCACTTATTACAGTAGATGAGCCATCTATCTCGATGACCATCGGTATCAATACTTCGCCACTTGCGGGTAAGAGCGGCAAGATGCTTACTGCGCGCCAAGTAAAAGATCGTCTCGATAAAGAGCTCGTCGGTAACGTCTCACTGCGCGTTCTCAACACTGAACGTCCTGATACCTGGCAAGTACAAGGCCGCGGTGAACTTCAGCTCGCTGTCTTAGTTGAAATCATGAAGCGCGAAAGTTTCGAACTTACAGTTGGTAAGCCACAAGTGGTTACAAAGATGATTGATGGAAAACTTAACGAGCCAATGGAACGTCTGACCATTGATGCACCTGAAGAATATCTCGGTGTGCTTACTCAGTTGATGGCGCTTCGTAAGGGCCGTATGGAACAGATGGTCAATCACGGAACCGGTTGGATCCGTCTTGATTACAAGGTTCCTTCTCGTGGACTGATTGGTTTCCGTACTGAGTTCCTTACCGAAACTCGCGGAACAGGTCTGTTGCACCACGTCTTCGATTCATACGAACCTTGGTTCGGCGAACTCCGTACTCGTGCAACCGGTTCATTGGTGTCAGACCGAATCGGTGCAGTAACTTCATATGCACTTGCCGGAATTCAAGAGCGCGGTTCGATCTTCGTTGAACCCGGTGACGAGGTATATGAAGGCATGGTTATCGGTGAGAACTCACGTTCTGACGATATGGATGTCAACTGTGTCCGTGAAAAGAAGCTTACAAATATGCGAGCTTCAGGTACCGATGATTCTGAAAAGTTGATTCCACCTAAGAAGCTCAACATGGAAGGTGCTCTCGAATTCTGTCGTGAAGATGAATGCGTAGAAGTAACTCCCGCCGTTGTCCGTATTCGCAAGGTAACTCTCGATGGCGCCGAACGTGCCCGAGCAACATCTCGCGCTAAGAAGAACAATCAGAGCTAATGTCAGTGGCTTGCGGTTGAATTAGAACCGTGAGTAAGAACCCTGCAGCGCCGCTTCGCCTTGTGCGAGCAGATGTTGTGGGGTTCGCTCTTTCTCTCGATGCAGCACAGCAGGCCGCGATCGCACATCGCGGATCACCACTTATTCTCACTGGCGCAACAGGTACAGGTAAGACGACAGTTCTCATTGAGGCTGCTTTGTCGCGAATCAATGCGGGGCAATCTCCCGATTCGATTCTCTTACTTACTTATGGGCGCGAACGCGCCTCTGAAATGCGCGATGCCATTGTTACTCGCTCTGCCAAAACTGCCTTTGAACCATTGGCTCGCACCTTTCACTCACTTGCATATTCCATTCTTAAGATGCGCACTACTGAGTCTTTCCGCGAAATGGTTCTGCTCTCTGGCGCCGAACAAGAGTCATACATTTCAGATTTACTTAACGGCGATATCGCCGATGGTTATCGAAAATGGCATCCCGATTTGCGCAGCACTGATCAATCACTGGGCGAACCACTGCAGACTCAAGGATTTGTCCGCGAACTCCGCGATCTCATTATGCGCGCCAACGAGCGCGGGATTACACCAGAACAGTTGGCCGATCGCGGCAAACAGTTGGGTGAAAAGTATTGGGAAGGTGCGGCTGATTTCTGGAACCGTTACTTAGGTTCCATGGTCTTGCAAGAAATTTCTGCAGGAGATGCCAAAGTTCGTATCGACCCATCTGAAATCATTAACTCTGCCATTAATTATCTACGTGCTAACCCCGAACTACTTGCCGAACTCCGCCAACGTTTTACAACAATCATCGTTGATGAATTCCAAGAGAGTGATCCAGCACAGCGCACCTTGTTATCTCTTCTGGCCGGCAATGATCTGGTCATCGTCGCCG
>Ga0194037_1001491_pt1 | contig 16849 bp, 9 predicted proteins | sample JunL306m_MetaG_FD_148653 | JGI IMG/M metagenome (GOLD analysis project Ga0194037, IMG submission 148653) | Anoxic zone freshwater microbial communities from boreal shield lake in IISD Experimental Lakes Area, Ontario, Canada - Jun2016-L304-6m | ecosystem: Environmental > Aquatic > Freshwater >...
CTGCGTTAACTACTATCCAAGTGGCAGGCTTAACTAGCAAACAAATCAATGTTCTGAGTACTACCCAAGAGGCTGCTTTGAGCGCAGCTCAAATTGCTGCTCTTACTAATGATGCTGTATCTGGCTTGACCAGCACTCAAATTACTGCGTTAACTACTATCCAAGAGGCTGCTTTGAGCGCAGCTCAAATAGGAGCCATTAGCACTGCCGCAATCCCTGGCTTAACCAGCACTCAAATTGCTGGTTTAAGCCCTTTTAAAATTCGCGCTCTGAGTGCAACGGGGGTGTCAGCTTTAACAACCACTCAAATTGGTTATCTTAGTGCCGCTCAGGTTTGGGAATTAAGTGGCCCACAGCTTTCTGCATTTACAAATTCTCAATTCGCCACCCTTAATCCAGTGCAATTTGGAGAATTGAATCCTTCGGCAATTGGTGCAATACAGTCTGCATTGTGGAGCCTGTTGAGCACCTCTCAAGCCAGCCGCATGAGTATTTCTCAAATTAAGGCGCTGTCTATTGATTCGATCAACCATATTCCATCGAGTGCTTTATCCATTATTAACCAGACCCAAAGCAATAATCTCTTTGGTGAGATCTATATTGATACGATCACCGAAAAACCAAAATATCAGGTTTGGTGGAGTATGCCCAATGACTATTGGGGCACTTTTGATGATTATTTGCAGGCCCTGACAACAGTCTATAGTTATGACGGCCCAGAAGATCACCTTGTTGATGACCTGGGTAACGAGTATAACTACAAAAATCTTAATGCAGCCCTACATAGCAATACAACCAGCTTTATCTCTTTATTGAGAAAAAAGATTGCCCAAGTTAGTCAGTATGGCGATAATCAAATGATTTGGTCCAGCCTGTCAGCTAGCGTTTTGACAAATGCTATTAATCAGGTGGGTATTGACGCCCTCAACAAAGCGGGCTTATTTAGCCCTCAAATATTGGGCAGCTTGAGGGCGGAAGCTCTAAATGGGATGAAAGCTGATTTTCTCTCTAGCATCCTCAATGCAGCCAATGATTCGAAAGGTAGCCTTTTTTCATCTGAATTAATTTCCGGTTTAAGAGGTGATACCCTGACTCAATTTTTAAATTGGTGGGGTAATCATGGCTACTCTATTCCATCTGCTGTGCTTAATGAACTTGATGGCAGTCAAGTCTCCCTTATTGACGGTAGCATTTTTGCAGAGGTCGATTTGGTAAGCGATATTAGTTCAACTATTATCGGGTTTATGAGTGCCCAGCAAATTAAGGCTCAAAATACTTCTTGGCTATTAGGTTTGCTGCCTGATCAAGTTGCCTCGATTTCAGTGGACCAATTTTCTGCGTTAGGAGATAAGGTTGCATCCTTTAGATCTGACGCCATTGCTAGCCTTACCTCAGAGCAGTTAGGGGTAATGTCCATCGCTCAATTTAACGCTTTAGATTCCTCCCCGGCAACAAGTAATATCATTATGGATGAGAGTGCTTTTCTTGCCGCCTCTGTATGGAATTCCATGAGTGCCGCTCAGATACAATCAATTTCAACCGCTCATATTGCTTTTTTGTCCACAGCAACAGATGAAGATGTAGGGACAATCGTTGCTTTGAGTTCTAGAGCTATTGCGGGCTTGAGTACATCTCAAATATGGAGTATGTCTACTACTCAGTTATCTTGTATTTCGCCAGGCGCTCTTGTTGGCATTAGTCAGCAAGATCTCGCTGGTATGACGCTAGATCAATTTAATGCCTTGAGCACTGACCCATATCTTATTAGCGCGGGAATAGAAACAATCAATGGCACTTGCTTGGCCAATATGGATGCCGAACAAATTCAATCTATTTCTGTCGAAGACATGAGCAACTTTCAGGCCGAAACAATTGGAAATCTTTCAACGAAACAAATGATGGCGTTAACGTGGCAGCAGGCCTTAAATTTGACTCTTCCTCAGGTATTGGCCTTATGTGCAAACCTTGGTGATTCGATTCTGCCCGAAAGTTCGTCATTCGCATTACCAATGACTTCGGCAACCAAGGTTACAAATCAATTACCAGTTATACCTCTATCCGTAATGACTTATGATGACTACAAAAATCTTAATTATGCTCAAATAAGTTCTCTTACATCAAATTCTGTATGGGGAATTAATGTTTCCGCCCTAAGTATGCTTCAGGTGAGAATGTTATCTAGTTTGCAAATAAATGCTCTTAACCCTGTTCAATTTTCTGAATTTAGTATTTTTAATTTAAATAAATTTTCGGCCCAACAGTTAAGCTGGCTAAACCAAAGCCAACTCTTGTATCTTAAAATGAGCGATGATGGCGGTCTCCTTAGTCAATGGAAAAACATCCTAGCTAAAAATAACTTTGTTATTAATTCTGAGCAGCAGGCAATTCTTTTGCCGGAGGCGCCGGACTTTTCCATATTGGGGATGCGGACAGTTCTTAATAAGTATTTATATACAATTCCAAATGTAATTAGATCTGGTCTTGGGTACTTTTACTTAGACAGTTTAAATGAAGTAAAAATGCAGGCCAAACTGAAAAGTCTTTATCAGTCATCGGTTGGAGTTGTAAAAACATTTGCTCAGGCGACCTACGGACAAATGTTTCCTGACGAAATTAAGGTTGTGGGAGCTTCGGGAGTAGTGCGAAGAGTTGATAGAGCGCTAGCTGCAAATGAGGATGCGGTCAAACAACTTACGGACGCGCGTGCTATGGGTCAGTTTTTCCGCGCCTGTGGCATTGTGCAAGCGGGATTTTTTATCGATGGATTGGCCTATCAGTTTGCTCAAGATGAAAAGAATCATCAGCAAGCCGCGCTAGCTTTGGATACCATTCAAATGTTAAGTTTAGTTGCGAGTGTTTTGCAAGTTCCTGCATCTGTTTTAATTACGGCCGGGTTTTATAGTTACTCAGAGGGCTTTAATAATGGGTTAATGAAGTTTATGATCCAGAAAAATGCAAAAGTGATGTCGGATATTACCGGCGAAAAAATGGGCTGGGACGACTTGGTAAAGATCCAAATACTAAGTTCGTTGGATTATCAGAGTTATTTAGAGGACAGCTATCCCCAGGCGTATCAAAAGGCACGTCAAGATGCGATCGCTGGCGGTGCTTATTGGACTGCGAAAGATTTCAATTGGAAGGTAGGCAATGCTGCAGATCCGCTCGGCACATATTATTTAAAATATTTAAATTCCTTAAATGTAGACCAAATAAATAGTTTACGAAATCAAGTGGTCTCGGGCATCGATTTAAATCAATTGGATCAGGAATATGCGGGTGCGAAAGATGCTGCTCAAAAAGGTGGAGGCACCCTATTAACGAATACCCTTCCAAAATACTTGCTCCAACTGCAGATCTCCAGTTTCTCATTTTCTGATGTATTTCAAGCTATTAAAGATAAAACGTTCGTATTCACTACGACGGCCTTGCCTGCCAATCTCCCCCTAGATAGAGTGACTCTTGGAGTTGGATGGGCAACAACCAATGATTTGTCATTTAAGGTTGCCCTCAAATCCTTCTTAAAAAGCTATAGCCCCGATCCTGGCTGGACAACGCGTGTTGCAAAAGGGGGCGGCGTTTTTTTCCTCGCCAATATTTTAGGCGTAGCCTCAGGAATAGCTAGTTTGGTTACAACTAAGCAGGCCGATCAAGCCGGCCTGGCTTTAAATACCTTGGGTACCTTAGGCGCTATGGGTTCCTTAGTCTCTGATTTGACCGCTACTGTTTATGGCGAAAATATCGCATCCAAACTTACCTACCTTGATGCGGCTTCTAGAGTAATGGGGCCTGCCCAGATAATTATGTTGGCTGCAACCTTAGGTATGCAAATTGATTCAGCATACATAGCTTACCAAGCTTCTTATAAATCAATGGGTGACCAAGTAGCATTCTACGGTACGATTGCTGAAGATTTGACTATAGTAGCAATTGTGACGCTTTCAATGGCGGAAGGCGGACCTATTGGAATGATTGCAGCTGTTGTTGCGACAATTCTTTTGCCTAATTTTGTGGCGATTGGTACAGCCATAAAATTGAATCAAGAATGGAATGATCTACGGGATCAGCAGCGTTTCGCTATGGCAACAGTCTGTAAGATGTTATATGACTGCGCTGTAATTGAGGCAATACCTATAGCAAATTGGACGGCAACTGCAGTGGTACATGACACTATGCAGAATATCCATAACTACATGACAGTGGATCGCTGGAAACAGGCTCTTGAGGAGGACTTTGACTATGGAATGACTCAACAAGACGGGCTAAATCTGCTTGCAACCCTCAAGAATGCCATTTACCAGAATAACAGCGATGCCAAAGATAATATAACTTGTAGTGGTGTGACCTTCATCTCTGAGGGGGTGGCCAATAGCGAAGATTATTGGGTGACAAATAAACTTTTTGGGGGGTTTAGCACCAATGCCTACAATTTAACTTACGCTAACATTTTGAATGTTGACTCTCACTCTACTGCTGGTGTGAGCGATGCTGATCAAAGCTCATATTTGTGGAACCAATATGTGGACTGGACTGGTGGAGTAGCTGGAATCCAGCCAATTCTTTTGCAATATACTGGTACGGAAAAGCGAACCGTGCAGGTTGAGGGGCAATTTAATACCGCCGGGTTCATGGAGATAGATGCGAGCTTGTCATCACAAAGTCTTTCATTTTCCATCGAAAGTTTCAGTGATATAGTTATCGCTGGCGGCTCTGGCAACAATACTTATTTAATCAATGTTTTGCCATTGGAATACTATCCAAAAATTAAAATAATGAGCCTCCCCACAAGTAAGTCAGACGTTGTTGTATTTCAATCTAGCATCTCCTGTTTAGATAATGGGTTGGTTCACATCGATATGAATGACTTTAGCCCCGGAATGTTGGTGGTTGGAACAAAAGACTTAAACAATATAGTCGCAGGCACAACTTCAAACCAAGTTTATAGTTTTAATGGCGATAAAAATGCGTTAGTAGGGGGCTTCGATACCGTAACCATGACTGGCGGTATGGCTGAGGTGTCGGTGAACGGTTTAGGCGAGACTGTTACTCTTGGTGGCGGCAATAATCTTTTAGAGGTGTATCTTGGGGTGGCGGTAAATACAAAAAAATCTAAAGCTTTTTTTGATGGAGGATCAGCGGTTAATCCTATTTACAAATATATAAATAACGATGCTGCAGGCCATAAGGCTGGAACTACATTTGCTGCGCAACAGCTTGGCTACAATCAATCGGGAAACCCATTTACGGACGCTGATTACGCAAATCTACAACTTCAGTCATCGGGGGAGAATACGATTAACTTTTCTCATTCAATATTTGGGCTAAACTTTTCTTTAGATGGCTCTATTCTTTCCAATACTGCTTATCAAGTAGATGCGACAACGGGTGGCGATGGGGCTACTTTTAAAAACTTTTCCAATATTGTCGGATCCAACTTTGGGGATGTATTTGATATTCATGGCGTTAGTAATCTTGACCAGATATATTTGGGCAAATCTGCAAATATGGTTAAAGTAACTGACTCCAAAAATTTGTCATTGGTGTATGGCGGGGCTGGTGGAGACATGATTAATGAGTTCACTATCACCAATTCAAGCATTGGTATTACTGGCTCGGGTGGCGAGGGGGAGATTCACTTATTAGGAGGCTCCTCTTTATTAGCTGGCTTATGCGGAGATCATGACTCAATATCCACGGACGACAGGTCTGCCAATACAGTAGCCATTACTACTGGTAACGGCTATCACGTTTTAAGTCTTGGTGATGAGGCTGGAGGCACAATAAACTTGAGCCCGAATTACTCTGGAAATATGACGATGCTGGTAGATTCAAACGATGGAACCCGCACCGATCCATTATTTAATGGTGCGGGCACAATCACCTCTTTGGGCTCTACAATACTTATTAATCTTGGTGTTTTCGCAACTTACTTTAACTTTAATTACAGCTCAGATTCTAATCGAGCTCAATTTCAAAGTATTGATGGATTATGCAACGAATTTGACTACTATTTAAAAGACAATTCCCCCCTCTGGGATGCTAAAACTGGGGTATTGAGTTTTGCCAACTTAAGTCATATTCTCATTGACTTAGACGATAGTAATGGGGGGGTTGTTGGGGATATCGCATTGAGTAGTGTGTTGAAGTATTACGAAGAAATACTGGCCTTTTCAACTGCCTCCATCGCACCCAAAGACTCCGATAATTTGGTTAATTTTCAAGACATCGTAGACCAAGCATATGTCTACGCTAATGGATTGCCGGTGACTCAGACTGGAGTTCTGTCTCAAAGCAATGGGGTGATAAGAGATCTTGGTGGTGCGTTTGCTATTTCGGGTAACGGTAATGCTATTTATCTGGTTGGTGGATCTGGCGCTAATGTAACTGTATCTGGAGATATGAATGAAGTTCACGGCAACTACGGCAATACAACCACAATAAGTCATTTGAACTCGATGCACACGACATTTGTATATGGTGGCGGAGCTATTATTGATGCTACAGATGCAGGCCAAAATGGTAATGCTGTTATTAATATTGAAAATGGTGATGCAACTGTATATGCAAAGGGGCTTTCCGATGTTGTAAACGTTAAAACTTCTGCAAGTGCAACAATAATGGGGGATAAGATTACTTCTAATCTGCAAAAAGGAGCTGTTGCCCATATATTCGGCTATCAGAATAATCTTACAGCTGATCAAAACGTTTCATGCGATTTGACTGGGCATTCGTGCAGCATAAATGGAGATGTGAATGATATTTTTTATATCTATGGCGCATACAATACAATTATTTTTAAAAATGGAATGAAATATGTAACTAACGAAACACATAATAGCGTTATGGTAGCCATGACCGCTAGTGGGCAATTGCTCACCCAGGACATTACATCTTTTACGGCGGCGGGAAGCGTCTCTACTGTAGTAGCAGATCAATTGGCAAAAGATAGTGCCAATTGGCTGGCTGCGAACAGAAGTTAAATTAAGAGATATTTATGCCAATCTTGCGATGATTTGTTTTGCCGGCTAATATATACGCCTTACTCGTGCGAAATTGTCTGATTTTTAGCGCCACTTCAAAAGAGAGCATTTTTGATAATCCTTACCTTAAAAGGGTGTCAAGTATGGCTTAAGGCCAACCCCTCAAACCCGAGGGAATCGTCGCCTTATTGCGCCAATTGATGTTTTAGCTGTCAATAGCAAAACCCCTAGCCCAGGTTTGTTAAAAGGGGGGGGTGCTGAAGAGCGAAGCTACCATGTAATCCCCCGATTTTTAACCGAGCTCAGAGGTAGAGTAAGTTAAGCAACCATGGCCGGTCGCTGTTTCGGGGTAATGCCGCCCAATTCCATATTTGGACGTTCATAATTGTATTTCTGCATCCATTGGGTAGCAAAGGTTTGAACTTCATCGATGTTGCTCCAATTATGCTGTGATAACCACTCATATCGTACTGTTTGGTTATATCTTTAAATATGCGCATTTTGCTGTAGTTTACCAGGCTGGAAATGCTGGATGTGGATGTGCTGCTCAGCAGCCCAAGCTAAGAGTAAGCCACCAATGAGTTCCGGCCCATTGTCCGCTCGTATGACTGATAGTTTGCCTCGCCAAGCAATGATTTGATCTAATGCTCTAATCACTCTTGGTGCTAGCAAAGAGAAGTCCACTTCAATATCAAAAGCCTCTCGATTAAAGTCATCGATTACATTAAATAATCTAATACTCCTACCATCAGCTAATTGATCGTGCATAAAGTCGATTGACCGGATTTGGTTGGTACCCAAAGGAACAACCAAGGCAACGGGCTTATCGCGTGCCAGACGCTTGCGAGGCTTAATGCGTAAATTGAGTTCTGACTCCTTATAAATGCGGTAGATCCGCTTGTAGCTCCATGTAAATTCTTTGACGTTACAGCAGGTATAGATAACAAAGACCAAAACCCCAGATCCGGTTACTATCCCTTAGGCGAATGAGCGAATCTGCAATCTGCTCGTTCTCTGCATTATGTTTGGCTTTATAGCGATAGCAGCTCTGGCTCGCGCTAAAGATCTTACAAGCTAACCGGATTGATATGTTGTACTCAGATGCTGCCTTTTGGGTCATCTCACGTCTGTGTGATGGCCTCACCACTTTTTTGTGATGGCCGAATTCAAGATCTCCGCTTTGAGCTTCTCTTCAATGTACATCTTCTTCAGCCTGACATTCTCAGCTTCAAGCTCTTTTATGCGAGCTATCATTGAGGTGCCCATACCGCCATATTTAAAGCGCCACTTGTAAAAGTAGCCCTGCTAATAGCCAGCTCACGACAAATATCAGGCGCTGCTAGGCCAGTATCAACTCGTTTTGGGGCTTCCATGATTTGGGAATCGGAAAATTTAGAACGCTTCATGTAGAACTCCTCTTATAGAGAAAGTTCTACCTTTAAGGTCGATTAACCTAGGAGGGATTACCGTTCAGATTTATGGTCAGATCATTGTTTGGTGTTGTAAGCCCGCTGTATATGAAGTGACAATGGCTCCGAACTTGTAAGCAACAGACTCATGGAGTGGTCAGCAAAGCATCAAATCCAAGCTATCCATATCCAGCCAGGCAAACCACAACAAAATGTGCATGTGGAATGCTTTAATCGAGCCGTTAGATATGAGCGGCTTTCCCAGTATTACTGGGAAAGCATTAATGAAGTTAGGGATTTTGCAATGTAATGGATGTGTAAATACAATCATCAACGTTCAAATATAACGTTAGGCAGTATCACCTCGAAACTGCGACTGGCCATAGTTGCTTAATTCACTCTACTTCTGAGGGCAATGGTTAATGGGGTGATTGCCGCCAGCTTTATCCCTAATATATGGGATATTAAAAAGCGGGGTAAAGAATCAAAATTGTCTTCATTATTGTTGCCTATGCGCACATTAAGACTAGGCCTACAACATATTTTCCTTCCTTTCCGATAAATGATTCACAAATTCAGTAGCAATTTAGCAATACATGCCTCCATGCACACAAGCTGTTTTCGGCTGATTGCTAGTATCTGGTTTGTATGTCTTGGCGGATGCGCGTGAGCAGTATTCATTCTGATCCTAGGATCACTGTTGATACAGGGCTTTGGTGCACCCTGACCATGGCGGTACTGCACTCTACGCCGGCTGATCAATCTAAGTTAGTTCATGAATATGGACTTCCATTTAATCAACAAAAAGTATTATTGGCGGCTCAGTCTCTGGGGATGAGCGCAAAAGTAGTGCGGCAGGATCCGGCGCGCTTAAATAAAGCGCCTCTTCCTGCGGTGGTGCAAGATCAGGACGGCCATTTTTTCATTTTGGCTCGATTGATTGCGCCCGCAGCGAAAGCTGACTCTAATGACCCTAATACAATCGAGGAAGAGGCGCCCCAAGAGCGAGTTTTGATTCAGAGGGCAGAGGAAGCGCCTTCAGTCATTTCCTTAGAGCAATTCTTATCTATCTGGACTGGTGAAGTGATCTTCTTCACCAGTAAAGCTTCTTTTGCGGGCTCAATGGCCCATTTTGACTTTACTTGGTTTATTCCAGCCATCATTAAATATCGCAAACTGCTGGGTGAAGTCCTTCTCATTTCATTTGCGTTGCAAATTATTGGCTTGGTTACTCCTTTATTTTTCCAGGTTGTAATGGATAAGGTTTTGGTTAACCATGCAATGAAAACTCTCAATGTCATTGCGATTGGATTAATCTTATCAATCTTTTTTGAAGCGGCCTTAACAGGGGTTCGTAGTTGGGTTATGGCACATACGAGCTCTAAGATTGATGTTGAATTAGGGGCACGCCTTTTTCGGCATTTGTTAGGGCTGCCAATTGCCTATTTTCAAGCGCGCCGTGTGGGCGACTCTGTGGCTCGTATTCGAGAGCTTGAGAATATCCGCTCCTTCTTAACCGGCAATGCAATGTCCCTAGTTTTGGACATCTTTTTTTCGTTTATCTTTTTTGCGGTGATGTTTTGGTATAGCGTTACGCTCACATTGATTGTTTTGGCGTCCATACCACTTTATGTCATTTTATCGTTTGTCTTTACGCCAGTAATACGCAATCGTTTGGATGAAAAATTCAATAAGACAGCGGAGAATCAATCCTTTTTAGTTGAAACTATTGGTGGTATTGATACTGTTAAAGCGATGGCTGTTGAGCCGCGCTGGACGCAAAAATGGGATAAGCAGTTGGCTAGCTATGTCTCTGCTGGGCTTTCGGTTACTAATCTTGCTACAGTTGCGAGCGGTGGAATTACCCTCATCAGTAAGTTGGTTACCGCTCTCATTATGTGGATCGGAGCGGGATTAGTCATTGATGGCAAATTGACGGTTGGCGAGTTAGTTGCTTTTAATATGTTCGCCACACAAGTATCCAATCCCATTTTGCGCTTAGCCCAATTGTGGAATGATTTTCAGCAAGTGGGTATTTCTATGAGTCGGCTGGGGGACATCCTAAATGCGCGCACTGAAATTGAAGGGCAAAAAACACGCTTACCACGCTTGCAAGGCGCTATTAATTTTCAAGATGTCTTTTTCCGGTATCGTCCAGATAGTTCAGATGTGTTGCGGCAAGTAACTCTGAATATAAAGCCTGGAGAAGTGATTGGTATTGTTGGGCGGTCGGGTTCAGGTAAAAGCACATTAACGAAGTTGGTACAACGTTTGTATGTCCCGTACAGGGGTAGGATTATGGTTGATGGTCAAGATATTGCAATTATTGATACCACCTCTCTTCGCCAGCAAATCGGTGTGGTGTTGCAGGAAAACGTACTCTTTAATCGATCGGTTAGGGAGAATATTGCGCTTACTAATCCGGCAATGCCCATTGATATGATCATTTCTGCTGCAAAGCTGGCCGGTGCCCATGAATTTATTTGCGAGTTGCCCGAAGGCTACGATACGATGGTCGGTGAGCATGGTACAGGTCTATCTGGCGGCCAACGTCAACGCATTGCTATTGCCAGAGCGCTCATTAGTAATCCACGCGTGCTGATTTTTGATGAGGCTACCAGTGCGCTTGACTACGAATCTGAAAAAAATATACAAGATAACATGAAGGGTATTTGTCAGGGCAGGACGGTTCTTATCATTGCTCACCGCCTATCGGCAGTTAGAGAGGCTAACCGAATCGTAGTGATGGATAAGGGCTTAATTGTTGAGGTGGGAACTCATGAGGAGCTCCTACAAAATAAAAACGGGATTTACCATCATTTATATTGTTTGCAGCTAGGACCTAATCAAGGTGATAAGAATAGCTCTGGCATGAGATCGGGTGAAGAGACGGCATGAAGTGGTTAATTGATACTTTGGCTGTCATCAAGGCGCTTACGGAGGGCGCCTTGAATAAGATTGGCCAATTTCTTATCTACCTCAAAAAAAGGCTGCATACTTTTTTTGACTGGGTTCTCGGCTTAAAAATACACTTAATAAACGAAAAATTTAGAACTTCAGGCTGGTGCCATCGCAAAGAGGCTTTATTTGATTTGTTTGGGCGCTATAAAGCAACTTTTGTATTTTGGTGGGAGAGGCGAGATGAAATAAAGATGCCCGATCTGAAAGCTCATGAAGCTGAGTTTTTGCCAGCCCACTTGTCTTTGCAATCAAGCCCGGTATCTCCAGTTGGTCGCTTGGTTGCTAAGATGCTTTTAGGGTTACTTTTGATTCTATTGCTATGGTCTATTTTGGGAAAAATGGACATTATTGTCAATGGTCAGGGAAAAATCATCGCCTCAGGCTACACCAAAACTATTGCTGCAGTGGAGGTGGCCAAAGTAATGGGTTTATACGTGAGTGAGGGCCAAACGGTTAAGGCGGGGCAACTTCTTATTGCGCTTGATAGCCAAGGGCCACAAGCCGAGCAAAACAAAGCAGAAGGGGATCGGCAATTGGCCCTATTGCGAATGGAGCGCTCAAAATCATTATTGAAGGCTTTAGCGAACAATACTAATCCAAGTTTACCGCCTGTCGATGGGGTTGATGCCCAGCATTATCAGCAGGAGGCTGCCCACCTACAAGATATTTGGGCTGACTTTACGCGTAAGCGTGCCCGTATATTAAGTCAAATCAAACGTTTTGGCGATGCACTACCTTTAGCAATTCAGCGCGCTCAAGATTATGAAAAGCTTGCCAAAGACCGGGATGTGTCAGTGCATTCTTATTTGGAAAAGGAGCAGGCGCGTATTGATCTTAAAGGGCAGTATGATGATGCAAAAACACAACTGGCTGCTCTGGGTGCTGAGATGGCTAAAACTGCACAAGATGATTTGTTTGAGGCTACGCGCATTTGGTCTGGGGCCGTACAAGATATCAATAGGACTAAAGCGCATACTGAGCAGTTGAGAATCGTCTCCCCGGTTGATGGGGTGGTGCAGCAATTAAGTGTGCATACTGTTGGCGGTGTTGTTCCTGCAGCTCAGCCTTTGATGCTCATTGTGCCCAATCAACACACGATTGAGTTCGAGGCTTATGTGGAAAACAAAGATATTGGTTTTATGCAAGAAGGACAAAGTGCTCAGGTCAAAATCGATGCCTATGACTATAGTAAATATGGCACTATTCCAGCGATCGTCTCTCATGTTTCGCGCGATGCTGTAGATTTGTTAGGTAATGGTACTGGCCAATTGGCAAACAAAGACTCTGATGGGAAAAAAGATAGCGCCTCAGGATCTAAGGGGTTGATGTATGCCGTTAAAGTGAGCTTGCAAAACTCATCCATCCTAGTTGACGGTAAAAACATGTCGATTAAGCCCGGTATGGGCGGCAGCGTGGAAATTAAAACTGGCGAGCGGCGCATTATTGGCTACTTACTCTCACCTTTAATCACCCACCTCCACGAGGGCTTGAGTGAGCGTTAAGTTTGACTTTTATAGCATCTTACCTATGGCGCTAACGGACTTTTCGCAAGTAAAGTTAGCAATAATCTTGCCGCACAGAGTCCTTGAGCTCAATAGCCGCAAGCTTATAGCGACTTATTTGGTAAGGTTAATATTAATCCTACTAGTTTTGCCTAGAGCGGCTTATCCCCTTGGCTTGGGTAAAGGTGGTATTCCAGACGCCCTTGAGGATCCTCTTTTTACTAGACCACCTGTTCTCAAATTTGGCCCGACTTTGCCAGACGGCGTTTCAATCGACTGCCCAGTCAATGTTAATTTAAATACAGCATTATCTTTAGATGATGTGATTGATTTGGCGCTATGCAATAACCCTAAAATTAAACAAGCATGGGCTCAAATTAAAGTTCAGGCGGGGGCATTAGGCGAGGCTAAGGGTGCCTACTTACCCACAGTCAATGCCACCTACAGCCCGCAACAAACCCAGGTGAATTATCAGCAATTTACACAATCTAATTCCATTACCAATGGACATACCGCCTATGCCAATGCAACTTGGCGCCTATTTGATTTTGGAGGAAGGGCGGCCAATCGAATATCAAGCAATCTATTACTCAGTGCTGCCCTAGAAAGTCACAATGCCGCTATCCAAAAGTCGATGCAAGATGTTATTCAGGCATACTTTGATGTGATCACCAATGCAGCTAGCGTTAAAGCAAAAGACGATGCAGTGTTTTTTGCTAAATCGAGCTTGGAGGCGACCTTACGCAGGGAAATGAAAGGTGTATCAGCTAAAAGTGATTCCTTGCAGGCGCAAGCTGTGTTGGCAAGAGCGCAGCTAGATAGTTCGCGTGCGCAGGGGGACTACCGAAAATCCTATGCCGCTATTATTTTTGCTATGGGTCTGCCAACAAATAGCAAGATTGTGTTGCAGGACCCTAAAGAATATCCTCACCGGCAAAATCTTAATGATCTCAATATATGGTTGCAGCAAGCGCAAGAAGATCATCCTGCGATCAAGGCAGCTAAAGCGCAGTGGGACTCTGCTAAAGAAAAAATTACTGCTGCGCGCGCGGCAGGCTTACCAACAATTGACTTTGTGGGAAACTTTTATCAAAATGGCTATCCCAATCAAGGACTTCAGCCTATAAAGTCAAACACTACGACAGTTGGACTGACTTTAACGATTCCAATATTTGAAGGCTTTGGCACCACCTACAAAATACGTGGAGCGCAGGCTCAGGCCGAAAAAGCCCAGTGGGAATTTGAGGATACCGAGCATCAAATTTTGACGGAAATTGTCAAATCTCATGCAGATGCCATATCTTCTCTAGCCAATTTAGAGTCCTCTCAAAAATTATTAGAAGTGGCTAAGGCTGCATTAGATTCTGCGGTTAAGCGCTATGACGGGGGTGCGGCTGACATTTTAGAGTTATTAAGCTCGCAAAAGACTCTAGCGGATGCCCAGCAGGAGCGTATTCGATGCATATCAGAATGGCGTTCAGCGCGATTGCGTCTGATGACTAATGCAGGCGTACTAGGACGTGTTCTTGAGATCCAAAATAGCCCCAAGCGCTCCCAATGATTTGATAAGCTTTTTATAGATAAGGAGTTTGAGATGCATCCATACCCATTCTGGCCTTTAGGTAGTCCCGTTGGCTTGATAATCATAACTGCCCTGTTGACGGCCTGTGCTAAAGAGCCGCCTCCCAATTTTTATCACCAGTCTGGAAAAATGGCCCAAGTTGTCAGATGCCCTGTAGGCGAGTATGAGATCTGTTTGCAGCAAATGAGTGACGCCTGTCAGGAATCAGGCTACACCATTCATGAAAAAGTACGTCAAATTAAATCTGGAGTTTGGTCGGATCTAGTGGAAACTTTGATCGTAGCCCAGTGTAATAACCCAAGCAAGTGAGCGAACATGGGGGATGGGCTATTCTAGGATTTTTCAGGAAAATAGATCATTCAGGTGTTATGAAGGCAAGACATGGTTTCAGTTAGGCCAAGTAGCCCTGATGAAACCCAATTAGAATGGCAAAGGTCTAATTTAAACCCCTGCTTTTTGGCCAGCTTTGCAAGATTCGGCTTCCAAAGCCTTTCATAAGTGGGGTCAATATCCCTGTCCCTTGATAACTGACCGCCGCCTATAGTTTCCAAGTAAATCGGCATGGAGCATACTTTTATGTTTTCAAAAAGGCATTGTAGTTGGGGCTCTAGTTTTTTGGCAGACTCAGCATAGAAGCCTTTTATAGTTTTAACGCCCAACTGCGGTAAACGTGCTCTAAGTTCACAAGGCAAATACCCGCATCAATGATTGCTAAATGAGCGTTGCGAAATTGGTCGCTTACTATCGCTCGCCCTAAGTAAACGAGCAGGGCGCTTTTGTTGCGACCATCTAAATCAGGCCAAAGCTTGCAAATACCCTTGACTTTAGTTTTCTCAATGGCTCCTTCAAATTTCCACGTTCTGGCCAATGATCCACTCCATGTGTCTAGGTTGGGTAAGTTTCATTATTAGCGATCAATCAACTAATCTCTGATCTTCGATGTCATGAATGGCAGCCATTTGCGTATTGCCGCTAAAAAGCTACCCGTTACCGTTCAAAAAGGCCGCCCATTGGTGCAGGTATATGTACCGTATGCATGCATTAATCCAGCCTGGCCTTAGGCGGTAAATTTACGTTTAAGGTAAATTTTTCTCAAATGAATAGTGGGCAACTTGAAAGAATCCCTTATCGCTACCCAAGCAATCATGTTATTAAAACGCCAGAACAAGTTCTAAATAAACCCAACTCAAAGATTAGACTTTCAGCAATCGGCAAGTCAAGAATTATTGTTGAAAGCAGTAAGAGGGGGTTATCCAAAGATTCCCCGCGATTCAATACGGGTTTGGCGAGGGCTGTAGAGGACGGATGGTAATACCCCCGCCCCTTAACCTGAGTTAAAAGTAGAATTTCTAAGTTGTTTGATTTAAAGGAAATTCTATGAAAACCTCCCGCTTTACCGATAGCCAAATCATGGCCATCCTCAAACAAGCCGAGGCTGGCATGCCAGCCCCAGAGCTATGCCGTGAACACGGCATTAGCATTGCTAGCTTTTACAAGTGGCGCGCCAAGTATGGCGGCATGGATGCCTCACTGATGTCTCGCGTTAAAGAACTAGAGCTTGAGAACGCCCGCTTAAAGAAGATGTATGCGGAGGTTCAGCTCCAAGCCGATGTCCTTAAAGAAGTCTTACAAAAAAAGTAACTCGGCCATCTCGTAGGCGCGAGATGGCCAGCCAACAGGTTCACAGTGGTCGGATGAGCATCCGTTTAGCGTGCGATACCTTTGTCATTAGCCAGACTTGCTATCGCTATACGGCCAAGTTATCAACCGACAATGCCCTTATTGCTGATTGGCTGGTGCGCCTTACTCAGAACCAGCGTAACTGGGGTTTTGGGCTTTGCTTTTTGTACTTACGTAATGTGAAGGGCTTTACTTGGAACCATAAGCGGGTCTATCGCATCTATCGGGAGTTAGAACTGAACCTCCGGATCAAGCCCCATAAACGCTTGGTTCGCGAGAAGCCTGTGTCATTGGCAGTGCCTGAGGGCATCAACGATACGTGGTCCATTGATTTTATGCATGACCAGTTGCACGATGGCAGATCGATCCGACTGTTCAATGTAATTGATGACTTTAATCGGGAGGCCTTAGCCATTGATATTGATTTTTCTATGCCAGCAGCCAGAGTGGTACGCTCACTAGATCAAGTCATTGAGTGGCGTGGAAAACCACTCAAAATACGTTGCGATAATGGCCCCGAGCTTGTGGGTAGTGTGCTTGTGCAGTGGGCTGCGAAACATCAAATAGAGATGACTTATATCCAACCTGGTAAGCCACAACAAAATGCATATATTGAAAGATACAACCGCACCGTACGTTACGATTGGCTTAATCAATACCTCTTTGAATCGATTGATGAAGTTCAAGACTTTGCTACCGATTGGATGTGGACATACAATCATGAAAGACCGAACATGG
>Ga0194037_1001492_pt1 | contig 16842 bp, 13 predicted proteins | sample JunL306m_MetaG_FD_148653 | JGI IMG/M metagenome (GOLD analysis project Ga0194037, IMG submission 148653) | Anoxic zone freshwater microbial communities from boreal shield lake in IISD Experimental Lakes Area, Ontario, Canada - Jun2016-L304-6m | ecosystem: Environmental > Aquatic > Freshwater >...
GACCACACCTTCGTCGGTGCGGTAGAAGCAATCCACTGGGCACACGGCCATGCATGGTGCGTCTGAGCAGTGCATGCAGGCAACAGAGACTGATTTCTCTTGACCAATCACACCATCATTCACGGTGACCACGCGGCGGCGGTTGACACCCCATGGCACTTCGTTTTCATTCTTACAGGCAGTGACACAGCCATTGCATTCGATGCAACGCTCGGTATCACAAATAAATTTCATTCTTGCCATTGTGTTCTCCTGACCTTATTTTTTAACTTAGGCAAATTTTTCGATTTGGCACATGGTAGTTTTGGTTTCTTGCATCATCGTCACCATGTCGTAACCATAAGTGGTTGCAGTATTGACTGCCTCACCTAGAACTACTGGTGCCGCACCCTCTGGGTAGTATTTACGCAAGTCAGCTCCTTGCCACCATCCGGCAAAATGGAATGGCACAAATGCCGTACCTTGATCAACCCGCTCTGTTACCAATGCGCGTACTTTGATCCGCGCTCCGGTTGGAGATTTAACCCAAACATAATCCCAGTTTTTAATGCCACGTGCCTCAGCTGCTTTAGGATTGATCTCCACAAAGTTTTCTTGCTGCAACTCAGCTAACCATGGGTTAGAACGGGTCTCATCACCACCGCCCTCATACTCGACCAAGCGACCAGAAGTCAGAATGATTGGGAACTTCTCGTACAACTTCTCATTCAAGTTCTTGTCCTGAACGGTTTTGTACAGGGTTGGCAAGCGCCAGAAATTCTTCTTATCAGCAGCAGTTGGATACTTGCGCATCATTGGCTCATTGGTGCTATACAAAGCTTCACGGTGAATTGGAATGGCGTCTGGGAAGTTCCAAACCACTGCGCGTGCCTTAGCATTACCAAATGGATGGCAGCCATTTTTCATGACAACGCGCTGAATACCACCAGATAAGTCTGTCTTCCAGTTCTTGCCTTCGGCCAGTTTTTTCTCATCATCAGTGAGTTGATCCCACCAACCAAGTTTCTTCATGAACACATGATCGAACTCAGGATATCCAGTGGTAATCGCAGAGCCTTTAGAGCAAGAACCATCTTCAGCCAACAAGCTCTTACCCTCTCTCTCAACGCCGAAGTTAGCGCGGAAGTTACCACCACCCTCCATCACACTCTTGCTGGTGTCATAAAGATTAGGCGATCCCGGATGTTTAATTGCCGCAGTACCGTAGCAAGGCCAAGGCAGTCCATAGTAGTCACCAGTAGTGTCGTAGCCAGAAACTGGATCAACGCCGCCACGGGATTTCAATGTCTTCGGATCAAATGTGCCAACCATTCTCATGTGGGCTTTGAGGCGCTCAGGAGTTTGGCCGGTGTAGCCAATCGTCCAGCATGAGCGGTTAATCTCACGCAAGATATCTTCAATCTGCGGCTCTCTCCACTGCTTACCAGCGAACTTCGAGCTCAGCATTTTGTAATTGGTAGACAGCTCTTGACCAAAACCTAAGCGGTCAGCAAATGCTTGCATGAGCACGTGGTCAGGAACAGATTCAAATAATGGATCAATAACTTTCTCGCGCCACTGAAGTGAACGATTAGACGCTGTTGCAGATCCACTGGTTTCAAACTGAGTCGTCGCTGGCAACAAGTACACATTACGGTTTTTATTAACGACATCACCCTCAGCTGGGGGCATTGCAGCCATGGCTGCTGTTGCACTTGGATATGGGTCAACCACTACCAATAAGTCCAACTTATTCATCGCGCGCTTCATATCGAGGCCGCGAGTTTGTGAGTTAGGAGCGTGCCCCCAGAAAAACAAACCTTTGACATTGGTCTGCTGGTCAATCATGTCGCTCTTTTCGAGTACAGCATCGACCCAACGAGAAACCGTTGTACCGGATTTCTCCATCATGTCCGGTGCATAACGACCTTTAATCCACTCGTAATCAACCCCCCACACACTAGCGAAATGCTTCCATGATCCTGCAGCAAGGCCATAGTAGCCAGGCAATGAATCTGGGTTCGGGCCTACGTCTGTCGCACCTTGAACGTTATCGTGACCGCGGAAAATATTAGCGCCACCGCCAGACTTACCAATATTACCTAAGGCTAATTGCAAGATACAAGATGCACGAACCATGGCATTACCAATGGTGTGCTGGGTTTGACCCATGCACCAAACCAAAGTACTTGGACGATTCTTGGCCATGGTCTCAGCAACTTTATACATCTGTGCTTCTGGGACGCCGCAAGCTTGCTCTACATTCGCTGGAGTCCACTTCTCCATCACCTCTTTACGAATCTCATCCATGCCATATACGCGGTCGTTGATGTACTTCTGATCTTCCCAACCGTTATTAAAGATGTGATACAGCACACCAAAGAGAAAGGGAATATCTGTTCCTGAGCGAATACGCACATACTGATCAGACTTCGCTGCAGTACGGGTATAACGCGGATCAACCACAATCACTTTGCAACCATTTTCCTTGGCATGCAAAAGACTGAGCATGGATACAGGATGAGCTTCAGCGGCATTGGAACCAATATACAAAGCTGCCTTAGAATTCATCATGTCGTTATAGCTATTGGTCATCGCACCATAGCCCCAGGTGTTTGCAACACCGGCAACAGTTGTGGAGTGACAAATACGCGCCTGATGGTCTGTATTGTTAGTTCCAAAAAATGAAACCCACTTACGCAATAAATAAGCTTGTTCATTATTGTGCTTCGAAGACCCAATAAAGAATAAAGAGTCAGGGCTGTACTTCGTGCGGAGATCTTTCATCTGCGCAGAAATCTCTGTTAAAGCCTGATCCCAAGAAATTCTTTCGTACTTACCATCCACCAACTTCATTGGATAACGTAGGCGGAAGTCGCCGTGACCATGTTCACGCAGTGCAGCACCCTTAGCGCAATGTGCGCCTAAGTTAATTGGGGAATCAAATACGGGGTCTTGGCGTACCCATACGCCATTCTCAATCGTGGCATCAACTGCACAACCTACTGAGCAGTGGGTGCAAATTGATCTCTTAACTTCAATCTTGCCCTTACCATCCAACATGGCCTTACCTGGCTCAGCAACTGCCTTTTGGACTAGGCTTAATTGGCTAGCAGCAATACCAGCACCTACGCCAACTCCTGAACGTTTCAAGAAAGTACGGCGATCCATCGTCGGCACCGCAGCTTTCAGTCCACGAGATAGGCTACCGATAAGGCGGGAGCTAGGGGCTGAACGACTGCTTTGTGGGGTATTTGATTTACGAGTCAGACTCATATGTTGTCCCTGGAAAAGAATTTTTTATGTATTGAAAGCAACAAAGGTGATAAGGGGGTATTCATTGTTTACAGCAATGTAGTTTCGTAATACTTACGAACATGTTCGGATAACTGGTAGCCATCATCTTTACCTTTGACGCTGCTACCGATTTCCTGAATGACTGCTTTACCAATAGTGGTTTGTGAAGCTACTGCTACAGCACCAACAGCGGCGCTTGCACCAATAAAAAACTTTCGACGAGAAGGCTTGCTCTCTTCAATGGATGCGGTTGTAGATTTAGTGCTCATAGCGTGCTCCTATTTATTTATTCTTGATCTTAGTCAAGTGTAATTTATTTTCACATTTTTGACATATTTTAATCGTGGATGAAAACAAGGGGGATACCCATGCTGCAACGCAATATCAAATCATGTCGAAACTCTGTCCTTCAATAGCCAAAAATTCTCTGGTGAGAGCGGCCACCGGATGGTAAATATGCATCTCAGGTATGCCTTCTATTGCATCGCACAATTCGTCATACCAAGGACGAATATGGTCATTGAAAAAAACCCTTTGATTTGTAAGGTTAGATATTTCCACATCATCCCCAGCGATGAGGTAACGCATCACTTCACAGAGCGCGGAAATATGGTCCTCAGTCTCCGTCACCTCTTCAGCAGACTCCAGACCAAAGGTCTCAAGGGCGCGACGGATCTCGACTAATGGTCGCTCGTTTAAATGGCCCGCCATATAAAAAGAGCCATTGAGAACCACATTCGGGCGCCCTACACTAATAAAGTTCAAGTCAAACTCATCGCGCCAAGCTTTTGCCGTATTGGATTTAGCCACTTCAACGACGCCATGCCAAACCTTAGATAAGGGGGCATCGTCCACCTGGCTTTCTTGGCCCTCAGGAATGGAGGAAGCAATTTGATTGAGGAGTTCTTGATTTGGTGGCTGATGCAAGAGTCGAGCGATCAAGCCATATAAGTCAGCCCTAGCAAGATCTTCTGGCAGACCCACATCACCTACTTTGGTAGATGCATTTTCTTTTGCTTGTTCACTCATGTTTCTTTTTTCACCATATCCACTACGCGACAATCACTACACATCTTGAGTCTATCCATAGCCGCCCCAGCAAAAGCGCCATGCGCACCCAACTTGGTTAGCATCAGATCAACCATTTTTAAGGTCCCAAATGGCTTACCGCAACTTATGCAGTGGAAGGCTTGGGTCTCATTGAGATCCACTCTTTGTTTACGCTGTTCAACGGTTAATAGTCGCGGGCTTAAGGCAAGCGCTTGTTCTGGACAAGTTTGCACGCAAATACCGCACTGAACACATTGCTTTTCAATAAAGGATAACTTGGGTTCTTCTGGGTTATCCAATAAAGCGCCTTCTGGACAACTGCCAACACAAGACATACAAAGAGTGCAGGCCTCTTTATTAATGCTGAGCCCACCCAAGAGCGAGGACTTCGGCAATACGGCTCCCTCGATCGGAATGGGGGTCTTAGCCTGTTTTTGCAAATGCTCTAAAACAGCTTCAAGCGTCTCTCGCTTTTGATTACTCAAACCAAAAGTTGCTGGAGTGCACAGAGGCAACAATGCGCCACGCTGACGTAATTTACCCATAGCGAGCGAAACTGGCCCAAGGTCGTCAGCAGCGCTAGCCTGGATCAACTGAACGCGAGCATCAAATCCATAAGCTTTCAGAATCGCATTCGCTAAAGCGCCTTGGGTTTTTAATGCATCACGATAGGCTGGATCTTCATCGCCACTCAAAAGCAAGATGACTTCACTAAAGCCATAACTCAGGGCGCCCAGCCAAAGATCTAGGCCAGTAGAAGCAATGTGCTCAATGCCATAAGGCAACACAAATGAAGGTAAGCCTTCAAACTGCTTAGACCTTAAATGAGCTGCACGCCCAAGTAGATCGATTAATTGTGTGCCGGCCTTGAGGGAGTGCAATAACAAGCTCGGTGCAGCTGTTTGCTTCGCTTTGGCGCTTTCCGAGCTAAACACATTAGCCAGTAATTTAATTTCTTTACCCTGGTGTTCAATGCTTGGGTAGTTATAGCGCATTGCGCCAGACGGACACACCGTGGAACAGGCGCCACAACCCATGCAAAGATTGGGGTTGACTTCAACTGTACCCAGCCCGCTCTTAAACAAAGAACTGATTGCCCCAGTAGAGCAGACATCAATACAGGCATTACAGCCTACTTTGCCGTTGCGCCCATGGGCGCAGACTTTCTCGTTATAGGAAAAGTATTTAGGTTTTTCAAACTCGCCAATTAATTCGAGTAATTGATTGGCGACGAGCGCTTGTTCAAATGGATCCTTCCCTGGGGCGAAATATCCCTGGGGCGTCTGACTCATGGGCATTAGTGGATCAACGCGTAAATCCATAATCAAATCAAATTCTGAATTTCGCTGACGCTCAACCCGATCAAACTGAATAGCTCCAATACTCGCGCAAGCCGTCACACAAGCACGATGTGATTTACATTTATCCAAATCAATCTGAAATGCATCATCAATCGCGTTTTCTGGGCAGGCATCAACACAAGCGCCACAACGCGTACACATCTCTGGATCAATCGGATTTTGTAGATCCCAATCAACTGAAAAATGACCGAGATAGCCATCCAGCTTGGTAACGCTTCCGGTGTATACAGGAAAATTTCTGGCAATCGGTAAGGCACTTGGCTCGGTACATAATACCGAGACATCAAGCGAGTCGCTCAATTTTTCAGCCCAAGGTAAAGCCTGTGTCCCAGGTCCAACAATGAGCAATCTTCCCAGACTTTCATAATTCACCACAGGCACTGGATCGGCCTGCGGCATTCCAGCCAAGGCAAGCAGGGCAGCAATCTTAGGGCCAGATGTTTTAGCCTCTTGGGTCCAACCAGCAACTTCGCGAATATTAACAAAGCGCAATGGTGCTACCAATGGCTTTTCACTTTGAGCAGCCAACTCATTAAATAAGGCGCCCTCTTGCGTACAAGCGACTAACAATGAATCATCGCCATCCAATGCCTTCAGAAACGAGCCCACCTCTTGTCGACACAAGGAGGTATGCATCGAGACCCCCAAAGCCTTAGCATCTAAAGGCATCGTGCCGTTGCAGTTACAGACTAATTTTTGGCTCATGAATCATTTTCTTTACTATTTTTCTTGTCCGAAGGAATGCTGGCAGAGGAAATCTCTCCTAGGTCATCGCTTGAATGTGTGGATGTTAAGTCAACTTGATCGCTAGATAGTAACTGCTGCTTACCATCTTCAGAGGGGGTGGCAGTAAGCTGCTTTTCATCCACCCCTGCACTATCGTCACCCTTGCGGAAAATATTGAGCATATCGGACTGCACCATGCGTTTGAGCATTTCTAGGGGGATGGGGTCAGGCTTAGAGTAATCATCAATATAGATATCCAAGCCATCCATCACATTGAAATGGGGGTCTGAAAACATCTTTTTCAGAGCGGCTTGTTGGACGGTAGGATCTACCCCTGGCTTCATAAAAGCAGAAAAGTCGGGAGCAAAGCGATCAATCTTCTCAACGTCTTCTAAAGTGGCAGGCGCCGGAAGGTCTTGATCCTGCAATGGATTATTGGAATCTGAGACTACTGTCTCGGGGACTAAATCGACTGGCTTTTTTTCTGGCTCTACTTGCTCACCCGCTTTACGGCGTGACCAGCGATTCAGAAAGCCCCCAGCCATTATTTTTCCACTGGGCGATCGGCGCCCTTAAATGATTCGGGGCGGTGGCGCTTCTTAGGCTCAGGATGGTAATGCTCGTTCACATACTCCTGTAACCAAGAAGCATGCTCAACCGTCAAGGGAATGTTATCTACCGATTCACCGCCATCTAATAAACGCCCTGCCTCGTTATAACTGACGGACAGGCGGTGAGGTACGGCGATAGTTGTTTCTGATTTAGCAAGCGCTATAGATGACTCATCAATATAGCGCTCAATATCCTCTTCTAAACGCCACATCACAAACCAGCATGGTTGAGTGGCGGATAAATTGAGATAGTAGCCTTCAGCTTCATCGGGAAACAAATTGAGTTCGTATCCAGTGAAGAGCCAAGATTCGCCATCATCATCACGCCCCAAAAACTGCCCAGCAATCTGATTGCTATGCTTTACAGTACTTTCAAAATGACCAAAATCAGGCAACACCTCTTGCGGCACCCATTTAAATGAAATCCATGGGTTGTCGATGTTCTGCTTACGCATCACTACTGCAAAACGCATAAATCCTCAGGTGTTCTGAACGACGATATTGGGAAATTTACTGCTCATGTCTTTTGAGAGAGTAGCAACTCGAATCGCAACCTGTCTAGCAATATTTTTATAGATGGCACTAATCGCGCCATCAGGGTCAGCCACTACAGTAGGTCTGCCAGCATCGGCCTGCTCACGAATGGAAAGGTTTAATGGCAAAGCACCCAAGAAATCAGTCCCATATTCTTTGCACATCTTCTCGCCACCACCAGTGCCAAAGATATGCTCTTCATGGTTACATTTCGGGCAAACGTAAGTACTCATATTCTCAATAATGCCAATGATGGGTACACCAACCTTCTCAAACATCTTGAGGCCTTTGCGCGCATCTAGTAACGCGATATCCTGAGGAGTCGTCACAATCACAGCACCAGTAACGGGGACCTTTTGGGCAAGCGTTAACTGAATATCTCCTGTACCTGGAGGCATGTCAACAATCAGATAGTCCAAATCACGCCAACGCGTTTGACGAAGCAGTTGCTCTAAAGCAGAGGTGACCATTGGGCCACGCCACACCATGGGTGCATCTTCTTCGATCAAGAAACCAATGGAACTTGCTTGCAAGCCATGCCCTTCCATGGGTTCAATTGTATTTTCTTCAATTGACTCTGGTCTACCAGTAATACCGAGCATCATCGGCTGACTTGGCCCATAGATATCAGCATCCAAAATACCCACCTGCGCGCCTTCTGCAGCCAAAGCCAACGCTAGATTGACAGCAGTGGTCGATTTACCAACACCACCCTTACCGCTAGCAACCGCAATAATATTTTTAACCCCTGGCAATAACTTCACGCCACGCTGTACTGCATGCGAAACAATATGACTGCTGACATTGAGGCTGACGTTTTTAACATCAGGCAAATTACGTAACGCGTTCATAACAGATTTACGGATTACTTCAAACTGGCTTTTTGCGGGATACCCCAGGGAAATATCTAAAGAGATATCGCCACCCTCAACGCGCAAATTTTTAACTGCTTTAGCTGTGACAAAATCTACCTGAGTATTTGGGTCGACCAAACCTTTTAATGCCGCCTGTACCGCTTCAATAGTGACTGCCACTACATTCTCCTAAGAATAGCCATGCCCTCATTGGGCATCTTGATGCATCGATTTGCGAATTGTTACGAATTTTTGAATAGTGGGTAGATTAACCGCACAAAGGATTCTTTGCAGAAAGTCGGTGCTGGCAAGCTAAAAGGTGGGATTTAGAAGATCCAGAGACTGAAGTAATAAACCGCCATCGACATCAGTGCGGTGGCTGGGATAGTAAAGATCCAAGCCCAGATGATGTTGCCAGCAATACCCCAACGAACTGCACTGGCACGTTGAGTCGAGCTAACACCAACAATAGCCCCAGTAATCGTGTGGGTAGTTGATACAGGAACACCAAGGGCTGTTGCCGCAAATAGAGTGATTGCCCCGCCCGCCTCAGCACAAAAGCCACCTACTGGCCTGAGCCATATGCAACATTTCATCCGTCATGTGCTTGACGTTATAGAGATGCATTGCCTCGGTACCGTTTTGAATTAAATCCGCTACGTCATCCATGGTGTTAATCAAAGAGAAGATTTGATCGCGATCGATGGGTGTAATAAAGGTCTTGTGCAGGCGACGATGCACCTCTTTCACAACATCATCACAAGCATGCTCGGCTTTATCTATCTCCTGGGTGTACTTCGCGCGTAGGGCGTCATCGTTGTAATGATCGATGAACTTAAGAAATGATTCAGTTGCGGCAACAATTTGCTCAGCATGCTAAGACTTAGTGAAGGACTGGAAAACCCGCATCCGTGATGAGCTGACTGGCGACCTCAGAACTTAGGCTTGTTTCTAATTCCACTGTTTGCGTAGCCAATTCTACCGAGACCTGAGCTTGTGGGTCTTGGGCCTGAATTGCACGGGTAACAGCATTAATACAGCCCCCACAGGTCATTCCAGATACTTTCAAGCTCAACATGGCAGATCCTCTTCGATATCGATCAAGTAATACCCCTAAAAACAAGTCATGAGGTAGATTATCTTCTATATGAGCACGCCAACAGCGACAAATTCCGACTTTTACACCCTCGATATTGGCGGTATGACCTGTGCCTCCTGTGTTGGGCGGGTGGAGAAGGCTTTGGGCAAGATTCCCGGTCTTGAAGCGGCAACAGTCAATCTAGCGACTGAGCAGGCCCGCATTAGACTAAAAAGTGGTTCTTTGACCACTATCGCAGATGTGATTGCAGCGGTGGAAAAAACTGGGTACGAAGCAAAACTCAGCAACTCCAAAGGTCCTCATTCAGAAAAACCACCGAAGTCTTTTTGGGCGACCGATGGTTTGGGTCGAGTAGTTCTTAGTTTCGCCTTGTCTGCCCCACTCTTATTACCGATGTTTCTCATGCCATTTGGCATTCATTGGAGTCTCTCATCACCCTGGCAACTTGCCTTAGCAACACCAGTGCAATTCATTCTTGGGTGGCGCTTCTACAAAGCTGGCTTTAAATCACTTATGGCCGGCGTTGGCAATATGGATTTACTGGTTGCCTTGGGGACTAGCTCGGCCTATGGCTTAAGTGTTTATCTGATGCTGACCTCGACTCATGCGCAACATGAACTATATTTTGAGGGTGCGGCTGTCATTATCTGCATGGTCTTACTGGGTAAGTGGCTTGAAGCGAGGGCAAAGCGCCAGACTAGTGAAGCGATTCGAGCACTGCAAAAACTCTGGCCAGAGCATGCCAAGGTTCTAGACCCCGCACTTGAAATTGATCGCAATACTGCATTAGACCAATATCGCGATCTCCCACTAGATCAAGTTCTCCCAAAAGATCGCATATTAGTATTGCCGGGAGAAAGAATCCCCGTTGACGGCATCATCCTGATGGGCAATGGCCATGTGGATGAGTCTTTGTTAACGGGTGAAAGCGAACCCCTAAAGAAACAGATGGGCTCAACAGTTATTGGTGGTGCACTGAATGGCGAAGGCGCCCTAGTCATTGAAGCGCAAGCTGTTGGTGTAGAAAGCGTACTCTCCAAGATTATTAACTTAGTTGAGGAAGCCCAAACACAAAAAGCACCGATTCAAAAACTGGTTGACCAGGTCAGCGCAGTTTTTGTACCTACCGTCATTGTGATTGCCATCCTTACCAGTATTGCTAACTGGCTATATTTAGATTCTGCATCGATTGCAATTTTGCGGGGAGTATCAGTATTGGTAATTGCTTGTCCTTGCGCACTTGGCCTGGCCACCCCTGCGGCCATCATGGCTGGTACTGGCGTAGCTGCGCGCTTTGGTATCTTAATTAAGGATCCACAAGTATTGGAGCAAGCGCATAAACTGGATGTCGTGGCCTTTGATAAGACGGGTACGCTGACGGTTGGTCACCCAAGACTGCTGGCACTGATTCCTTTTGTAAGTACGCCTAAGTCTGAAATCTTGGCTACTGCAGCAGGACTGCAATTGGGAAGTGAGCATCCCTTGGCTAAAGCGCTACTAGATGCAGCAAAGGAGCAGAACATCTCTCTAGTTGCAAACTCTGAGAGTAAGGGCTTGCCAGGCATCGGGATTGAGGGCATTCCTAACTCTGGACAGTGGGCCGGCAAACGACTTTGTTTACAAAGCATTGCTTCGCTTGATCAACATCCAGAGTACCAATCTATTCTTGCAAAAGCGCAAGCTTGCTTTGATCTTGGGCAAACTGTTTCAGTGCTGATGGATGCAGAAGCACCAGCAAACCCCATTGCACTCCTCGCCTTTGGTGATGAGCTCAAACCGAATGCCAAAGAGGCGATTGCAACATTACATCAACTGGATATTCGCACCGTCATGTTATCTGGTGATAACAAGGCTTCAGCAGCAAGAGTGGCGGAGTCGCTTGGTATTGATGAGGTGTTTGGGCAAATCATGCCTAGTAATAAAGCGGAAATTATTCGGCAATTACAACAGCGCAATACTGGAGAGCGGCGTCACTGGGTGGCCATGGTGGGCGATGGCATTAATGATGCACCAGCCTTAGCCTTAGCAGACGTGGGTATGGCTATGTCTACTGGTACAGATGTCGCAATGCAAGCCGCAGGGATTACTTTGATGCGAGGTGACCCCAGCTTAGTGGCTGATGCTATTGATATCTCCAAGAGAACTTGGAACAAGATTAGGCAAAACTTATTTTGGGCTTTTATATTTAATGCCACCGGCATTCCGCTAGCGGCACTAGGCTACCTCTCACCAATGCTTGCCGGCAGTGCCATGGCGCTTTCAAGCTTCTGCGTTTTGAGCAATGCCCTGCTATTGAAGCAGTGGCGACCTACTCATTAATTGGCGAGTTTATTTTGGACTCTTCCGAATCAATTCAATATCTCCATAGAGTGCGCGCGTTTCTGACTTAGTGTTATCGGTATCAGTTAACAATGCAATACCAATCACCTCTCCAGGATTTTCTCCATAAGCACGCTTGTAATCAGCAGCAAGATCTTGCTCATGTTTGCGCCAATCCCCCAGACCCTCCGAGCCCGAGTCAACCACAATCATTTTGATGCGAGATGTATGAGCATTCTCCAGAATGGTATTAACAGGCGTCTTCCCAGACCAGATATACATGAGGGTTGCATAAGGCATATCTTGCCCGCTAATTAAACTCGCCATCTCAAAGTTCATTTTTTCTTTGAGACCTAACTTAGATTTATTGCCATCAAATGCCACTAAGATACGCAACGGTGCATCATCATGATAACGTTCAGTGTTATCGGCTTCAGGGATAGAAGTGATCGCTTTCCACTCCCACTTTAACCAAAGATTTTGAGTTTGCCGTGGTTGTAACTTAATGGCCAACCCGGAAGCAGAAGTTTTTGAGTTGGCACTCAATACTGTTCTACCCTGGTAATTTTCCAAGCGATAAACAGTATTCTTTTTATAAGGAGCGATGCGATAAAAGTGCCACCCCACTGGCATGCCATCACGTGCAGTCTCGGCAGAAAATTTAGGCAGCTCTTCCTGTGCAGGCAACTGATCCAATGAAAGCACTTGCCCCGACTCGTCTTGTACCGAATCTCGCGAGAGACCAGCGCAAGCTACTAAATTCAACGCCACTATCAATATCCAGCCGTAAGCCCAAAAACGAGTGGTGACGACCTTATCAGCGAAAAATGGGTGTTTGAGACTCATCCTCCTATTGTCCCAAAGAAATAGCTAAGTCAGTCTAAAATCGTAACAGATCAAACAATAAAGAACTCGATGCGCTATCAACTACCCTCGCAATCTCCATCGAAATGGGCAGCGGTTTGCATCCTCATTGCTGCACTGATTCATCTTGCGCTGGGTTTTTCAATTGAGTTTTCTGTCGATGAGGCACATTACGCACTCTATGCCCAACATTTAGCATGGAGTTATTTTGATCACCCTCCACTCGTCGGCTGGATTCAGTGGCCACTAGTAGCCTTAACTTCCTCCGAAGGAATGATTCGACTCATCCCAGAATTACTTTGGATTATTTCTTGCTATCTCATCTATAGAGTCACGATTGAACTTCATCACCTGATTCAAGGTCGCAATACCGGCTATCTCACCAGCGCACTCCCCTCTGCAAGCAATTGTGGTCTGTTCGCTATTCTTGCTGTCATTGCAGCCCCACTACCGCATGTTTTAGCAATTGGCTTGTTGCCAGATAGCCTTTTGTCGCTATTCAGTCTTGGCTTAATGTTGATGGCTCTACGCTGGCTAAGACAAGATCAATTCAGCATATGGGAGTGGCTCATCACTGGAGCTCTTTTAGGTCTATCTGGACTTAGTAAGTACACGGGTGTCTTTGCTGCTTTTTCCTTGTTCTTAGTGCTGATCAGTTCATTCAAAAAACCTTGGATTACTAAAGCGGGCTTCTGGCTAGCAGTATTTATTACACTTCTATTGATCACGCCTGTTCTGTACTGGAACTGGATACACGACTGGATCTCCTTTAAATATCAAATCGCTCATGGCGGTGGAAGCGCTTGGGCATGGCGCAGAGTTACGGCTTTCCTGGGAATTCAAGTTGCCTGCTTTGGCCCTCTTTTGCTGCTCGGTGGATTTGTGTTTATGCGGGACTGCTTTCATGGTTCGAAGCTCTCATTAGTATCTTTGCTGAGCTTTTTCTTCATTCCATTTACCATCTTTACAGCTCTGTCAGGTGGTGGCGGATTGCCTCACTGGACAACTCCTGCTTGGTTTTGTCTCGCACCCTTTGCTGGTATTGGTTTAGCAAAAGCTTGGTCAATGCATCATCGCCTGTTGATCCGCTTATTGTTGAGTATTCAAATTCTGCTGTGCTTCCTTGGGTTTGGATTAGTGTTAGCCGGTGGTATTTCTTCAGCCTCCATGAAATCCAATCCGATTGCAGATCTATATGGTTGGAAAATGGCAGGGCAAAAAGCCATACAACTTGCACAAGCAAATAAAGTGGATGGCATTGCCGTTCAAAACTGGACGCTGGGTAGTCGCGCAGCCTGGTATGCGAGTCCAACCCCCGTGTTCGTTCTAGATCAACGCCAAGATCAATTTGATATATGGTTTGGGCAGCTACCTCCAGGTGCTAGCGCACTACTCATCAATTGGTCTGGGATGAGCTTTACTAGGCCCACCGGAAATAAGCCAGGATTCGAGAGATGCGAGCCCTTAGACAGTATTGAAATCCAGCGTTTTGGACAGAATTTGTCAAAATTTGACTTTAGCCTCTGCACTAACTGGCAAAACTCTGCTTTACCGAAGTAATTTTAAGATCTTAGCTACACAAGGCATTATCCTTACGCCTATGAGTTCACAACCCCAAAGCACCCCTAAATCCACATCTGGGTGGAAAGCAGTGCTGAAGCGTGCTTGGCCAACTATTCGTATTTTATTATCGCTTGCCCTCCTCTGGAAGGCGACAAGCGGCATTGATTGGCACACCCTATTCAATTCAGAAATCAACATGCAGCCGAAGTGGTTTTTAGCTGCTGGCCTCTGCATTACTTTGGCTTTTATTTGCGGAGGTTTACGCTGGGGTTTTCTCATGCACAAAGTAGGATTTCAAGGTAGCACTGCAGACTACGTTGCACTCTATTTCGCGGGCGGGCTTATTAACCAAGGCCTCCCGAGTACCCTCGGTGGCGATAGCTATCGCGCGATTACAGCAAGTCACTTAAATAGCGGTGGCAAATTTAGCGAAACTAAAGAACTTGATGAAGAGTTGCATCACAAAGTTGATCTAGAGCATGCGCCACCTAAATTGCGCCTGAGCTTTTCTATGGTGCTGGTTGATCGTTTGTTGGGCTTGGCTGGTAATAATCTTTTGGGTGGCATTGGCCTCATTTTGGGTGGTGCTACTTTAGCTACGTGGGGAACCGCTCTTGGCTATGGTGTCACCGCTGTCATGATTTTCGCAGGCTTAGCGATTGCCTTGATTTTGGCTTGGACACCAAGCCGCGATCTTCTCCAAAAGGGATTAGACCGATTGCAAATGAACCATGCGCTCCCGGGTATTCGGTTGGCGTTTTCCTGGCCCATGAATATTGCCCAAGCGAGCTTTGCAATCTTCATTCACTTTCTGACGATTCTTGCTTTAGGTTTTTGCTTGAAGGCCTATGGTGCTGATGCACCCATCGAAGGTCTCATGATTGGTCTGCCTGCCTTAAGCCTCCTATTAATGTTACCTATTAGCATCTCGGGCTGGGGGCTGCGTGAAGCAACGCTCTCTTCAGTATTAGCACTGTGGGGAGTTAATCCATCCCTGACAGTCCTGGCATCGATAAGCTATGGCGCACTGACAGTACTATGCGTACTACCAGGTGCCTACTTTTTATTAAAACGAAAATAATATTTAGAGTCAAACTATGAGTATTAGTGTCAACACCATGCGCGCGATCGACCATTGGATCGGTGTTCCGCTTTGCGCTGTAGCAACTCCGCTAGTCGCTTTAGTTGATGGTATCAAGAACATCTTCTCTCGCGAAGCAAAAACGCCACGCAAACTTCTCTTCATTGAGTTATCAGAAATGGGTAGCGCAATTCTGGTGGACCCAGCGATGCGAAACGCTCAAGCCCGTGGTGCAGAGATATTCTTTCTGATCTTTAAAAGTAATCGCGCTAGCTTAACTTTATTAAACACCGTCAAACCTGAGAATATTTTTACGATTGATTCTTCCAGCTTAGGTGGTTTGATTAAAGATACCCTGCGTTTTCTCATTTTCGCCCGCCGTCATCATATCGATACTGTCATTGATCTAGAGCTGTTCTCGCGCTTTACCGCTTTGTTGACTGGCCTTTGCGGTGCCCGTCGCCGCGTGGGTTATCACATCTTCCACGGTGAAGGCTTATGGCGTGGTTCGATGCTCACTCGCAAAGTTCACTACAACCCACATATTCATATTACGAAGAACTTTCTCTCTTTGATTCATGCGGCATTCGCAAGCAAGATCGAAATTCCTTTTAGCAAAGTTCACATCTCCGATGCTGAAGTGAAATTAGAGCAAGCGGTGATTGATCCAGTAGTAATGGATAAGGTTCGTCAACGAATTGATAAATTGGCAAGTGAAGCTGATATTTTATTTACCCAGGGTAAAGGCCGTCTTATTCTGATCAATCCTAATGCGAGTGATTTATTACCGCAACGCCGTTGGTCACAGCAGCGCTTCTCTGAGCTGATTGTTAGCATTCATCAGAAGTATCCAAGCGATCTCATTTTGATTACAGGATCCCCTGCTGAATTTGAGTATGTCGAAAAAGTCCGTGCAGTTGCCAATGTTAAAAACGCAGTAAACTTTGCAGGTCAGGTGAGTTTTGCTGAATTGCCCCCGCTATATACATTGTCAGATGTCATGGTTACCAATGATTCTGGGCCTGGGCACTTCTCGGCCGTGACCCCACTCAGGACTGTTGTGCTCTTTGGCCCTGAAACTCCAGCGCTTTATGGCTCTGTTGGTAATTCGATTGCGATTACTGCAAACCTAGCCTGCTCACCTTGCGTTAGTGCCGCCAATCATCGTAAAACACCATGCCACGATAACGTTTGCATGCAAGCCATTACAGTTGCCCAAGTCTTAGAAAAGGTTTCGATTCAAATTCGAGGCGCCGATCAGGTAAAGAATCGCTCCTTGGCATGAGTAATAAGAACTTCTCGCTAGCGGCATGGCTTCTTCCACTTTTGCCAATAGTCTTGGCGCGTGTCATTTACTTTGGCGACCTACAAACCAGCAGTTTTTTGCTCATCAACCACCTTACCCAAGTAGTGCCAGACACTATTTGGGCCTTCCTCACTTATTTAGGTAATGGCTGGGGAGTATTTGCAATTACCTTCCCCTTGCTTTTACTAGCGCCCCGAT
>Ga0194037_1001493_pt1 | contig 16830 bp, 11 predicted proteins | sample JunL306m_MetaG_FD_148653 | JGI IMG/M metagenome (GOLD analysis project Ga0194037, IMG submission 148653) | Anoxic zone freshwater microbial communities from boreal shield lake in IISD Experimental Lakes Area, Ontario, Canada - Jun2016-L304-6m | ecosystem: Environmental > Aquatic > Freshwater >...
CAAAGCGAAAGTGACTACGAAAAAAGCCTACGGTTTTAAAAGCCTAGAAGTTGTGAAACTGGCATTATATCATACTCTTGGGAAGCTGCCTGAACCGGAGTCAACCCACAGATTCTGCTGAAGAGCCATATTACCTGTCCGGTTGCCAATACCGGCGCTCTCGGCGCGGTATAACCGGTTCCCCGCGGCCCGAGAAGGCTAACACCGGCGGGCCAGGCGCCGGATGCCTTGGGACCAAAGATCTTGTTGTCGGCGGTGTTGATGTAAAAATCGCCATTGGCGCCGGTTGCCGCCGCCGGATCAGATGTTCCGCTCCATATGGTCTTGCCGTCAATGCCGTTTGCTCCGCTCGCGCCGGTAAGCCCTTGAGGACCGGTCGCGCCGGTATCCCCCTTAACCCCCTGAATCCCCTGCGACCCTTGTGCGCCGGTCGGCCCAACCAGCGAAACACCGGCGGGCCAACCGTTAACCGTCTTGGGGCCAAAGAGGGTGTTGGTCGCGGTGTTGAGGTAGAAATCGCCGATAGTTCCGATTGGCGCTATCGGGTCGCCCTCGCCGTTCAGAATGGTCTTGATTCCCGACGGCGCGGCGGTCGTCTGCAGGGATTTGTCGGGAAACACAATCCCCTTGGCGTTCGGAGCAAGTTGCAAATAGCCGCTCTCCACATTCAGGTCGCCATCCGGCACACTGACATCGGCAAGCGCGACAGTCGGCGCCGTGAGCAACACGGCACAGCAGCATGGCACCAGACATCGCCTGATTGAAACCGTGGTTTTCCGCATGATTTACATCCTCCTTCGTTGGTTGAATTGCCCGCCGGCTCAAGCGTATCGGAGCCGACTGGGCTGTTTAAGCTGGAAAAAGCAGTGAGTGAAGGTCCCCTCAAGCGCTCCCCATCTTATCTTTATCGCTGCTATTGCCACTTAAGGTGGTGTCACCATTCCGTTGACATAATGAAGCATGATCCCAATTTGTCATTCTGAGCGAAGCGAAGAATTTGCTTTTGCTTATTGGTCTGTCAAATCTACAGCAGATCCTTCGCTATCGCTCAGGATGACAGCTCTGTCAACGGAATGGGGACATCACCGACGCTTTGTGGCGGCCATCGCCCTGATCACGATCTTCATCAGGGTTTATCCCCGTCCTATTTGGTTCCGGCTCGTCCGTTTAGGATGAAACATCAATTACATTGACATTACCCGACGACTGGTGTTATCGTCGGTGATGTCCCCATCCTGTTGACATAAATCTAACATATCGTTACAAATCAGTAGGTTGGCAGAGACCAGCGATTTCATGAAAATAGAGGAAAAATGCTCAGTTACGAAATCGTGTCAACAGGATGGGGACATCACCTTATCGTCAGTATAGTCAAATAAGCAAATTCCTCTCCCTCCCTCGGAAGTTCCCCCGGATAACTCCCGATTTTCCCCAGAAAATCCCGAAAATCCCTCGACGTAATCTCTTACTTGTAATACCAGCAGGGTAATGTATGCGGTTATTTGGGGACGAGAAATGCAAATGGTCGATTCCTGCCTGGTTACCGTTTGTGGTCACGGCGTCGGTTGTTTCGGCTCTTATTATTTCCTTGACCACCTTTATTCTCTGGTCAGAGGCCCGTCAGAGAAAGATAGACGCCGCAATCACGACCAAGAATCTAGCCATGCTGGTTGCCGGGCAGGTTAACGCAATTTTTGCCCGAGCAGACTCCCTGGTGATGTCAACCGCCAACTATTACAACGAGGCTGTCCGCGAACATCATCATCCGGAGAAGACACGCGTCAATGCGTTCTTGAAGCGCGAACTCTTGCAACTGCCTGAAGCGGAACACTTGCGCATATTGGACAGCGAAGGAATAGTGCAATTTAGTGACGACGACCTCGCGGGTGTCAGGTATGCCGATCGGGCATTTTTCATCCGTGCGCGTGATAATCCTTCATCCGGCCTGCTCATTGACGGTCCCCTGGTCGGACGCGTGTCCAATAAACCGTTGCTGATCTTAGCGAGACGACTGAACAACCCCGATGGCTCATTCAATGGCGTCGCCTACGCTATCATCACCCTGGATAGCCTGGAGCAGCTTTTTTCCCGGTTGGATGTCGGGAATTCCGGCCTGGTAGTCTTGCGTACGCTCGACCTGTCGCTGGTGGCCCGTTACCCCCATCTTGCCTTTGCTGAAAAGGAGGCAAACAGGCGTAATGTGTCGCCGGAGTTACGGGCCTCGATCAAGCGACACCCTTTCGCGGGCACCTATGAAGCCACTTCTCCCAATGACCAGGTGCATCGAGTTTTCACATATCACAAACTGGATGGGTACCCTTTCATCGCCGTTGTGGCGCGCTCTTCCGACGATTTCATGGCTGGCTGGCACTACAACGCGCTGTTCCAGATTTTGCTCTTTGGGGCCATGCTCTTCGCAACCCTCACCGCGTCACGGCATTTTTATAAATCTTCCAGAAATTTCAATGCAATAGAAGCGCATTGGCGGTCTGAACTGTTGCAGCTTCATTCCTTCACTATTGCGATCCTGAACTCTTTATCCTCCGAAATAGCTGTCCTGAATCCCGACGGCGTAATAATCGCGGTCAACGAATCCTGGCGGCGTTTTGCCTTGGAAAACAGTCTTGAGCCCGACCAGGTTCCGCCCCACACTGAGATCGGCGCCAATTACCTCGCGGTTTGCCGGTCAGACGATTCCGGATTAGACGCCTATGAAGGGATCCGATCAGTGCTTGATGGAAAATTATCCAATTTCACCATGGAGTACCCCTGTGACTCACCGGAAATGACTCACTGGTTTGTCTTAAATGTCACCCCTCTTGGTAAGGATAGTAGCCAAGGTGTTGTGGTCAACCATACCGAAATCACGCAACAGAAGCAGTGCCAGATAACTGCCGAGAACCTCGAATTCGAGGTCAATATACTTCTCCAGCGCCTTTCCCTTGCCACCGTTGCGGCCCATATCGGGATATGGGACTATCAGTTGGAAACAAACGTGATTGTCTGGGATAAGTGGATGTATTCCCTGTACGGAATTCGCGAAAGCGATTTTTCAGGCGCCTATGAGGCATGGACGTCCGGATTACACCCGGACGACATGGTGCGATGCCAGGAGGAACACGACCAAGCCATTCGAGACGAAAAGGAATTTGATACTAAGTTCCGGGTGATCTGGCCAACCGGTGAAATACGACATATCAAGGCATCCGCGGTGGTGTTGCGTGATGTCGAGGGCAAACCGCTGCGTATGCTCGGCGTCAATTACGACATTACGCGACAGATACGCAACGAGGAAAGTTTGCGCCAAGCAAAGGGTAGAGCCGAGGCCGCCACGGTAGCCAAGAGCGCCTTCGTCGCCAACATGAGCCACGAAATCCGGACGCCGATGAACGCGATCCTTGGTTTGGCCTACCTCCTCGAAAAGGAGGCCCTGCCGGGGGATGCGAACGACTTGGCTCGAAAAATCCGCCGGGCTGGTCGTTCGTTGCTGGGCATCATCAACGACATCCTGGATTTTTCCAAGATTGAGTCCGGTAAGCTGGAGCTGGAGCAGGCCCCCTTTGATTTTAGCGGCGTCATCGACAACCTGGCCACGATCATGGCCGGCAGCACAGAGGCCAAGAATCTCGAACTCATCATCTCCCCACCACCGAAAAGAATCGGGCGGTTGCGCGGGGATGCGTTACGGCTGGAACAGGTGCTCATCAATCTTACGAGTAACGCGGTCAAATTCACGGAGCATGGTCAGGTGAGCTTGGCCATCAGCGTGGTCTACGAAAATGACGAAAACATTACATTACGTTTTGCCGTTTGTGATACCGGGATCGGTATTTCCTCCGAAGCACAGCGAAAAATTTTTGCCCCGTTCTCACAAGCGGACGAATCGACCAGTCGCCGCTTTGGCGGCACCGGACTGGGACTGACGATCAGCCACAAATTGGTCGCGCTCATGGGGGGCGATCTCCAGGTCACCAGTGAGCCCGGCAAGGGGAGCGAGTTCCGGTTCGCTCTGACGTTTGCGCGGGAAGCGGAGATATGGGGCTCCAGTCCGGAAATGTCAAACCTTGAAACGCCGTTGCCGAGCAGTAACCGGCAACGGCTCCTTGGCCTGCGGATACAGGTCGTTGATGACAGTGATATAAACCTGGAAGTCGCCCAGCGCATCTTTGCCGGCGAAGGGGCTCAGGTCATTCTTGCCAACGATGGTCGGCAAGCCGTGGAGTGGTTGCAAGCCCATCCGAACGAGGTCGATATTGTCTTGATGGACGTGCAGATGCCGGTCATGGATGGCTTTGAAGCCGTGCGCGCCATCCGACTTCTGCCGACCTTGGCTGACGTGCCGGTGATCGCGCTTACCGCCGGCAACTTTATTGAGCTGCAAACAATTGGTGACGAGGCCGGCATGAATGGCTTCATCGCCAAACCCTTTGATGTGGATGCCGCCATCGCGTTGATCATCAAGCTTACGGGTCACGCCGATACCGGGGCGGCCCCGGTCAGGAAGACACCCCCCGCAACGGACCACGACCTCCCCGGCCTTGCCGTGGGACATGCCTTGATGATCTGGAAAGATCCTTCGGCCTATCGGCGGTACCTGCGGAAGTTCGTTCGTGATTACACCGACATCGTGGCGAGGATGGCGCCTTTGGAGCAGGCCGCGAGCGCCGCGGTGACGCACAAGCTGGCGGGCGCCGCCGGCAGCCTGGCGCTCACGGAGGTTTCCGTGATGGCGGCTGAATTAGAGCAGACGCTTCGCGCCGGCGGAGATCCTACCGACGGTTTCCAGAGCTTACAAGTTGCACTGGAAACGGCGGTGACGTCCATTGCGCGCTACGCGCCCCCCGATGAACAGTCGGAGGGGGTCGTTTCCGGTTCATTCGATCACGAACAAGTAGCGACAGTGCTGGCGCGGCTGCTCGTCGTCTGTGACACCGATAGCCCGATTACGGTCAGACCATTCTTGGCGGAACTGGACCAAGTATTGGCGCCGGCGAGCCTCGCGGCGCTCCATATCGCGCTGGAAAACTACGATCTGCGGGGCGCCGAGTCGGCCGCCCGCTCGTTGGCCGACTCGCTGAATATCGCACTGGGAGCATGACGATGACGGGTCCAATCCTGATTGTTGATGACGAACCGCACAACCTGGCGGCTTTGGAACAAATCCTGTCCGGCGACTATCACCTGGTCTTCGCCCGCAACGGCGCCGATGCGCTTGTCGCCGTGGCCAAGCATGGACCCTCCTTGATCCTGCTTGATATCGAGATGCCCGGCATGAACGGCTATGCGGTGTGTCGCGATCTCAAGGCTGACAAGCGTACTGAAGGTATCCCGGTGATCTTCGTTACCAGCCGCGCCGAGGTGGGGGATGAGCTTGCCGGATTCGCGGCCGGGGGGGTTGATTACCTCACCAAACCTCTCTCACCCGCGATTGTGTCGGCGCGCGTACGGACTCACCTGTCGCTGGTGCGTACGACCCTCCTGGAAGAGAGTTACCATGACGCGATTCACATGCTGGGCGAGGCCGGTCACCACAACGACAACGACACGGGCTCCCATATCTGGCGTATGGCCGCCTATTCCAGGGCGCTCGCGGGCGCCCGCGGCTGGAATGCCGATGCCTGTGATCGCATCGAACTTGCCGCGCCCATGCATGATACCGGAAAAATCGGCATCCCCGATTCAGTGCTCAAGAAGCCCGGCACGCTGGACGTAGCGGAGCGGGAGATAATGAAAACCCACTCCAAAATGGGATACGACATCCTCTCCAGGAGTCAGGCGCCCGTATTTCAGATGGCCGCCGAGATTGCCCTGCGGCACCATGAGCGTTGGGATGGCGGCGGCTATCCGGACGGACTCGCGGGAGACTCCATTCCTGAAGTAGCGCGTATCGTTGCCATAGCGGACGTCTATGACGCCCTCTCGATGAAACGCCCCTACAAAGACGCGTGGCCATTCGAACGGGTCATGACGACGATGCTGGAAAGCTCAGGCAGCCATTTCGAGCCGCGTCTGGTCGAAAAGTTTCTCTCAATTCTACCGCGAATCCTCGACATTCAGGCAACCTGGAATGCCCGGGAATCGGTTCAAACTTCTGAAGAGAAAAGAGGCTCACCATGAACGACACGACCGACCTCCTTGAACAGGCGTCTACGCTACGCCGACAGGCCGAAGATTTCTACCGGAAAACAACAGCGCGAACACCGGAAATGCTGGACGACCTCTCGCCCGAGGAGATATTACTGATGCTCCACGAATTGAGGGTACATCAGATCGAACTGGAGCTGCAGAACGCAGAACTACGCCGGGCACAGGTGGAACTGGACTCCGTCCGGGCACGCTATTTCGACCTGTATAACCTGGCGCCGATGAGCTATTTTACGCTCAGCGAGATGGGGGTTATCATAGAGGCCAACCTCACGGCCGCGACCCTGCTGGGTATGCCTCTGGGTATGGTGGCCAAGCAGCCGTTCACCCGGTTTATCCACAAGGATGACGAGGACCTCCACTATCTGCGGCGTAAACAGCTCTTTAAGACCGGCGAACCGCAGGAGTATGAGCTGCGGCTGGTTTCCAGCGCCGAGACGACTGTCTGTGGATACGTGACGGCTACCGTCGTCCGGAACGACAGCGGAGCGGCCGTGTGTCGCTTGGTGGTGAGCGACATCACCAAGCGTAAGATAACAGAAGAGCGACTGGCGCAACTCCACCGCGCACTGCGCACCATTATCGGGAGCGCCCCGGTCGGGATTGATAAAACCGACGTAGTAACCGCCGCTACGGACCGCCGTCCGGTGATTCTGATCGTGGACGATGATCCGAACACGATCTCGGTGTTGGTCATGGCGCTGGAAGAGCTGTACGAAATCTTGTGCGCCACCAACGGGCCCCAGGCGCTGGAGCTGGCGAACCGGCAGTCCCCTGATCTGATCCTGCTCGATATGATACTCCCCGAAATGGACGGCTTTCAGATTCTGGCGGCCTTGCGCGAGTCGGAGAGGACGCGGCGCATCCCCGTGCTCTTTATCACGACCAGCCGTGACGCGGAGAGCGAGAGCCACGCGCTCCGCTCCGGCGCCGCGGATTTCATCCATAAACCGTTCAATTACGAGCTGCTGCGGGCCAGGGTCGCCGCGCATCTGGTTCTGACGACCCAGGCCGCCGCCTTGCGCAATCTGGCCGACGAACTGACCCAGGCCCAGACCGTCGCCAAGATCGGTAGCTGGCGGATTGCCGGCAAGGAGAACCGGCTGACCTGTTCGGACGAAACCCGTCGCATGTTCGGCATCGCGCTGGGGATACCGGTCAGCCACACCGACCTGACCGCCCGGATTCTTGACCCCGCGGAGCGCTCCGCCGTTAATGCCGCGTGGCTGGTGGCGCACTACGATATCACCTATCGCATCGAGACGGCGGGGGAGAGCAGGTGGATTCGCGAACAGGCGCGGTTTGACGCCGACGACGATGGCTTGCGGGTCGGCGTTGGGACGGTTCAGGACATCACCGACCAGAAAGGGTACGAACAGAAGCTGTTTCAGGCTCGCGAGGAGGCCGAAACCGCCAACCGCGCCAAGAGCGAGTTCCTCTCCAACATGAGTCACGAGATCCGGACCCCTCTCAACGGAATCATGGGGATGGCCCAGCTCATGGAATACACCGAGTTGAGCCGGGATCAGGCGGAATCTCTTGACATCATCATCTCGTCGTCGCGGAGTCTCCTCTGTCTGATCAACGACGTCCTTGACCTCTCCAAGATCGAATCGGGCAACATCGAGGTGGAGCATCGGGATTTCAGCCTCCGGGCGAGTATCAACGATGTCATCAAAACTCAGATCTCGCTGATCCATAAAAAGAAACTGAGCATAACCAGCGACATCCCCGCTGAGGTCCCCGACAACCTGACCGGCGACCAACTCCGTCTGAAGCAGATCATCCTCAATTTTCTGGGGAACGCCATCAAGTTTACCGACCAGGGAGGCATCCGGATCACGACCACGGTCGTCAACCGCACTAAAACCCTGGCTTTGCTGAAAATTGGCGTGACGGACACCGGTATCGGGATCAGTCCCGAGGCTCTCACCAAAATATTCGCCCCCTTTGTCCAGGCGGACGCCACAACTACCCGGAAGTACGGAGGCACCGGTCTGGGTCTCTCTATCTGCACCCGGCTGGCGGAATTGATGGGAGGAGCGGTCTGGGCGGAAAGTGTCGAAGGAAAAGGAAGCGCCTTCTTCCTGCAACTCCCCTTTGTCGTCAATGAAGTCGTCGTCGAACAGCGCCGACGGAGCCGCGACCGAAGCGCGCCACGGTGGGAGGGTGCGCCCTTGCGGGTACTCCTCGTCGACGATCAGGAGACCCACCGGTTCTTTGCCCGGCGGTTCCTGGAGATGCTCGGGCATACCGTCGTCGAGGCGTGCGACGGGCGGGAGTCCGTGGCGCGGTGGGAACGGGACGGTTTTGACCTGGTCCTGATGGATGTCCGGATGCCGGGGATGGACGGTATCGAGGCGACCCAGGCGATTCGCCAACAGGAGCGGGATAAGGGAGGACATACCCCCATCATCGCCCTGACTGCCCGGGCGATGCGCGAAGAAGAGGCTGGTATCCGGAGCCTTGGGTTCGACGGATACCTGGCCAAGCCGATCGAGTTCAACGCCCTGCTGGAGGAGATGAATCGGTGTCTACCGGAGCATGAGGTAGCAACATGAAACGTAACACCTGACTCACGTCCTTGTTCGTAAAAAACGGATCGAAGATTCGTCCACAATATAAGAGGAGGCGAGGTATGGGTCAAGCTTATGATATCAAATTGAAAGTTGAACAAGTTATCAAGGATAAGAATTTGAATGAACATGAAGTTAAAGGGACTATTGGTCTCTACTCCGGAATTATGTTTGCTTTTATACGGTCGGATACCCCTGACAATAAGGATAAATTGATAAAGCTTAGAGCTGCTGTCAAGAAAGTTCTTTGTATTGATGTCTGATAGTACTTAAGGCGAAAATGAATACTTATATGTATAATATTATTAAATATGGGAGAACATGATGAATATATCAATAAAAGCAAAAGTTATTCTGGTAGTTTTTGTCAGTCTAAGCCTGGCGGCTTCGAGTATAATTTATTTTATAAACAACTCATACAACAACAATATCAATATTATAGCCGAGCAATCCCTGAAGATTGCAAATGAAAGCTTTAACAATTTGGAAAAAAATGATGCCAAAATGCTTTCCGCGGCTATTGATATTATTATATCCGATAAGGAAATTCAGGAAGTGTTTGCTTCCAAAAATCGTGAAAAGTTAATTCAGTTGACCACTCCTCTCTACAAAACTCTAAAGGAACGCTATGGAATCACTCACTGGTATTTTCTCAATACCGAAGATAAAGGAACATGTTTTCTTAGAGTCCATAAGCCTGCACGGTTTGATGATGTTGTAAAAAGAAAAACATACATTAATTCTATTGCAACAAAAGGATTTGGTGTTGGAAAAGAGCTTGGAAAAACAGCGTTTGCACTACGTGTAGTTCATCCTTTTACCGACAGTGCGGGCAAATTGATGGGCTATATTGAACTTGGCGAAGAAATAGACCATTTTATTGATCTGGTAAAAATTCAGAGCGGCAATGAAATAACAATGCTGATTTCAAAGCAGTTTTTGGATGAAAAGGAATGGGGAAACATACAGTCGGGAAAGGGCCTTAAAAACAACTGGGGAGATCTGAAAGATATGCTTGTTGTTGGATCAACCTATAATGATAAGACACTTGTCAATGCAGATGTAAAACTTGAAGATATTTCCGACAATGGTGTTGTGATGGGGATTGAACATCAAAATAATAAATATTTCACAAAAGGTATTATTCCTGTTTATGACGCCAATAAAACCAAGGTTGGTGGACTTTTGATCCTTAAAGATATTACGCCTCTTTATGTAGAAATGTCAGCGGCTAAACAAAAAACAATACTTGTTGTCATGTTGCTGGTGGCGGTGTTATGCGGTATTATCATTATGATTCTTAACAACCTTATTTTTAAGCGTTTAGCTTTCACTATGCAGGTATTAACCAGGGTAGTTGGTGGTGATTTTACTACCAGGATTCCGGTAACCGCCGACGATGAGATTGGTAAATTTGAATCATTGCTGGAGTCATTTAGAAATCTGTTTATTAATTCAATAAAAGAATTTATCAAGGAGTAAGTGAGGGGAGCAGCCGGAATTTCTCAGTACACATCCTTCAGACACCACGAGGATCGCCGAGATCAAAAAACTCATCCCCGAGGCCATGGGGTACTACCGGAAATGAACTGCTACCCCTTGCCGATCTTCTTGATATACCGACCAAACAGTTCTCCATTGAGTTCCTTCAACCTGCGTCGCGCACGGATCAGTTCCTGATCATCACGCTGCACGCCTCGCAGGAATTCGGCGTACCTAAGATACTCGAACCAGAGCCGCGGCGTACTGACTCTTGTCTCTTCCTCGGCTTTTTGCAGAGACTCCAATAACTCCGTCCGCGACCCATTCGGACCGAGCGTGAAGAGGTTGCGCAGCCATCCCCAGACAGGCAGCCACGGGAGGAGTTCGTCCGGTTCCTCCGCCTCGCTTTCCGCAAACGCGATCAGTTCCCGCATGTTTTGGTCCGCGAGATGAGACAGATCGACTTCCAGCGGGTCCTGTAAAAACGCCTCCCGATACAGATCCAGCGCCGCGTCAGCGGCGCCGAGCCGGCAGAGGGCGTCCCCCCGATACGCCAGAAATTTCCCCATGGGTTCAATTCCGGCATCAACCGCCCGTTCAAACCATGCCTCCGCCTCCTTGTAATTCTCAAGCCGACAACAAATCAGCCCCACATGGAATCGCGGAGGGATAAAGATGAGTTCCGGCGTGTCCAGTGTCGACAGCTCAGCCGTTATGAATTCCAGCAGGGCAATGTTCAGAGGGTCGGGGAGGTGAGCGGCGCGGGTGTCGGCAAGTTCACCGTAAAGCCGGTGGATCCGCGTAACTTCCCGTGGCGACTCCCGGTGCCGGGCAAGACGCTCCCGCCACGTCACGACCAGATCAAACTCGTCTCGAATTTCGGGGTCATCGAGACGCGCCTCAACGATCTTGCCGTACTTGACCATGGCCGCGTCAAAATCGAGGCAGCGCAGGGCGTCGTACGCCTGATTGAGCCAGATGGTGCGCCGGTTGTCGGCAAAGAGGTCAAGCTGCTCCGTCTGCTGCTCCGCCACCGGACGCCACTGCCTCCGTTCGGTCAAATCATCCTGTCGCCAAAGCGACATATCAGGCGCCATATGACCCCCTACCTTTCAAGGTTGGTTGCTCTGTCCCACGGGCACCTCAAAATGCTGCTGTCCATAGGAAAATCGCACCTTGTCGGACATAATCTCTTCCACGCTGACCCCGCTTACCGTTTTGCCTTTCCCTACCGAAACGCCGTTGATGATCGCCAAGCGGTCGGCGGCGTCCATGTGGTAGGCGATGCCGCTTACCGTGATTTTTGGTGGAGTCGCGGGGGAAGGGGGCGCGGGCCCCTTTGGTGGTGCGATATACGGCGCCGGTTCGGCCGTCACAACGGCGGGAATGTTGGACGTGGCGGCGATAGGCTTGGCATGCGCGGGGGGCGCCGCGGTCGGCGTCGGTTTTGGCGCCTCCTGTCGTATATCCTGATATGACCGCGGCGCCGCCGTGCGTGAGGGGACGGGTGAGGAAGCAGCGGCATGCATGTCAGTTCTAACCGGCGAGGGCGGTGGAGCCGGTCTGGTTCCCGTCCGTGCGATGACGAGATAGGCGACCACGCCGAGGGCTACGGTCCCCGCAAAGCCGCCGGCAATGAGGGGCCGAATAGTATCCGCGGCCGGCCGCCGCGAGTCGCCGAAAATATCCTTGGTAATGTCGACCCGTTGCCCCTGCTGGGCGGCCTTCTCTTTTTCCAGTTTTTTCAAGGCATTGAGAATCGAACTCATGGCGGAGCGCCTCCCGCGCTCTTCACGGTCAACCGGGGGACGTTGAGTCTCCCGGTATGGTAGAGCATCACCAAGGTATGTTCCCCAACTTTTCCGTCAATAGGGAGGCCGCACTGTCTCTGAAACTGTTCCAGCGCGCCGATGGTTTCCCGGTCGAATACCCCGGTGGGCTTCCCTGGATAGACACCGGCGGTCGCCAGGAGCCGCTGAAGGCGGATAACCCGCGCTCCCGAGGTCGCCGGGGTGGCGATGATCTCCTGATAATTCCGCCAAGGGACGTATCCCTCCCCTGACCAGAGTGTCGCAAGTTCATCCAGAGAGATGGTGGATACGCCGGATAGCGCCGGGGTTATACGCGCCTCGTTTCCGGCGACCCCGGTGATGGCAAGATACCGTTTACCGATGTTGCCCGGCAAGGAGAGTTCCAGCAACGCCGGCGAATCGAGCCGGAGCAGGTCGCTGAGGGACCCGTTCACTCTGAGGAGTCTGAGCCGGCGGCTCTCGGCAAGCTGTTGGAGTCGAGGGGGAACGCCCCCCTGAGCTTTCACCGCCGGCCGCACTCCCCAGAGGCGCCCCACGGCGTTGAATGCCTGAATAATGTTTTCGCTTTCAGGAGTTGCCGCCAGTTCCCGCTGTAGAGGAGTGCTCGCTCCGTTGCCTGTTCCGGCTACCGCGGCGGTAACTCCGGAGTTTGAAACGAGTGGCGCCGCATGCCACATCGCGCCGAGATAGAACGCCGCGCCAAGAAGGAGCATGCCGGCTCCAATGGCCGCGCCCCGGACGGGACGAAAGAGCCGATCCTTCCGGCCTTCCCGCCGTATCTCGTTGATGGCCGTATGGATCATGGCGGCGCTGATATCTCGGCGACCCTCGGTATATCCGATGAGAAGCGCCCGGTCGCAGACAATGTTGATCAACCGGGGATAGCCGGCGGAAAAGGCAAAAATCTTTTTGAACGCGCCGCCGGCAAATACGGCCACCCCCAAAAAACCGGCGACCTCCAGTCGGTGCTTGATGTACAGCTTGGTATCCTGAAAATCCATCGGCTTCAGGTGATAGCGTACCGTCACCCGCTGACTTAATTGGCGCAGTTCCGGTTTATCCAGAAGTACGCCCAGTTCCGGCTGCCCGACGAGTACTATCTGAATCAGTTTATCGGTCTCGGTCTCCAGGTTGGAGAGGAGGCGAATCTGTTCCAGCACCCGATGATCCAGATTCTGGGCCTCATCGATGACCAGCACTACCGTTCGCCCCTGGCGGTGCTGTTCCAGCAGAAACCGGTTCAAATTATCCAGAAGGTCGCCAATTGTGCTCTCCTCGCCGCCAACTCCGTATTCACGGCTGATGGCGCGGAGCAGTTCATGGGCGGAAAGGCAGGGATTGAGAATCAGGGCTATCCGGTAGGCCGCATCGTCAAGCTGATTGAGCAGGGTTCGCAGTACCGTGGTCTTGCCGGTACCTATCTCACCGGTAATCTCAATGAAGCCGGCGTGATGTTGGACGCCGTACAGGAGGTGGGCAAAGACCTCCTTGTGGTTTTTGCTCAAAAAGATAAACCGGGGATTGGGGGTGATCGTGAACGGTTTTTCCTTAAATCCGTAATGATCGAGATACATCCGTGGCCTTTAGATGAAATACATGACGCGGTGATCGATGACCTCACGTTTGAGACCCATTGCATGAGCGCGTTCACAGAGGTCCTTGATGGTGATCGTGCTGAAATGCTCGGTTACCAGTGTATTGGCGTCATTCCAGAGGGTTTGCGTAACACAGCAGCCGTTGTGAGGGCAAACGGGCTTTTTCTTTTTCCGTCCGTCATTGGTTACGATACAGTCAACAAAGAGGCTCTCCCCTTCCGTCGCCAGGAGAATGTCCCTGACGGAGATATCTTCCGGCTTTCGCGCCAGACAGTACCCCCCCTTGGGGCCGCGTTTACTGGAAAGGATGCCGGCTTTTTTGAGGCTCTGAAATATTTGCTCCAGGTAGCGGGGAGAGATGTCCTGGCGCCGGGAGATGTCCTGAACTTGCGCGGGGAGGGTTCCCGAGTTATAGGCGAGGTCGAAGAGAGCGCGAACGCCATAACGACTCTTGGTGGATAGTTTCATGGTATCTCCTTTTAGGCGGCATCATCCGTGCAGCGGTAGCCGATTCTGACCGCGCCCCAGTGGCGTCCCCGAATCACGAGAGGAGTAGAAATATTGTTCATGATTTCGCCGGTATCGCGCATGTACGTCTGCAGGAGGTAGGGTTCGCGATTCTCAGCGGCTCGCAGCCCCGTACGGTCGTTAAAAATCCGTTTGGTCCGATTATGCAGCTTGTCGATAACCGGATCATGCGTCAGAGGCTGGGAATAGCGCCGATTGTGAGTAGGAACATAGCCATGATCATCGGTGCAGATGGCAAAGAAAACATTGTTATCCTTGGCCAGAATCTGCTCCTGGAGCGGAGTGACTTCCCGGTCAAAAAAACTGTCGAAGGCAGTGGTAAACTTTTGGGGAGACGTTCTGGGTATCGGCTGATACGTGCGATCAAAGAGCTGCTCCATGGTCAGCCTGCCGTCGGCCAGCGCCTGATCCAGCAACGTCACGGTCGCCAGGCGCAATTCATCGGCATACATTTTCATGGCGTCGTGGATATTGCCGACGCGGAAAATGCCGACCGTTGAAAATATCTGCTCTGCTACCTCGGCGAGTTCTCGAAACATGATCCCGTTCGTCTGCATCCGCGCATGAACTTGTGATGCCAATGTGGAAATATGATGTATGTTTTTCAATGTATCTTCGGTAGTGACGCTCTGTTGCTCGGTAGCGCCCGCAATCTGATTGATCATCTCGGTGGCTTCGCCGGAAAGAGAGAGGATGTTCCCCAAGGAATCCCTGGCCGCGACGGATTTGGCGACCCCTTCCTCGACATGCTCCCTGACGCGGAACATTGCTGCTGTCGCCGACGAACTTTCCTGCTGAATATTACGAATGATCCGGGAAATTTCCCTGGTTGACGTGGCGATTCTGGTGGAGAGGCTGTTCACTTCATCGGCGACCACGGCAAAGCCTCGCCCATGTTCACCGGCCCTTGCCGCCTCGATGGCGGCGTTGAGCGCCAGCATGCTGGTCTGATCGGCGATCTCTTCGATCAGTGTCGTTATCTCGCCGATTGTGCCGGATGAAGCCGCGAGTCGTTCGACGGTCCGCAGGGTATCGACGACAGTCCCGCTTATCACCGCCATGCAGGTGAAGGTCTCTCCGACCGCCGCCATTCCCGCGCCGGCGGCGCCGTCTACCTGACGGGAAAGCTCGGTGGCCAGATGGGTAGTGGCGGCAACTTCATGTAACGTCGCCGACATCTTCTCGGCGGCCACCGCAAGCGATGCGGACTGCTCTTTCTGGTTTGACGCCGCGGCAACCGTCTCAATCGTCTCCCGTTCAACCTTGCAGATTGCCACCGCGGTCTGTTCGGTCTGCCGGTAAAGATCGGAAATGGTCTCCCTGAGTGTGCCGGTCAGTTTATTGATGCCCCCGGCAAGTTGTCCGATTTCGTCATCGCTTCGGACCGGCAGTTCCGTGGTCAGATCACCCTTCCCCTCCGTCAGGCGTTGCATGGTGGCGGAGCAGGCCAAAACATCATTTACGATGGTCTTTTTGAACAACAGAATCATGCTGCAGATGATCATGATGAAGAAAGAAATCCCGGTCGCTGTCAGCAGGAGGGTAAGTTTCATCGCGCTGGCATGGCCCAACTCCAGAGAAGTCGTGAGCATAATGGCGCCAAGCACGCGAGGGGAGGCGCTATGGCATCGAACGCAGCGTTGCTCGTTGGGAAGCGGGATTATGGAGTTCAAGAGATTTAATCCATTGCTTGACTGAACCCGGTCCAGCGACGTCCCCGTGGCCAAGACCTTCAAGACGTCACTGTTGGCGTCGGCGTTGCGGGAACTTGCGGCAACACCGGCGGCAGCGAACAGTCGCAGGTCATGACAAAGCTGTTTTGCCTTCATATCCGCCACGTAGGCATTAATCTCACCCGCTTCACCCTTCATCATGGCGTCAGTGATATTCTTGGTGATAATGGCTGCCAGGTTTCGGTTGTTGTTGATCTGAAGCCGCAGGATCGCCTGATATTCGAGCCACAAGGCGAGCAGTCCCATGGCGGTGAAGCCGGCAAAAAGGGTTATGCCCGTAATCCCCACTATCTTGTAAAGCAGCGTGCGTCGCACTATCCGGTCTCCTCGATTCCCGCGATAAGAGTATCCGTTACTTCATTAATCAGGAACGTCCCTGCGACGAGGTGCGTGGCCCCGATTTGAGAAGGGATTCCAGAAAATGAGGGTCCTCACAATAGTTATAAGCCTCATGCTGAGATATTAATCCATTTCTGACCAGCTTGGCCAGACTCACATCCATGGAGGTGAAATCTTCCGAGGATTGCTGCATCATAGTCTTGATATGATGTGTTTTGCCTTCCCGGATCATGTTGCGGATACGCTGAGTATTGGCAAGACTTTCTATGCAAATAATTCTGCCGGATCCATCATGGCGAGGAAGAAGGCGCAGGTTGAGTGTAAGCAGCAGGTTATCCGCGAGTTGCACCCTTCTTTGATTTTGACGAGGCGGCGGCACAAAATCAATGAGCCGCTCAATGGCCGAGGTTGTCGAGGTCGAGTGGAAGGTCGTCAGCACCAGATGACCGGTTTCCGCTCCTCTGATGGCGATCTCAATACTTTCCACATCCCGCAACTCCCCGATGACGATCACGTCAGGCGCCTGACGGAATATCTGAAGTAAACCGTGATGAAAGGAAACCGTGTCGCTGCCGACTTCCCGTTGATTGACATTGCTCATCCTGTGTTTGTGCAAATATTC
>Ga0194037_1001495_pt1 | contig 16819 bp, 15 predicted proteins | sample JunL306m_MetaG_FD_148653 | JGI IMG/M metagenome (GOLD analysis project Ga0194037, IMG submission 148653) | Anoxic zone freshwater microbial communities from boreal shield lake in IISD Experimental Lakes Area, Ontario, Canada - Jun2016-L304-6m | ecosystem: Environmental > Aquatic > Freshwater >...
CCTGTCCGCCGTTCCAGATCGACGGCAACTTCGGCTACACCGCCGGGGTCTGCGAGATGCTCCTGCAAAGCCACCTCGGCGAACTCCACCTGCTGCCCGCCCTGCCCAAAGCCTGGGCCAACGGCAGCGTCAAGGGCCTGAAAGCCCGCGGCGGATTTATAGTGGATATGGAATGGAAGGACGCCAAGGTGCTGAAACTCGCAATCACCTCCACCGTCGGCGGCAAACTACGCGTGCTGAATCCCTGGACGAACAAAATCGTGGTGAGGGAAACCACCCCAGGCGCAACCATCAAGCTATCGCCGTAGAACTTGATATGAAAAACCATATCTACTTATCCCGCCACCCGAACTCCCTGCTGCGCCCGGGTTTCGCGCTGGTCGTCACGCTCTCCCTGATGATCCTGTTGACCATCCTCGCGGTCGGACTGCTGAGCTTGTCGAGCATTGCCTTGCGATCATCGAACCAGTCGGCAGCACAGTCTATCGCTCGGGCCAATGCGCGACTGGCGATGATGCTGGCACTGGGCGAATTGCAGAAGTATGCCGGGCTGGACCAACGGGTGACCGCCAACGCATCGTTGTTAGAGACGGCAGGCACGACGGTGGCCAACCGGCAATGGATGGGCGTGTGGCGCACCGATAGCTTGCGGGACGAGCCCGCGAGCCCGACCACCCCGATCCTCGGCCGCCTGACCACCACCACCGGCATCGATGCGGGATCGCTCAAAGATCGCCGGGAGGACGGCACCACCTACAACCGGACCAACGAGGTGTTGTCGTGGTTGGTAAGCACCCCTGATCCTTCCGCAAGGCTCAATCCCCTCGTCGCCGCCACCGATCCCGTGCGCTTAGTCGGGGCGGGCTCGGCGACGGCCCTTGACGCCGACCAGGTGTGGGCCCCGCGCGTTGCGCTCAAACAGGGCGGATACGCCTGGTGGGTGGCCGATGAGGGATGCAAGGCCCGCTTCAATCTCGCCGCAGCACCGGACGGTTCCGCCGCCGCCTCCCCCGCCTGGATCAACCCCGCCCAGGAAGGCATCAGCTCCATGACCGGACTGGAACAATATGAATCCTTGGCTGACGCGGACCTCACCAAAACCATCAGTCGCCGCACCGGCGATCTCACCTATCCCAATCTAACACCAAGCGCGCCGCCCCTCAAAGCCCACTTCCACGATCTGGGTTTCCACTCCGCCGGGGTGCTGGCAGACACCCAGAATAGTGGCCTGCGCCGCGATCTGAGCGCGTTTCTCGCCACTGGCACGATCGCCGCCTCCGGCACCAAACCGGCCATCGATGTCAACACCCCGCTCCTCAATTCACCGATGTTGGAGCTGGTATCCGCCAAGTTCGGCATGCTCAAGTCATGGAATGACCTGGCCACCAAAGTGGATGCCTCAAACACCCTGGAGGTCGTCCCGCCAATTGCCGTGGCACCGCCCACAATCCCCACGACCAGTGTTTTGAAAATTGGTCCGGGCACCGAACTGGATTTGACCAGACAAACGGTGGCAACGGTCCATCCCGTGATCATCGATGCCGGAATTTCCTACGGCGTCTCCCTGGTCAAGACCACCACGCCCGGCGCGACGGCCGGCACCTTCCAATACAAAGTGCGCCTGCACTATTACCCGCGCCTCGTATTGTGGAATCCCTATCAGGTTGGAATCAAGGCCTCCACCTACGCGGCACAGTTTGCCATGCCGCATAAATTCTCCATCAAAGTGTTCGATCCAAGTATCTCCGGTGGCTCCACACTACTGAATTTCTTCGAAGCGGTTGGCAATTCCTACGCCCAATCCCCGGGAAACAATATCCCGCATCGCCCGGCTTTCATGGTGCCAGCCACCACATTCGAACCGGGTGAAGCACTCTTGTTCACGGCGGATGCCGGCGGGGCTTCGGACCGCTGCTCCCCGTGGGGCGTCGTCGGCGGTGCCGCCACCAGCCTCGCCAACTTCCCCCTCTCGTGCAAAAAACCGCTGCCCCTGCAGGATAGCTTCATGTTGGAAAGCGCCTATACGGTCGATCTCCCGGATACCAACAAGTCGACCTATCAGGTATTTGCGCAGCAGGAGGCGGCGCACACGAAACAATACTGGTATAAGCTATGGCAGGTGAAGGGACCCACCGGCGCGGGGTCGATCGCTGGTCTGTTAGGAAACGATTTGGTCAATTATCCGCCGCTCCAATATATCGCCCAAACCGAAGACGGTGTTTACGGCTCCGATGCGCCGTGGTTTAACGGGATCCCGGCCTCCACGTCCGAACGCTTGCTGGAAACCGCGGTGGCACGCAATGCGTTTTACCGGTTCAAATGGGGCCACCGCATCCAGTGGTTGGCCGACACCAATGAAAACCAGACCATCAAGCCCGTAAGCTATAACACCCCCTATCTGGGCTACAATGTCCTGGCCAATCACAACCTCCGCGCCAGTTGGCAGGTCCGGTCACCCGTGGAGGTTTGTTTACGTGCGAGCCAGGCGGCAGCACGCTATACCTGGGGAATGCTCATCGACGATCCCTACGGCTGGGATTGGAGCAACTCCCAGTTGGCACCCGTCCCGGTCAATGGCAAGAACCGGGTGTCACCCTTCGGTGCCCCTGCGCTATTCGGCGGCCAAACCTATCCGCTCCTGAGCATTCCCCGCAAAGAGGTGCCCATCCTCTCACTCGGGGCTCTCCAACATGTGCCGTTGTCACCCTTCGCCTGGCACCCAACCTATGCCATCGGCAACAGCCTGGCCGATCCCCGGGGCCAACGCCAGCGCACAACCAACTATGTCACTGATGCCCAATGGAATACCCTCGGCTGTCATGCTCGCTCATGGTTGGAATACCGGCAGGCAGACGTGAATCCCGCGATGAACTCGCAGGCGTTCCTTTACGACCTATCGTATGAGGCAAACTTCGCGCTCTGGGATTCGTATTTCCTCTCCACCGTGCCCCGCGATTTTTCCTCGGGAAAAACCTTGCCCAATGCCCGCATCAAACCGCTGGCCTCCACCACATCCGCTCTAGCAGACATGCTCGATGGCAACCGCGCCGCATCGCAACTCATGTTGGACGGCGCATTCAATGTGAACTCAACCAGTGAGGACGCGTGGGCGGCACTGCTCGCCTCCTTCCGGGAGGATCCGGCGCTTGAGATCACCCTGGCCGATGGCAGCAAGGTGGCCGCCAATGACGTGTTCTCCCGCCTGATCCAACCGTCCGGCAGCGAATACAACAATAACAGCCCCTACGATACCCAAACCTGGAACAGCTACCGCAAACTCGACGATATCCAGATCCGCGCGCTCGCCAAGGAAATCGTGGTCGAGGTCAAACAACGCGGGCCATTCCTGTCGCTCGCCGATTTCATCAACCGCCGCCTGGTCATCCCACCAACCCTCAGCGGTGCCGAAACCCCTATCACTCTAACCGGATTGAAGGGGTCCCTGCAGGCCGCCATCGACCGCACCACCATCAATAGCACGCTCGCCAATTCCTTCAAAATCGCTAAAACGGAGTATTCAATGGGAGGACCCGCCCCGGGCGATATGCAAGTTCAATACGGCACCAACTACCCAACCCCCTACTTTCCTGCAACAAATGGTAATATCGGATATGGGCCGAAGCCCGACCACAACCATTGGGCGGACAGCAAACTGGTGGGAGCCCCCGCCTATCTCACGCAGGCGGACATCCTGCAAAAACTCGGGCCGGTGCTCACCGCCCGCAGTGACACCTTCACCATCCGCTGTTATGGCGAGTGCCGCGATGCCGCTGGCATTGTGACCGCCCGCGCGTGGGCCGAAGCCGTTGTCCAACGCACACCACAGCCGCTCAATCCCTCCACGAATGCCACGGATGCCAGCGGTCTCAACCCTCTAACCACAGGCACCGGACAATTCGGCCGGCGCTTGGACATCCTCTCGTTCCGCTGGCTCCACTCTAACGAAATATGAAGTTCCCCGTCATCATCACTCTCGCCTGCCTGCCGTGGTCGCTGGTCCATGGCCAGGATGCACCCCCCACACCCAAGGATGAAAAAAAATCCGAGCGGGTGATTCACGTGTTGATTGCTGGTCAGCGGGCGATGCCGGTCTTTGAAAAAAAAGGCGATGAATATATTGAAGTCGAACCCGCCACGAAATCGATCGTCCCGAATGCCATCGAACTACCGGATGCGCCGCAACTCACGGAAAAATCCCCCACCCAAAAGCCGGATGCGAAAATCATGGCGTGGCCCAATGAGGTGATCCATCTTGGCCGTTGTCGCTGCGCGTCGTCCTTGCGCCTGCGCCTGATCCGCACCCTCGCGCGCCAGTCACACACGCCGCCGGAACTCTCCTGCGATCTCCTCGACTTGAAAGAGCCTCTCGTCATCATCTCCGCCGAGGACGGCGAGCGCGGCTGGGACAACCCCCAGGCCCGCGTCATCGACCTGGCCGGCAGCACGGTCCCCGCCCGCACCGTGGTGGCCCTCAATCTGACCCGCATCCCGCTGGTCACGCGCTTCGAATCGCAACAAGGGAAACTCGCACCCGGCACCCTGCAACTGCTGCACCTGCCACCCACCGCCGCCGATGTTTTCCGCTTCCGCATCGATGCCCAATCGAATGCCGGAATGGTGCCGGTGGCGAATTCAAGCTATCAGATCGGCACCACCGAGCGCCTGCTTCTGCTCGCCATCCCCAACCGCCAAGTCGCGCCCGGAGCGCCGCCACTCAGCCTGCAAATGGTGATCTATCAGCACATGGTGACAGATAAAAAGTAGAGAATCTTAGCTTCCCATGATGGGCAACCCGCATCCCGCTTGCATTGAGGAGGATTCGAATTCTATTGCTATCATCGTAGAACTTACACAAGGCTTTCCCGCGTCACCATGTCCACTTTTCAAAATATCCCGACGTATGAGGAAATCGCACTGAAGTCGGGCGTTTCTCCGAAGACGGTTTGCAATGTGCTGCGATCACCCGAGAGCGTTCGGAAAAAGAACGTGGACGCGGTGCATAAGGCATTGCGGGATCTCGGCGTCGGCAACCCAGAGGTCATGATGGTGCGGCGGCGCTCGACTCGTCCGCGCCAGGCCAAATCCATTGTGTTCATTGAAAGCGGCGCTGCCGCCGGAAGCTTGAATTTGCCCGTGTTTTCACGAATCGTCCAAGGGGCGCAAAAGCGCGCCTATCTGCTTGGATGGCAGTTTGTCATGCACTTCTGCGACCCAAGCAAACCGATTGACGAGGTTGTGCGCAATTTTCGCGGTGGCGGGGTTCTTCTCTTCAGCCATCATCTGCCATTTTGCGAACTCGAAAGGGCCAGCCCCGGTATCGCCGTCGTCAGGATATTCGCCGCTCCCAATCACCGCTCCGACTGCGACTGCGTGGATTACGACCGGATCGAAGTGGCGCGCCTTGCCGCCATACACCTCCACGAGAAGGGGTGCAAGAAAGTCGGTTATTTGGGGCAAATGGGCGTGCGTCAAAGCGCGTTTCTCAGCGCGGCAACTGATCTCGGACTGCAAATCGTTGACGCCAGCGTCAACGACTTGTTTATAGCCGATGAAAGCTCGCAAATCATCAACCGCATTGCTCTCAAGGCCGCTTGGGCCAAACTCTCCCATTCTTCTCCGGATGGGATTTTCGTTTATAGCGATCAAATCACCAATGCATTGTATGCGCTGCTCGCAGAACAGGGCGTTCGCCCAGGCAGAGACATCGAGATCGTCTCCTGCAACGCGGAAGACATCTTCCTCAGTGTATTAAATCCACGCCCCGCCACCATCGACATCTGCTCGGCTGAAATCGGTGCCCGGGCCGTGGACGCTCTGATCTGGCGGATGAAGAACCACAACGCATCACCCTGTTCGGTGATCATCCGCCCAAAGCTCATCCCCGGGACTCCGTAAAATAAGCCCAGTACAGGGTGACAGATAAAAACTAGAGAATCCAGGGTTGGCCGGGGCTGGTTCCAAGATCCGGGATTTCCGTTTGCCTAATTGGATCAATTGGATACTCATTGGGCATCCAATAATGCAAGCGCCACGGATTACGCCGCAAATTCTGCACCTGATCGCCCAGCTCGATGAGGCGAAGGGGCAGTGGCAGGCGTTGCGGAATCTGGCCCCGGAGCGCCTGCTGTAACGAGTGCTCCGGCTCCGGCAGCGACCCCAATCTGCCACCCGCGCGACGAAATTCATCGACTGCACAAACCCCACCGCATTACCAGTTGCTCCACCGCACTTACCCTGCTAATGTCCGCCCATGAACCAAGCCACGCTGCTGCGGGAATCCCGCTTAAAGCACCCGTTGAAGAGCTCCGAAGCCGCTGTGAAGCAGTTGCGCGCTTTCAGGGCGGTTCTACCTATTTCCACGAGGAACTCGGAATTTTCCGACAATACGCCGAAGAAAGCGGACTCTTCCTCCAAGCCTCGCCGGTCGAACTGATCCGGACGCCCGACGAGGAAGGAAACGAACATCAAGTCTGGTTCGACGAGGCATCGCAATCCTACCTCAAAGCCACATGGCCGGATTTTTTCGGGTTGCTGGTGGTCCATCGGCCCCACGAGGAGCACAAAGCGTCGCCCATTGCCTATCTGGAGCGCTGGCTTCTCCATAACGAATTGTTTGGCGATCAGGTCACCTTCCTCGGCGCGCTCCAATCCGAGTCCGGCCTGCGCCTTTTGATTCGCCAACCCGCCATCGCCGGCACTCCGGCCACCGACGCGCAGATCCAGCAGTTCTTCACCGACTCCGGCTGGAAGCGCTTCGTCATTGAGGGCAACACCGCCTTCTTTGACCCCGTGCGGAATATGGTCATCTCGGACACCCACCGCGGCAACCTCATCCTCATGGACGACGGCATCCTCGCCCCCATCGACCTCCGCGTCCAGCGCCTCTCCGACTCCCTCCTCGATACCGTCACCCGCCTCGCCTAATGAACCCTGGCCGCTCACAACCTGGACAGGCAAACAGGTGGAATTCTGGATCACGAGGGATCACTTCGGCAAAATGACCCTCGTCAAATGACAGAACTCACTAAACGACCTCGATTCTGACCACCGGGCGAGCAAGCTCCATTGCGCGCTTTGTCAGAAGCGTGATTTCTTCCCAGTTTCCGGTGGCAGCAAGTTTCCGGTCCGTTAGCCACGATCCGCCGACAGCAACAACCAAAGGCAGTTCTAGATACTCCGCGAGGTTGTGTTCGCCGATTCCGCCCAGTGGTATCATGCGCAGCGCCGTGTGTGCGTAAGGTGCTGCGATGGCTTTGATGAAATCCGGACCACCGGCTGCGGCTGCCGGAAAAAATTTGACTGCCGGGCAGCCAAGTTCGAGCGATTGCTCCATTTCTCCGGGCGTGAGGACGCCGGGGGCGAAAGGGAAGTCCGCAGCAACCGCATGGCGGACCACGGTAGGGTTGAAGCCGGGCGACACGCCGAACCCCGCCCCCGCGGCCAGAGCTTCATCGATCTGGGCGGGCGTTAGCAAAGTGCCAGCTCCCACGATCATCTCCGGAACTTCGCTGCGAATCCGGAGGATACACTCCGCAGCGTGGGCGTTGCGGAATGTCACTTCCATGATGCCGAGGCCACCGGCCAGCAAGGCTCGCGCGAGTGGCACGGCATGTGCCGGATCGTCAATCACCGCCGCGGAAAGAATCCGGGCGCGGTTCAGTTCAGTGGTGAGATTCATGATTTCGATTTTTCCGTGGCGATGATGAACCTGACTTTGTCTGATAGAATATCGACAATCTCATCACGGGCGGCTTCACCTTCCTTTAAGTCCGCCCGGGTCGGTTCGCCATTGATGCCGCCGGAATGTGGATTGAGCGCATGTCGCGAGCGCAGGCGATACCACGGTTTGTTCACCTTGAAATCCTGCGCCCGTTCCATGTGCGATTTTGTCCCGACTGCGAGTGCGATTTCGGTTTCACCCTTGTCGGCATGGGCGATCTTGCTGAAGCCGGCCTCCGTCCAGTAGTTCCAATACACCGCACGCAGGTCGGGAAACTTCTCCCAGATTCGGTGGAACGCCATTTCCGTCGGAAGTTTGTTAGCACCATGCCCGCTCAGGAAGATCTGGCGGTTGAAACCATGTGTGCAGAGATGGCAGGAAAGATCGGTGATGACGGCGGTCATGGTATCCGCGCGCAGGCCGAGCGTGCCGACGTATTCCGCCATTTCGTCGGCGAAGCCATAAGGCATGAGCGGCAAAAGGATCGCGCCGGTATTGCCGGCGATTTTCCGCGCGAAATACGCTGCGGTGTCCATGTCCACCGAGGTGGCGAGGTGCGGACCGTGGGCCTCGACGAGGCCGAGCGGAATGATGACTGGCAGCGTGCGGTCCAAGGCTGCGACTTCATCCGAGGTGAGTTGTGACCATTCGTTCATATCAGTGTTTCAGGTAAACTTTCATCATCATCGCCGCGCCTAGAACTCCGGCATGTTCGGCGATATCCGAGATCACAATCGGCACGCCATCTCCAGGCGGATAGCGGAAGATGTGCCGGTTGACGTGTTGCTGAAGGTCGTTGAGAAAATATTCCGACGCGAGAGTCGCTCCGCCACTCAGGATGATGATCTGGGGGGAATAGGCGTGAACAGCATTGACCAGCAGCCAGCCGACGTAACCAATCCAACGGCGGAGTTCGTCGCAGCAGAGTCGATCACCCTTGGCTACGCCCTCCTCGATGATGGTCTGGAAATCAATCGAGAGAGGATTGGCAAAATAGCGGTCGGTCAAGGCGGAAGGGATACCCCGTTGGATGCCGCTGCGTACGCCAATGGCCAGGGCCGTGGCGGAGCAGCTCATTTCCCCCGTGCCGCGCGCGCCTGTTAGGCAAAGCCGGTCATCGGCGGTGTTCAGCACGATGTGTCCCAACTGGCCGCCGAACATGAAACGCGGATCGCTCAGGATGCGCCCGTCAAGCAACACGCCCGAACCGACGCCTGTTCCGATGGTGACGGTGACGGCCCAGGCCACGTCCTTTGCTTTGCCGGCGAATTTCTCGGCATAGATGGCGAGCGTGCCGTCGTTTCCGGCCCGCACCGGCAGACCGAAGCGCTCCGCAAAGCGCGGCACGATGGGATATTTTTCCAAGCCCTTCACCTTGCCTGGCAAAAGCATCACGCCAAGGTCGGGATTGACCGGACCTGTCAGACCAAGCCCGATGCCCAGCGGCCGGTGTCCTATCTGTTTGATGAATGCTTCTGATTTGTCGAGCAATCCGCTGACGACATGGTCGATGTCCGCATTCTTCGGCGATTCAAAGATGTCCTGAGCGAGAAATTCCGCATCAGCAGTGACCGCACCGAGCTTGATACGCGTGCCGCCCCAATCTATGCCGAGATAGTAAGGTTGGCCGTTCATGGAGTTTCGAGGATCGCCCCATTGTGCCGAAGCGTGTCTTGCAGATGTTTCACCGAGATTTCCTGTGGGGATATTCTTTGCTTCACCATCATCGCGGCGGCGGAACCAACGGCCTGGCCCATCGCCATGCACTGTGCCATCGAGCGGACACTTGCGTGCGCGTCGTGGGTGGACGAGAAACAACGTCCGGCCATCAGCAGGTTTCGCGAACCCTTCGGAACGAGCGTGCCCCACGGAATGCCGACGCACTGGCCATCTGGCAGATAGCCCCATGCGGTGTCCTCGCCCCCGTGGTGATCCTCAATCGGTGCGCCGCAGAGGCCGATCTGTTCATCGAATTGTTTCGCGTTTAGAACCTCGTCCTTGGTCAGGCGATACTCTCCATAGACGCGGCGCGTTTCGCGCACGCCGATCTGCATTCCGAAGGTTGAGAGCTGCGCGTTCTCATAACCGGGAACCTTGTCACGCAGGAACCGGATGTATTCGATGGCCTGCTTGCGTCCTTCCATCTCGGCCTGTGAGAGCAGTTCCGGATCCGTGGCATTGACGATGGTTTCGCCCTTTTTGAAATACGATGGCAGCCGTGTCATGATGGTCGCCGTCATGTGGTCAACAGGCGTGATGTGGTCGCTGCCCTCTTTGCGCGGCAGATGGTATTGGCCGGACTCGGCGGCGGCTGCCATGAGCCCGTGGAATTCCTTCTTATTGATCGTGTTGCGTCGGACGACGTCCACGTTGCAGAGCTTGAAGGTGGTTGTTAGCGTTTGGGCCGGATCGATCGCACCGGCCAGCTCGTAATCGAAGCCGCCGAAGTGACAGAGGTCCGCGTCACCGGAAGCGTCGATGAAGACATCGGACGTGAACACCCGCAGACCGAGCTTGGTGGCGACGACGAGTGAGAGCAACGAACTGTCCTTCATTTCGACATCCTGCACCCAGGCGTTGAGCAACACCTCCGCGCCGGCTTCGCGAACGAGATCTTCCCACACGACCTTGAGATACTCGGGGTGATAGGTGACTCCTGTGCCGGCACCGTGGGTGTTGGGACGTTCGAGCCACGATGAATATCCGCGCAAGCGTTCCATGACGTCGTCACTGATACCGCCGACGACTTTTTTCGACTGAGTGCCCGGCGTGTAGAAGCCATAGAAGGTATCGAGCACGGCAGTACTGGTGCCGCCGAGGAAGGGAAGACGCTCGATGACCAGGGTATTTGCACCCGCCCGGGCGGAGGCGATGGTTGCGGTCGCACCGGCCGAGCCGGAACCCACGACAATGACATCATAGTGTCTCGCCGGTGGGAGATTTTTGGTGTAGTGATTCATGAGTGGTTGATAATATCACCTGCCCCAGCGCTGCACTCGCTTCAAGGTATCTGCCTCCTGCCCTTCCTTGACGCCGAGACAAAGGAAGACCCCTTCGCACGGCATCCGGTGCATGAACTCGTCGAGTTCCTCAATTGGCACGTCAACCAGCACCGACTTGCCCGCAGCGAGCGCCCGCTGGAGCAAGGGAATCCACTGGAGAATCGGCCAGTCAGTGCCCATGCCCTGCACCCACTGGATGGCTTGGATTTCGGGTTGGGCGAGAATCACGTCGAGGTGGCGGGCCACGCCCTTGCCATCCACATGATAGACGCAGCGGTCCATGCCTTGCAATTCGCGACGCAACTGCGGCAGGCTGAATTCCTCGAAGTGCGCGGCGGAAATCATGGTCGAGAAGTCACAACTCGGAATGTGGAACTTGCCATGGCAGGGAATGTTCATCCACGTCACCGAAGGCTGGCCGGCCGCCTTGAGCATCGAATCGAAATGGTCAAAGACGCGGTGAAAATCGCGGACGGATAGATCCACCAGCGACGGGAGGTATTCCTCCTCCATCGCCATGTCCAAGCAAAGCCCGTCCACGCCGCGCCACGCCGCCATGCAATCCAGGCTCGGATGCAGGTCGGTGTAGCCCACCCAGTAGCGGTCGCCGCAGCGGTCGAGCGCCGCGCGGGTCATCTCCACGATCTTGCGGAAGAAGAGGCTCTTGAACGGATCGTTGTCCAATACTGAAAGATCAGCCAATCCATCCAGCACCGGATGGTACCATGAGGTGATTGCGTCAAACTCGATTTCCCCGGCGTAAAACGCCGAATACACGCTCGGCCCGAGGTTGGGAGTGAACACGGGGAAAGTCTCGGCGTGGAACGTCCTGTCGACGAGGGATTTCTCGAAACTACCGATCTGATAGTCCAGGTCCAACCAGCGCTGTCGCAACGATTCCCAGCGGGTCTTGTCCAGCGGTTCGCCCGCCTCGAATTGGGCGTTGTGCTGGTAAAAGCGCACCGGCGGCCGGTCCAATACCTCCTGATGGAACCACGCCTCAATGCGTTCCATACACCGTTCGTAGTCAGGTTTCGTTGATAGGGGAATGATAGGACGTGGTTTCATAAGACGATCAGCAAAGATTCCAACCTGCATCCACTTCCAGCACTTCTCCAGTGATGGAGCGGGACGCGTCGGTCAGGAGAAACACCCCCGCGGCCGCGGCATCCTCAATGGGGATCATGCCGGCGGTGAGCGGTTGTTTCTGTTTGATGAATTTCAAAATGGTCTTATCCTCCGAAGCCCGCGCGCTCATCGGAGTATGAACCAACGCCGGGGCGATGGCGTTGATGCGGATCTTTTCCCTGGCATAAAATGCGGCCGCAGCCTTGGTCATCGAGATGATCGCGCCTTTTGCGGCTGCGTAGCCGATGGCGGAGAAATGAACAGGCTCCGGGTGGATGCCGAGGATGCTTGCCATGTTCAGAATGACTCCGCGCCGGCCGGTTTCGGAATGTGGTGTTTGCGCCAGCATGACGCGCAAGGCTTCGCGGCTCAGGCGGTATTGGGTGGTGACGTTGGTATCGATGACGGTTTGCCATCCCTCCTCGGTGCATTCGTGCAAGGGGCCGTCACCGAACTTGCGCGCGCTGATACCGGCAACGTTGTAAAGTCCGTCGAGCCTGCCGAAGGTTTCCACACATTTGGCCACAGCAACAGGGCCGGTTTTTGGATTGGTGAGATCACCTGTCAACGAACTTGTTTTTGCGCCAATTTCGTTCAATTCCTTGACCAGCATCTTCACATTCGCCGCTGTCCTGCTGACGATAAACAGATTGTGCCCCAGCCGTGCGAGTTGGCGTGCGGTTTCCGCGCCGATGCCGGTGGATGCGGTGATGAGATACGTGCGTGGAGTCATGACCGGATGAGTTATCAGTGTTTGACGGGCTTCACCGCGTCCGGATTGTTCATTGCCAGGCTGTAACGCCGGCGCTGGTCCGCGAGCCATTCGTCGTAGTTTACGCCGTAGCCGCCCAGATGCATGTTCTGCAAGACCATGTGCATGTAACCGCGCCGGTCCAGTTCCCGCAGTGTGAGTTCGTTGAGCGATTGCACCAATGTGAGCGATCCGATCGAGCTGAGAGGGCAGATGACGTAAGTTCCGGTTTGTCCTTCGATCGTCGTGGAGAGGTCGCCCATGGGCATGCAGTTGTCGAGGAAGCAGCCTTGCTTGTGTTCCAACGCGACATGCCAGAGCGTCTTGCCGGAACTGTGCTTGGGTGCGGCTTGGCTGGCCTGCTTTTTGGAGGCGAAGCACACCAGAGGGTGATCCGGGTAACGCCTGGACACTTCAAGGGCGAAGTCCACCGCAGCCTGGGTTTGACCCGTGGCGCTGATGGCAACAAAGACATCGTGCCGGCCGATGTCGTATTCATCCAGCAGCACCGCGCCGAGACCCTCGACCTTCTCGATAGCTTGATTGAGACGCAGGCTGTCCGCTCCGACCACGTCTGTGAAGTTGGACAGTGCGTGCGACAGCAGTGGATGGAAGCCCGTAAGCGCCCCCATCCGCACAACCATCTCCTCGACGGTAATGCGTGAATGGCCATTCGCATACACGTGGACCAATCCACCATTCTGGATGGCATCGGCATAGTGTGAGGCGACTTTTCCGAGCATCTCCTCCTGAGCGAGAACTCCGTCGCGGATGTGGTTGAGCTGATTGGGAAAAGTAAGCATTGATTGTGTTTGTTGGGTATTCGGGTGAAATGGAGCGGTGTGTGGTTTCCCCTTCAATCCACCAATTCGCGTTCGATTTCCTCGAGGGTTTTACCTTTGGTTTCGGGGAGCCAGGCTTTCATGATGAGAAACCCAACCGCGCAGATGCCGGCGAAGCTCCAGAAGGTCCCGGCGGCACCGAGATTTTCCAGCAGCGATGGGAAGAAGTAAGTGAGCGTGAAATTTCCCAGCCAGAGGGCGAAAACCGCCGTGGCCATCGCGGCGCCGCGAATCCGGTTGGGGAAGATTTCCGACAGTGTCACCCAGCACATCGGCGCGATGGTGGACGCGTAACAAGCGATGGAGAGCATGACGAGCAAGACCACGGGCAGGCCCGTGACCTTCGCGTGGAAGCACCAGCCCATCGCCACGAAGATCGCCACCAGTCCGGCCCAGCCCGCCAGCGTGAGCCAGCGACGTCCTAACTTATCGACCGTTAGCAAAGCAACGAAGGTGAACACCAGGTTCGTCGCGCCAACGATGATGATGTTCAGCAGGATCGCCGAGACGTTGTAGCCGGCTGCCGCGAAGACGTCCTTGGTATAATAGAAGATCACGTTGATGCCGCACCACTGCACGATGAATGCGAGCAGGACTCCGAAGCCGACAATTCGCCGGACACCCGGCGTGAACAGGTCCCGGAAATTCACCTGTTGGATTTCATTGACCAGTGTGGACTCGATGTCCGCCACGGCCTGAACCGCGAACTTCTCGCCACCGAGGCGGGCCAGAACTTTTTGCGCGAGCGAGCGCTGGCCGTTCTTGACCAACCAGCGCGGACTTTCCGGCACGAAGAACAGGCCGATCAGGAACAATAGGGACGGAATGGCCACCAGCCCGAACATCCAGCGCCAGGCATATTGTCCGTTCCAGGACTGTAGGATTTCCTGTGCCGTCGCCTCCGGCGCAACGGGCATGGCGACGAGCCAGTTCACCACCTGGGCCAGCACGATGCCGATGACAATGTTGAGCTGATTGAGTGAAACCAGCTTGCCGCGGATATGCGCCGGGGCGATCTCGGCGATGTACATGGGTGATAGATTCGAAGCGATACCGATCGCTACACCACCGATGATCCGCCAGAAGACGAACACCGAAAAGGTATCCACCAGCCCCGTGGCCAGCGACGAGACGGTGAACAACAGCGCCGACAGGATCAGTAAACGTTTGCGACCGAAGCGGTCGCTCAACACCCCGGCCACCAGCGCGCCGACCAGGCATCCCACCAATGCGCAACCTTTCGCCCAGCCGATGTCCGAGGCGGACGTTAGATGGAAGAATTTTTCATAGAAAATGTCGGCACCGCTGATGACCACCCAGTCGTAGCCGAACATCAGCCCGCCGAGCGCAGCGACAAGGCAGGCGGTCCAGAGATAGAAACGATTGATTTCGCCAATGACGGCGGTGGATCCGGGATTCGGGTTCGGTGCGCTGTGCATGGAGGTTTGATTTTTTTTAGGCACCGGGCCACCCTGACGGTTGGCCCGGGCGCAGAGGTGCTGGGGAAGAAAATGGCAGAAACGATTCCGCTTCTCAATGGATGGAACGCAGAATTGCATGGAGAAAATTCCATTACCTTCTACAAACCGATTCGTGCGCCGGACCGTGACCCAACTGCATGTCGAACAACTTCCGAGCGCCGATCGGCTGCGGGGACACCATTTCATCGCGGGTTTTGCCGGCCAGCGCATCGTCAAGCTGCCGGAAGACGTGATCCGTGCCGCCGCGAGACAACCGCTGACCAAATCCCTGCTGGCCTCGTCCGCAGGGTATTATCCCAAGGCCGCCGGGCATCTGGCGCGGCGGCCCGTAGGTACCGATGAGACCATTTTCATCTATTGCACCGGCGGGTCCGGTTGGTGCGACATGCTGGGAAAGCACTACAAAATCAAGGCGGGAGAATTGCTGGTGCTTCCTGCCAACACCGTGCACAGCTACGGTGCTGAGGAAAAATATCCTTGGAGCATCCGCTGGTTCCACGCGGTCGGAAGCCAGATCCCAGATTTTCTCGAAACCCTCGGAGTTACTTCGGAGCAGCCGGTGGTTGCTCTGGGCGAAGACGCGATGTTGGATTCGTTGTTTGAAGAGGTTCTGACCGAATTGGAGACCGGTTACACTGCCTTGAATTTAATCTACGCCGCGCAAACAGCAGCCCATTTGCTAGCTGCGATGATTCGCCGCCGTCACAACCATTGGACGGACGCGCCAGATGCCCGGCAACGGGTCGCCCGCAGCATCGAGTTGATGCGAAACCATCTGGACCGACCGCTGAAGATGGTGCATCTCGCAGGCATTTGCGGGTTTTCGCCGCCTCACTTCACCAGCCTGTTCAGGGCACAGACTGGATTCGCGCCGAAGGATTATTTCACCCGATTGAAGATGCACCACGCATCCCAATTGCTCAACGGCACCAACTTGTCGGTCAAGGAAATCGCAAGTCGGTTAGGCTACGACGATCCGCTGCATTTTTCCCGTGTGTTCAAACAGCTCAATGCCCTATCCCCCACGGACCACCGTAGGGAGAATTCCCATGAGCCGCGAAAACGCGAGTCAGCGGCGTTCGAAATTACGGCTCTGCCGCTGGGCGGCCCCGAGGAAGCGTGACTCCGCGAGTGTGGATCGCCGTTTAGAACTGCTTTTCGAAGTCCCGAGTTCCCTCAACCACTTTACAACGGCTCCGTTGGCCTCCGCGTCGTCGATTCCCACGCCATCTTCTCGGATGTCACAATCACCCACCCGCTGGTGGGTCAAAATCGATGAAATCGGAACGATGAGTGACTGTTCCGCGTGCTTCTTCCGGCCCAAAAGCCTGCGCAAGCTGCGCGACTCGATCAAACCCCGGACCAAGCGCACCAGCGGACGCAGCATGGAAGCAATGATCGCGGAGCTCAATCCGAAGCTGAAAGGCTGGTTTGGTTACTTCAAACACGCATAAGCGGGCCGGGTCGTCCCCAGGTGAGCCGCACTGTGTTCGACTTGCCGGCCAACGACCGCAGCCACGAGATGAGGGCGGACTTGTGCGGTTCCGGGATGGTGACGGATTCGGGGAGATGACCGGGGCTGACCTGCCTGTAGTTTGGGTAGTTTCCTTCAATCCGCTTGGCGATAAGCGTGTGCGGCCCGGAACGAAACTGGACGTGCAGGGTTGCCCCCGGCGTTGTCGGTGATGGACACCCAATCGACGCGCGGACTGTGGGTCAGGTCTTCGGCGAAGGCGCGCGTCTTGAGCGTCTGCAGCTGGGTCATGGTGCCGCGCGTGGACACCAGCTCCACTCCCAGTGGAAAGCGCCCGCTCTCCCCGAGGATTTCCTTCAAGCGCAGGTTGGATGCGACATCGATCATCGGGCGTGGGCGGGGCGGGGGATAAGGGAAATCC
>Ga0194037_1001496_pt1 | contig 16815 bp, 20 predicted proteins | sample JunL306m_MetaG_FD_148653 | JGI IMG/M metagenome (GOLD analysis project Ga0194037, IMG submission 148653) | Anoxic zone freshwater microbial communities from boreal shield lake in IISD Experimental Lakes Area, Ontario, Canada - Jun2016-L304-6m | ecosystem: Environmental > Aquatic > Freshwater >...
GTAATAGGGCTCAAACAGCTCATCAACCCTGACACCGCTTCGTGCTGCATGGGTAAAGCGATTCCGACCGGTAATAATGCCGACATGATCGATGTTATTGCCATCAATGCTGAAAAAGACGAGGTCGCCTCGTTTCAGGTTATTTTCGGGTACCACACTGCCGAGCAGGGCAAGCTCTCCGGTGGTACGCGGGAGGATCATCCGAAACTGCTTCTTGTAGAGATATTGCACAAACCCCGAACAGTCAAAGCCGTCCGGAGTGCTCCCGCCGTTGCGATACGTGGTGCCGAGGAGTTCATTAATGGAAGAAAAAAGGAGATCATACGTTTGCCCTGATACTTTCAGCGGCAGAGGTTTGATGACTGCGGGGCCGCCTCTTTCAGCCGTACAGGAGATATGCGTTTTTCTCTTTTTTAAACTATATTTAGATTCGAAATTATAGCCTGAACCTGTCCTGAAACTCTGGCAACTGCTCAGGCCGAACAGTGTCATGGCAATGAGGGAGAGGAGTAGCGGCGTTTTGGCGCAATGCCGTGAAGAGATATACATGGTTATGGATTTCATGAGAACAAGATAATAGTTAACTCACAGGTTTAAAAGATATATGGCGGTAATGAAATTTGGCGGGACCTCCGTAGGGACGGCCCGGGCCATGCAGCAGGCTATTTCTATTGTTGCGAGGGAAGAGAAGAAGGGTACTCCGCTTGTGGTGCTGAGCGCGTGCAGCGGCATTACCAATAAGCTGGTCCATATTGCCGATGCAGCAGGGCGCAGTGCACTTGATGAGGCGATGGCGCTTGCCGGTGAGGTGCGCAGCTTCCATCTCAAGCTTGTTGATGAGCTGATCAAGAATGCCGCGCTGAAGGCGGGGCTTGCAAGCACAATAGAGCAGCTTTGCGGCCGACTTGAAATGCTGATCAAGGGAGTTGATATTGTGGGCGAGCTGACTGAGCGTTCACGGGATATGTTCTGTTCGTTCGGTGAACTCTTTTCAACGACAGTGTTTGCCGCAGCAATGAAAGAGCTTGGGCATAATGTTGCGTGGGTGGATGCCCGTATGGTGATGATTACGGACGACAATTTCGGTTTTGCCCGTCCGCTTGATGAGGTGTGCGAAGAAAAGGTGAAGCAGATCATCAGCCCCCTGCTTGCAAAGGGCATAACGGTTGTCACCCAGGGCTATATCGGAGCGACAAAAGATGGCCGGACGACGACGCTTGGCCGCGGTGGCTCCGACTTTTCGGCAGCCCTGCTTGGAGCATGGCTCAACGACAACTCGATTCAGATATGGACTGATGTTGATGGTGTCATGACCACCGATCCGCGTCTTGTGCCTGAAGCGCGGAGCATCAGGGTGATGACATTCTCTGAGGCGGCGGAGCTTGCCTACCTCGGCGCAAAGGTGCTCCATCCCGATACCATCGCACCTGCCGTACAGAAAAATATTCCGGTCTATGTACTGAACTCACTGCATCCCGATGCCAAAGGCACCATTATTACCAATGATCCTGAACGCCTTTCGGGGATGAGTTACGAGGGGCTTGTCAAATCAATTGCGGTGAAAAAGGGGCAGTGCATTATTAATATCCGCTCAAACCGAATGATGGGGCGCCACGGATTCATGAACGAGTTGTTCGATGTCTTTTCCCGTTATGGTGTGTCGGTGGAGATGATCTCAACCAGTGAAGTCTCGGTATCGCTCACGGTTGACGACAAGAGTTTCACTGATGAGCTGATTCATGATCTGAAAAGTTTGGGCGAAGTAGACATTGAGCATCATGTTGCAACCATCAGTGTTGTTGGTGATAATCTTCGTATGTCGCGTGGTGTTGCAGGCAGAATTTTCAGTGCCTTGAAAAATGTCAATCTCAGAATGATCTCCCAGGGTGCTTCAGAGATCAACGTCGGCGTTGTGGTTGAGGAGCAAGAGGTTGCTACCGCCGTCAACAATCTCCACAAGGAATTTTTCTCTGCTCCCGAGGATCATGCAATTTTTGAAACACCGGCTGGAAGCCGTTAACCACGAGAGGTACTGAAGAATGGATTATAAAAAGGCCGGAGTTGATATCAGTGCGGGTGAGGAGTTTGTCCGCATGATCAAGCCACAGGTGCGCCAGACCTTTACGCCGGGGGTTATCACTGATATTGGAGCTTTCGGAGGTTTCTTTCTGCCGGATTTCTCGCAGTATAAAAAACCGGTGCTGGTCAGCAGCATTGACGGGGTCGGTACAAAACTCAAGATTGCTATTGAGCTTGGCCAGTACAACACCGTCGGTTCATGCCTGGTCAACCATTGTGTGAACGATATTCTTGTCTGTGGGGCAAAGCCGCTCTTCTTTCTTGATTACTATGCCTGCGGCAAACTGACGCCCGAGATTGCGGCCTCGGTTGTGACGGGCATGGTGAATGCCTGCCGTGAAAACGGCTGTGCGCTCATCGGCGGCGAAACTGCCGAGATGCCCGGCCTTTATCAGGAGCGGGATTTTGACCTTGCCGGCTCTATTGTCGGAGTGGTTGATCATGAAAAAATCATCAATGGCTCTGCCGTCAGAGAGGGTGACGTACTGCTCGGGCTGCCTTCGACCGGTTTGCACACCAACGGCTACTCTCTGGCAAGAAAAGTGCTTGAGGGCAGGATGCACAACACGTTTCCGGGTCTTGAGGGAACGGTCGGCGAGGCACTCCTGAAGGTTCATCGCTCCTATCTCTCAGTTATTGAACAGTTCTTTGGCTCGCCTGATATCAGGGGGCTGTCGCATATTACCGGCGGCGGTCTCACGGGCAACACCATGCGCATTGTGCCTGACGGGTTAAGGCTTGAGGTTGAGTGGAATTCCTGGCCGGAACCAGCCATTTTCGACATTATCCGCAAGGAGGGCAACGTCCCTGAAGAGGATATGCGCAGAACTTTTAACCTTGGTGTGGGATTGGTGATGATTGTTGAAAAAAATGCGGTAGAGAGGGTGATCTCCCGCTTGAAATCTCAGGGAGAAAATGCGTACATTATCGGAAAGGTATCAAGAACCTGATAATCAAAAAAGTTTATGCTGACGTTGCTGGCCATTTTGGCGGTGAGCTATGTGATAGGCTCTATTCCTACCAGTCTCATGGCAGGAAAAATGCTTAAGGGGATTGATATTCGGCAATTCGGAAGTGGCAATGCCGGAGGGACCAATGCCTTCAGGGTGCTTGGCTGGAAGCCCGGGCTTATTGTTACCCTTATCGATATTGTCAAGGGCGTTGTTGCCGCAGTCTCTGTGGTTGCTTTTTTTCGCCATCATCCGATAGGAGCATTTCCTGACATCAATGAGGTTGCCCTGCGGCTTCTTGCTGGCATGAGCGCCGTGATTGGTCATGTTTTTACCCTTTTTGCCGGGTTCAAGGGAGGCAAGGGGGTTAGTACGGCGGCCGGTATGCTGATCGGTATTGCGCCGGTAAGCATGTTGATGGTTGTCGGTATTTTTCTTCTGACCGTCTATCTTTCGCGGCACGTTTCTGTTGCATCCATGCTTGCGGCAATTGCTTTTCCCCTGATTATTGCTGTTCGGAAATACATTTTTGAGCTTGGCGGAGGGCTTGACTATTATATCAAACTGTTTGATTCGCAACTCCTTTTTCATGACAGCCTCGACTATCATCTCATGATTTTCGGGTTTGTTGTCGCGCTTGCCATTCTTTACACGCATCGGGCCAATATCAGACGACTGATTTCGGGTACGGAGAGCCGTGTGAGCTTTGGAAAGCATTCGTAAGGCCGTGACATCCTTATGAATATTGCCGTACTGGGGGCTGGAAGCTGGGGAACAACTCTTGCGGTACTTCTTGCCAAAAAGGGTTATGAGGTTCGTTTGTGGGCCCACCGTCCTGAATTTGCCGCAAAGCTTGAAGCTGAACGCGAGAACCGCCGCTACCTCAAGGGAGTTCATTTCCCTGATACGTTGCTGGTTGTTGCCCGTTTGCGCGATCTTGTTGCATGGTCTCAGATGATTGTTACAGCAGTACCCTCCCAGGCCCTCCGTGAAACACTTCTCGGTTTCACCGATATTCCGCTCGACGGAAAAATCGTGGTTAATGTTGCCAAGGGGATTGAGATTGGAACAGGAAAGCGCATGTCCGAATTGCTGCTTGAAGTTCTTCCGGGCCTGCGTGCCTCACAGGTCGTCGCACTCTATGGTCCAAGCCATGCCGAAGAGGTTTCAAAAGAGCAGCCTACCACCGTTGTTGCCTCCTCCCCTTCGCTTTCTACCGCAAAAAAAGTCCAGGAGATTTTTCATACCAGCATGTTCCGCGTCTATGTCAATACCGATATTATCGGGGTTGAAATCGCGGGTTCGGTAAAAAACATTATTGCTATTGCCGCTGGCATTTCGGATGGTATAGGATTTGGTGATAACGCCAAAGCCGCCATCATTACCCGTGGACTTGCTGAAATATCAAGACTCTGCATCAAACTTGGGGGCGAGGCGGTCACCATTTCAGGGCTTGCAGGGATTGGTGATTTGGTCGTAACTTGTTTAAGCCGCCATAGCCGAAACCGCTCCGTTGGCGAGGAGATTGGCCGTGGCCGTTCGCTCGACGAGGTGATCAGCTCCATGAACATGGTAGCCGAAGGCGTTCACACCTCCAGAGCGGTTTATGAACTGAGTAAGGCCGCAGGCGTTGAAATGCCTATTACAAAAGCGGTCTACGAGATGCTTTTCGACGCCAAGCCTGTGCAGCAGGCAATATTAGAGCTGATGACGCGCGACCCGAAGCAGGAGAGGGATTAACCCTCGTTACTGGTGCTTTTTTGGAAAGTCGTACCAGACCAGCTTGCCGGTGTCAGCATCGGCATCACTCCAGGATTTTATATCCAGATCAATACGGGCAATCCCGCAAGTTGCCAGAGAGTCGATTCCACCTCCCGAAAGCAGGTTTGAAAATGCCGTCATGGTCGGATTATGCCCGAATAACATGGCTGTTGTGCAGTTGTCGGGGAGTTGCTGCGCTATTTTCAGCAGACGTCCAGCTCCTCCCTCATAGATTTCAATTCGCTTCTCGATCTGCTCTTTCGGGTAGCCGAGGATGTCGCAAAAGATCTCCGCAGTGGTGAGAGCCCGGCTTGCAGGGCTTGCAATGACAAGATCCGGCACAACACTCTTCTCCTCCAGAAGTTCAGCCATAAAATGCGCAGCTTTCAGGCCCACGTCGTTGAGAGTCCGGTCAAAATCGCCTGAATGTGCGCTGCCTGATTTGGCGTGACGGACAAGATAGATGGTTTTCATGAGCGGTCGAGGTGATAACGTTGTTTGAGTTCCATAATCCGGCGCCAGGAGAGGTCAATTCGCTCTGGAGTGATGATATTTCTTGCAACCAGTGACTGGATGATCTTCGTTGCCTTTGAGGCAATGACGGGGTCATACGCCGAGTTGTTTCCAAAAACAAGGATATCCACACCGCCGTTAATGGCCAGTTGGATGGCTGTTTCAAGGCCATATTGGTCGGTGATGGCTTTCATCTGCATGTCATCACTCAGGATGACTCCCTTGAAGCCGAGCATGCCCCTCAGCAGCCCGTCGAGGGTAGCTTTTGAGAGCGTTGCCGGGTAGAGTGAATCAAGTGTACCATTGAACACATGCGCGGTCATGATGGCATCACGATAATCCGAGGCGATCATGTCGCGGTAGGGATCCAGCTCTTTGTCTGACCAGCTTGTGGTAATGTCGGTAAAATCGCAGTGCGTGTCGCTCGTTGAGCTGCCGTGACCGGGGAAATGTTTCAGGGTGGGAATAATGCCTTCATCCCGGTATGTGCTGCAGACAAGGTTGATATTCCTGGTCACCACTGCGGGGTCAGAAGAGAAGCTTCTCGAAAGCTTGCCAATGACCGGGTTGTCAGGATTGGTGTTGAGATCTGCCACGGGCGCGAGATTCATGCCAATGTGCATGGCTTTCAGCGTTCGGGCAGTCTGCCGGGCGGCGGCCCGGGTGCTGTCGGGATTATTGAGCTGCCCAAGGTGTTCTGCCGACACGCTGGCAGGAAATCCTCTGGCCGGTTTGAGGCGGCTCACCTTTCCCCCCTCCTGATCGATGGCAATAAGGAGCGGGATGCCGGAAAGTTTCTGCAACTCGAGCGTCAGGCGGCAGAGCTGTTCCGAGCTGCTGATGTTTCTTGAAGGGGATTTCGAAGGAACGTCATAGTCAAAGAGCACAACCCCGCCGATATGACGCTCTGCAATATCTTCAGCTATCTCAGGAGCTTCGGCAACGCTGAGCCCCCGGAAGCCGATCATCAGCATCTGGCCGATTTTAACAGAGAGGCTGTCCGGCTCTGCTGCGTAACATGGCGCAGTCAGAAGCCAAAAAAGGAGCAGCACGATGCTGCTCAACAGTGATACCCTTTTCATGGGGCCTTCATAACAGTCAGTTCATCACCCGACATATCAACTGCTACTCCCTCACCCTCCTGGACTTTTCCGGAAAGAATGAGTTCTGAAATTTTGTTGGTGATCTTGCGCTGCATGACCCTTTTGAGTGGGCGTGCTCCGAAGGCCGGATCAAAACCAGCGTTGGAGAGCCATGTAATTGCCGCATCAGAAATGGTGAGGCTGATGCGCTGCCGCATTGCCGCAACCCTGATGTGGTCAAACTGAATCAAAACAATTTTCTTCAGATCTTCTCTGGTGAGCGGCGTAAAGAGGATAACCTCGTCAATCCGATTGAGAAACTCAGGCCGTACCTTTTGTTTCAGTAACTGGAAGAGCTTTTCCTGCAGGCAGGAAAGCACTGATTCACGGTTTTCCCCTTCCAGCCGTGTCATTTCAGACTGGATAAGCTGCGCGCCGATGTTGCTCGTCATGATGATGATGGTGTTTTTGAAGTTTACCGTCCGTCCTTTACTGTCGGTCAGACGGCCATCGTCAAGGATCTGCAGAAGGATATTGAACACATCCGGGTGCGCTTTCTCGATTTCGTCGAGCAACACAACTGAAAATGGCTTGCGCCTGACCGCTTCGGTAAGCTGTCCACCCTCCTCATAACCAACATAGCCAGGAGGGGCACCGACCAGGCGGCTGACGTTATGTGCTTCCATGTATTCGCTCATGTCGATGCGGATCATGGCCTCCTCATCATCAAAAAGATAGTCCGCAAGCGTGCGGGCCAGTTCGGTTTTTCCCACTCCGGTCGGTCCCAGAAAGATAAAGGAACCTATCGGTCGCTTGTCGTCGCCCATACCTGCCCGTGAGCGCTTGACCGCCTCGCTGACGGCACTGACTGCCTCTTCCTGTCCGATAACCCGTTTATGCAACTCCTCTTCGATAAGCAGGAGCTTCTGCCGCTCTGATTGCAGCATTTTGCTGAGAGGGATGCCGGTCCATTTTGAGACGATATCGGCAATGTCCTCCGCATCGATCTCCTCTTTCATGATCAAATCGCCGGAAGCTTTTTTTTCTTCTATTTTTTTGCGGTTCTCTTCCAGTTGCCGCTCAACGGCCACCGTTTTTCCATAGCGAATCTCCGCCACCTTGCCATAGTCACCCTGACGCTCAAACTCCTCGGCCTGCACCCGGAGTTGTTCAATCTGCGATTTCAGGTCTCGTGATGACTGTATTAACTCCTTTTCGCTTTCCCACTTGGCCTTTATGACAGTCTGTTCCTCAACAAGATTTGCGAGCTGTTTTTCTATCTCCTCCAACCGTTGTTTCGTATCAGCAATACCCATGGTTTTTAACCTTTGATTACGGAGTGTGAATAAGAAATATTGTTGTAAATTTAAGGCTTAAAACACGAATGCCATAACCGGAATTCACTTTAACCGATAAAAAGATAACGAATAACAACGTGCAAAAGTTCTTGATTGGTTCACTCTCAGTTCCCGATGACTCCTGTCCCCTGTTTATTGCAGGGCCTTGTGTGATCGAAAACCGGGCAATGGCGATGGAGACGGCCGAAGAGCTGCAGCGCATCAGCGAGCAGGAGGGGGTTTGTTTCATTTTCAAGGGATCGTACCGCAAAGCCAATCGCACCTCGGGCTCCTCTTTCACCGGGATTGGTGACATTGAGGCGCTCGAAGTGCTTGCCGAGATTCGCCAGAGATACAATATGCCGGTGATAACCGATGTGCATGAAACAAAAGATGTGACCCTTGCCGCCAGTTATGTTGATGTGTTGCAGATTCCGGCATTTCTCTGTCGCCAGACGGAGCTTCTTGTTGCCGCCGGAGAGAGCGGTCTGGCGGTCAACATCAAGAAAGGGCAGTTCATGGCTCCTGAGGATATGGTGCTTGCGGCAGCCAAGGTTGTCCGTACAGGTAACAGCCGGGTCATGCTTACCGAAAGGGGCTCAAGCTTTGGCTATCACAATCTCATTGTTGATTTTCGGGGGCTGGCAAAAATGGCTGAATCGGGATATCCCGTGCTTTATGATGCCACGCACAGTCTTCAGCTTCCCGGCGCCGGGCAGGGTATTTCCGGGGGCGAGCGCCAGTATGTGATGCCTCTTGCCCGTGCCGCCGTGGCGGCCGGTGTTGATGGACTCTTTTTTGAGGTACATCCTCATCCATCAACAGCCCTCTCGGATGCCGCCACACAGGTCGCATTGGCTGATTTCAGGTTAATGGTCAAACAATTGCTCCACCTGTACCGGTGTGTGCACGCTCTTCAATCACTCTAAACATCATACACTCTTGGAAGGGTTTCAATATTTCGGGATGCAGCCTTCGCAGGCTGATCCATCATCAAGAATAGATCAGGCGCTCCAGGCCGTCCGGGCACTTGTTTTTCCGGTTGACGGAGTACTGAACGGCAGCAGGATCACCTTTGACTGCAATGGCGGGGAAATTTGTTCAATTTCCGTCAGGGATGCCGTCGCGATAAAGGAGGCGCTGAAACAGGGCGTGCTTGTTGCGGTTTTATCAGAACGGGATGCTGAAGGGTACCGTCCCCTGCTTGAAGCGCTCGGGGTGCGTGATCTTTATCTCAACGGGGAGAATCTGCTCTATTCCTATGAAGCTTTCCTCCAGCGTCACGATCTTGTGGACGACGACTGTGCCTATATCGGCGATGATATTGGCGACATTGAGGTGCTTTCAAAAGTCGGCTTGCCCGCCGCAGCCATTGACGCCGCCGATTATCTCAGAAACCGGGTCGGCTATATTTCGGGGTATGAAGGCGGAAAGGGGTGTATCAGGGAGCTGATCGAGATGATTCTTCTCCGTCAGGGCAAATGGCCCTACTTTGAAAGAGCTGAAGAAGAGGTATAAATTCTGAAGTCTCTCACCCTTCTGCAAGGAAATCAGGGGTGAGGGCAGGGGTCAAGGCAGGGTTCATGAGCCTTGCCGTTTCTGCAAGTGAAAGCATACCGACAATATTGGTGCCGTGGTTCGGCTCAACATGCACATCTCCCCGGTACTCTGTTCCCGTTTCAAGAGCTTGTTCAAGCGCCGCTATTTTTCCAAGCAGGCTGTATACCGCAGATTGCGGTGTTGAGCAGGCGACTGGAGGATTAAGCTCTCCGTGCAGAAAGTAGCCTTCAGGCACCTGTTCGATGTCAGGATAATCATGCCAGTGGGTTATCGAGGCCCCCCGTCGGGCGAGATGGAAGGGGAAGCTTGATCCCGGCCTGATGGTCATCAGGATGCTTGCTGTCAGGGCATTACCCAGCGCATGAGCCAGAATAGTCAGCGTGTCGAAAGAGGGCTTGGCAACAGCGTCAGGCGAAAGCCCTGCCGGAGTTTTCATGTAGGCGCATCCCTTTCCTTCCCGTTGGATGAGCCCGATTTCCACAAGATCTTTTTTCGGGTCAAGATGATGTTTTTTGCACCCTGACCTTGTGGTGATAACGCTGATGTGCGGCACAGGAAGAAAAAAGCTCTTTTCATGCAGACGGATACGAAGAAGCCCGGCATCGTCGAAAGCGGCAGCGAGCGCGGGTTGCACGGTTACCGGCAACTGGCGGGCAAAAAAGCCATAGCTCATTCCGCTGCGCTGGTCGAGATATCGGGCGACTATTCGTTTGTAAAAGGCGCTGCGGTATTCGAGCCCCTCAGTTGATGTGTGCGTTAACAGAGATGCATTGCTGCTCCACAGGGCGCTGCACTGTAAAAAATCATCCGCAACCGCTTCAAACTCTGCCGTTCCGGTCTTCAGCTCTCCATGCTCAATGTCAAGCTCTTCAGCTTTTGGCGGGACAACCTGCGCCGTAAGTTTTGGTACCAGTGTGTCACGGACATCCTTTTGAGAAGGATACGGAGAATTAAACGTCACGACTCCGCCGTTCATGGTGCAGATGGTCCAGGAGTGGTCGGTTACAAAAATAAGGATATGAACCATATCGCGGGCCAGCCTGCCCACAATGGCATCCAGGCGCTCCTGGGGGAGTGATTCGTGGGTGAGCGGCGCCGCCTCGTCATAAATACCGACAATGATATTGTTGTAGAGGGTGGTCACTCGGTTGATCGCCAGCAGACTGTCGGGAAAATAACCCGGCGCAAGAATAACCGTTCCCGGCAGAAACCGTCCGTCATCTCCGGATGCCTGCCCTTCTGAAAAAACCGTTATCCCGAGCGACTGCATTGCCTTGACAAGAGCATCGCAAAACTGCTCCAGCCGAAAGGAGAGAAGAGGCGCTGGATAGATGACCGGCTTCATCCTGCGGCACATCTCATCGATGGACAGAGGAGTATCCAGAGGAATCCCGAGCAGGTCGTGGAGTGAGTCGGAACTGATACTGTTACTCATGAAAATGTTCTGGCAGAATTGTTCGGAAAGATAATCGGTCGGTTACTGGCCGAAATGATGTTCGCGGCCCCAAAGGAGTTTTGTGCGCAGAATTTCGCTGTAATTCCGGCTTTCATTGGCGACAAGATTGATAAGCACCGATGACTTTTTTACCGTGATGCACTCCTGGGGATTGAGCATTTTTTTAAGATTGCCGTCACAATTCATGGGGAAAAAGCCGTCCGGGGCATCGACCGACACCTCAATGATCTTTTCATCACTGATAACGATAGGTCGTACCGTCAGCATGTGCGGGCATATAGGGGTGATTACAAAGACGCTTGATTTTGGTGCGATGATCGGGCCTCCAGCAGACATGGAGTATGCGGTTGATCCGGTCGATGTTGCAATAATGATGCCGTCTGCCCGATACGAACTGAGCAGCTCTCCGTCCAGCTTGATGATAAAGGTCGGAATACGGGGATAGGCCCCTTTTTCGATGACCACGTCATTGAGCGCTCTGAATTGATGCACCTCATTGTCGATACATACCGCAGCTTCAAGTTGCGAACGGGTATGAATAGTATTGGTTCCGTTCACGACCTGTTCGACAGCCGTGAACATTTCAGCCTGCGTAAACTCTGTGAGAAAACCAAGAAACCCGACATTGACACCGATAACCGGTTTTGTGACGGCGTAATGCGATGTAAAGAGCAGTGTTCCATCGCCGCCAAGTGAAATAAAGGCATCACACTGCTTGCTGAGTTCCTCAATCGGCGCTGAAGAGTCAATATGCAGTTTTTCTGCGGAGAGCGCTTCAAAAACATAGTCGATTTTCCGCTCGGCAAGCCATGCGGCAAGCTGGCGGGCAAGAACAAGTGCGTTCTCTCGTAAAACATTGACAACAATCGCAAATTTCATGACCGGTTCATCTCTTTAAGGGTTTGATAGAGCCGATTGGCTTCACTGAAGCGCGATTCAAGCTGTTGCAGCTCCCGTTGCCTTACTTCACTGGCAAGCAGGGATAGTTCTTTGGAAAAACAGTCAAGTTCTTCTGCAATGTTATCGCTGTTGGTGGCGATGATATCACGCCAGATCTCCCATGAACTGCCAGCAAGCCTTGTAAGTGTTGCGAACCCTGGGCCGGAGGTACTGATCGACTCTCCGCAGTAGCCCATCAGCAGCGTTGAAAGCAGTTGGGGAAGATGGCTTATTCTGGCGATAACACGGTCATGCTTCTCCGGTGTCATCGAGAGTGTTGTACACCCTGCCGATTCAAGCAGCTTGACGAGAAAAATCCCTTTGTTGCTTTCAAGCAGCCCCTTGTCGTCACAGAGAATAACTTGCCGGTCATGCAGCAGCTCCTCATTGCTTTCCCGATAACCGTTCTGCTCCTTGCCTGCCATGGGGTGCATTCCGATAAAAGGGAGACCAAGCTCCCTGGCTTTTTGGGCAATGAGTGATTTGGTGCTTGAGACATCGCTCACCAGCGTTGAGGGAGACACGAACAGCTTTATCTCATCCAGAAGGGCAATATTGACCTCAACCGGGGCGGAGAGGATAATCAGCTCTGCGCTGTAAAGAGTTTTTTTATCTTCAATAAACCGGTCAAGCCCAAGTTCTTCGACGCACAGCCGGTCACTCTCGCTAAAGTTTGGATCAAATCCCTGAAAGAGAATTGAACTCTCTCGGGCAAGCGGTGAGCGCTTTAAGGCCCGCAAAAGGGACATGCCGATCAATCCGAGGCCGATAAATGAGATGCTGCTGATAGGTGAATCCACCGTCATGCCGTTCAATTTTGCTTGTTTGCGCGGCTTCCGGGGGCGTCAATTGGCACATTCTCCTTGCAGAGTGGACACTCTTCCGGAGTATAGCTGATCACCTCCATTGAAAGCACTGAAAAATGGTTGTCGGCGAGTTTCACCCTGCCGTTGCTGCGGTCTACCACCGAGCCAACCCCGACAAGCGATGCTCCGGCACTCTTGATGAGCGCAATCACCTCGGCAACAGAGCCGCCAGTGGTTATCACATCCTCAATCACAAGAACCCGCTCATCGGGTTCAAGACTGAAGCCCCGGCGAATGCTCATCACTCCATCTTTCCGCTCAGCAAAAATGGTTTTGACTCCGAGCTGGCGGCCCACCTCCGTTCCAACCACAATTCCGCCAATAGCCGGAGAGATTACGGTCTCTACGCCGCTACCAGCAAAATGCTCGGCAATTCTTTTACAGACCGTCGTGAGGTGTTCAGGATGTTGCAGCACTTTGGCGCACTGAAAGTAGGTATTGCTGTGTCTGCCGGAAGTCAGCCTGAAATGACCATCAAGGAGGGCGCCGGTTGATTTAAAAACATCAAGCATTGCAGGAGTACTCATAAAAAAAGTGTTGTGGGTGAATGTGTTCACTCAATGATGGTAAAGATAAAGAAGCCGCTCCCAAAAGCTAAAGGAAAAACGATTCGAGACCAGTGAACAAAAAAGGACACGTTATTTTAAGCTACAAGTCTCGATAGACATCGCGCCGATGACGGATATACTGGATGACAATCTGCTTTTCCTCTGTTTCGACTTGATAGACAATGCGATAATCATCCACCCTAATCCGATAAAACAGCTCTCCTCCGGAAAGTTTTAGAGATTGCGGAGGAAATGGATCGGATGTTAGCCCCTCTATGCGCTGAAAAAGACGATCAACCATCGTCGCTGGTATTTTTCGTAAATCTTTTTCAACCGATGGCTTGAGGATGACGCTATACCTTCTCATGGAATTGTAATCTGCGTTTCATCTCTTCAAGCGTCAAAGGGGTTTCATCCCGACGAGAAGCAAGTATCGTCAGATCATGTAAATCCTCTAATAATTGCTGGTATTGTTTCAAGGATAACAGTACCCCTGTCTTTTTCCCTTGAGTATTTATAACATATTTCCCTTGTGGGATGGCTGATTCCATAGAGATACTCCCGTTTTATTGTATCCGTAGTGAGTGTTGAGTTATCGCTGACATACAGAAGTTTTATGTATCAATGTAGTAATAGTAACGCTTTTTTCTACCCGTTCCTGTCGCAACGTTCAAGATATTCGCTGAGCAGCACACATGCCGCTGCGCTGTCGAGTCGCCCTTTCTGCTGTCTTTTTTTTCTTGATCGTCCTGAGGCAATCAGAATCTGGCCTGCACTCTTCGACGAGTGATGCTCATCAACAGTTTCAATCTTCAGTTGCGGAAACTCTGCACGAAGCTCCTCAATAAATCGGTCAACCACTCCGGTCATGGCATTGCTCTCATCACCGTCACTCAGAGGATATCCAACAAGAACCAACGCAATATCATCCTGCTTCACCATTGCTGCAAGGACTCCGGAAAGCCCGGCCCGGTCAAAGGTACCGACCGGCTGGGCAAAAAGCCGGAGGGGATCGCTCTGGGCCAGACCAATGCGCTTTGTGCCATAGTCGATGGCAATCACCCTTTTTTGGGGTCTTATAACGTAATTTTTTGTATTCATCCAGTGAGTGCAGCAATACCATCAAGTATGTCGAATATCAACATTCAATGTACATCTTCCCGATGTTACGGTGTGCAGATTTTTTCCTGGCCTTATTATTCTTACATTTTGAAAAGGCAGGGATCATTTAATCAAACTCAGGGTATGAAGCCGCATTATTATTTCGTTGGGGCAACTCTTTCAATACTCCTTTCTATTTACCTCTTTCTTTTCGGTACGGGGGTAAATCATGAGCTGATTGCCATTTTTGTCGGGTTATGGGCGCCGACAATTGTCTGCGTTGGTATTTTTAACACCTTGCTCGGCATTCTTGATGAAATGTGTTGTGCACACAAGCGTATTGAGGATGCAACCAGCGGTCATGATCGTTAGGCTTATGCCTTCTGTTACAGACTGTTTCGGGAGTACCGCGTTATGAAACATGCCGGAGCTATAGCACTTGTGGGCGTGGGTGGATTTCTCGGTTCTGTGGCGCGCTATGTGGTGTCGTTGCTGCTCTCTCCTGTGGCGCCCTGGTTTCCCTTTGCCACCTTGACGGTCAATATTCTTGGCTGTTTTCTGATCGGATTCTTGAGTGAACTGGCAATCGCGACAACCCTTGTTTCTCCGGAAGCAAGGCTTTTTCTGGTCACCGGGTTCTGCGGGGGGTTTACCACCTTTTCATCCTATATGTTTGAGGATACCGCCTTTCTCAGGGATGGTCAGCTTTTTTATGCAGGGATTTATCTTGCCGGCAGTGTCGCCGGGGGATTTATAGCACTCTATACAGGAACACTTTTTGCTAAACTTTGGACATAACGGAGTCAATTATGGAATTACAGAGTTCAGAAATGTTGCGGATTTTTGTTGGTGAACAGGCCAGATACGGTCACCGGCCACTGTATGAAGAGATTGTCCGTGAAGCCCGGTTATACGAAATGGCTGGTGCCACGGTACTGAAAGGAGTGCTCTCCTACGGTCACGACATGCACATCAAGACCTCAAAAATCATGGAGTTGGGCACGAACCTTCCCATGGTTATCGAGCTTGTCGACTCTGCGGAAAAGATAGACGGGTTTCTGCCGATGGTTGAGCAGATGGTCAGGGATGCTTCAGCACGTGCGATGATTACCAGGGAACTGGTGCGCACGGGAATTATTGAATAACAAGCCCCGTAGGGGTGGCATATCGGTAGCGCGAAGCGCAAACTGCGGAATAACGAAAAAGGGAAGCCCTGAAGCTTCCCTTTTTTCATTGTTTCATATCCCGGCGGGTTATTTCCCGGATTCTACAAGAGCATTGTAGTTAGCCTTGATGGTTTTTTCCAGATCCGCATCGGTGTGCATTGAGCTTATGAACATCGCCTCAAACTGTGACGGGGCGAGGTAAATGCCCTGATCGAGCATGGAGTGGAAGTATTTGCCGTGTCTTTTGACATCAGCCGTGATTGCCGTCGAATAGTCAACCACCGGAGTTCCGGTAAAGAAGAGGCAGGACATGGAGCCGACACGGTTCTGTACGTAGTTCAGGCCGAGTTTCTTCAGGTTGTCACTGAAGCCCTCTTCAATGATCACAGCTTTCCGTTCGAGTTCCGGATAGGGATTCTCTTCAATCAGGATTTTCAGGGTTGCAAGACCAGCGGTCAGCGCCAGCGGGTTGCCTGAAAGAGTGCCTGCCTGGTAGACGTCGCCGAGAGGAGCAACACGCACCATGATTTCGCGTTTGCCACCGAATGCTCCAACCGGAAGACCGCCGCCGATAATCTTGCCCATGGTGGTCAAGTCAGGCGTGACGCCGTAGAGACTCTGTGCGCCGCCGAGTGCCACGCGGAACCCGCACATCACTTCGTCAAAAATCAGCACAATGCCTTCCTGGTCGCAAAGGGTGCGAAGAGCGGCAAGGAATCCTGGTTTTGCCGGAATAACGCCGGTGTTTCCTGCAACAGGTTCAATGATAATAGCGGCAATATTACCCTTGTTCTCATTGACAAGCAGCTTTACCGACTCAATATCGTTGTAGGTTGCATTGAGCGTGTCCATCGCAGTACCTTTGGTGACGCCGGGGCTGTCAGGAGCGCCGAGGGTCAGGGCGCCAGAACCTGCCTTGATGAGGAAGCTGTCGCCATGGCCATGGTAGCAGCCTTCAAATTTGATGATTTTATCGCGCCCCGTGTAGCCGCGAGCAAGACGAACCGCCGACATGGTAGCTTCGGTACCGCTGTTGACCATACGCACCATTTCAAGCGAAGGAACGATTTTGCAGAGAAGTTCGGCAATTTCAATTTCCATCTCAATCGGGGTGCCGAAACTGGTGCCGATATTTTTCAGGGTATACTCAAGCGCTGCCGTGATTTTCGGGTGCATGCTGCCAAGAATGAACGGGCCCCACGAACCGACATAGTCAAGGTAACTGTTGCCATCAACGTCGGTCATGTATGCGCCCGACCCTTTGGCCATGTACACTGGAGTTCCGCCAACGGATTTGAATGCTCTTACCGGAGAGTTTACACCGCCGGGGATAAACTTCTTTGCTTTTTCAAAGAGTTCAATTGATTTGGTGAGTTGAGGCATGTCGGACAATGCTGTTTAGGATTAAACAAGAGGTTACAAGAGTAAATAAAAAGTCTGCTCAAGATAGAAATACT
>Ga0194037_1001497_pt1 | contig 16801 bp, 16 predicted proteins | sample JunL306m_MetaG_FD_148653 | JGI IMG/M metagenome (GOLD analysis project Ga0194037, IMG submission 148653) | Anoxic zone freshwater microbial communities from boreal shield lake in IISD Experimental Lakes Area, Ontario, Canada - Jun2016-L304-6m | ecosystem: Environmental > Aquatic > Freshwater >...
ATCTTAATATTCAGGTCCAGCGCGAGCTCTTGACCTACATGATCGAAGATCCAAGCACGATCACGCGCGCAATTAAACTCAACTACATCTCCAAATCATTGGAGCGTATTGCGGACCACGCTACAAATATCTCAGAAATGGTGATTTTTATGGTCAGAGGTAAGGATATTCGGCATACGATTGCGTAAAGAGTGGTTGGTCAGGCGGGGAAGGTAAGCGGTGAAACTAAGCTGGTAAGTTTAGCGTAAAAAGAGGGCGGACCGTAAAGGTCCGCCCTCTTTTTGCGACAGAGCGCCGTTTAATCGACAGATTTTCGCAGGAAGGTCGGGATGTCATATTGATCTTCATCGTCTTCAATGAAACTGACCGGTGGACGCAGGCGAGTCACGTTTTCCGACTTTTCACGATCACGCTGGAATGTTGGACGATCAAGAGACGTCCTGCCGGAAATATGGGTTTCAACGCGTGATAAGTTGTTTTTACGGAAATCTCTCCCCTTGTCACTATCAAAACGATCACCGAAGCCGGTGGCGATGACGGTCACCTTGATGGTGTCGCCCATCTCGTCGTCGCGTACAACACCAATTTTTATATTGGCATCTTCATGTACTTTTTCGTGCACGATCCGGTTAACCGTATTGTAATCATCCATTGTCATGGAACCTGAACCGGTAATGTTAACCAGCACACCTTTGGCCCCGGAGATGTCATTATCTTCCAACAGAGGGCTGGAAATTGCGTTGCCAACCGCATCAGCAGCACGGTTTTCACCACTGCCCACGCCGATTCCCATCATGGCCATGCCGCGCACACTCATGACGGTTTTAACATCGGCAAAATCCAGGTTCATCAAACCGGTTGAAGTGATCAGTTCGGAAATTCCCTGCACCGCCTGGCGCAGAACATCATCAGAAGGTTTGAAGGCATCGAAGAGGGACATATTTTTTGATGCCATGCTGATCAGACGATCATTGGGGATGATGATCAGCGAATCGACATGTTTTTTCAGTTCTGCAATACCCTGTTCAGCAAGTATGCTGCGAGCCTTTCCTTCGTAGGTAAAAGGTTTGGTGACGACACCAACTGTCAGTACACCGGTTTCACGAGCCGCTTCGGCAATAACCGGAGCAGCGCCGGTACCGGTACCACCACCCATGCCGGCAGCAATAAAGACCAGATCAGCGCCCTTGATTGCAGCAGCTAGCTGATCCTTATTTTCAAGTGCGGCAGCGGTGCCGACTTCAGGTTTGGAACCGGCGCCCAGCCCTTTGGTAAGTTCACGGCCAAGCTGCAGCTTGACCGGTGCCTTTGAGGTGCGCAGCGATTGGGCATCCGTATTTGCAACAATGAAATCTACTTTATGTATTGAGCTGGATATCATCGTGTTGACAGCGTTGCCACCACCACCGCCGACACCAATCACTTTGATAACCGCGCTCTGTTCAATAGTCTCGTCAAACTCAAACATGCATATTCCTCCTCTATGATAATGTGTAAGATCAAGTTTTATTTGTGAAAATGTAACCTCAATTCAGCCAAGAATCAAAGGAAAAAATAATATTTTTTTATGCCGGAAATGTGTCTTTAAAAATCAAAGCGTTGCGAGCTTATGCCACGACCGGTGCCGGTTGCTGTGTAAAAAAAGCCGCTTACCCGGTGTGGGTGAGCGGCATGAAAGATGATAATGAGCGGAGCTGCATTTAGAAAAATTCGCGAAACCAGCCCTTCATTCTGCTAAAGACCGAACCGAAGAGTTGCGGTTCCGGTCGGCCACTCGGAAATTCATGGTGCGCTCCCGAATTGCGGCTACCGTACACAACTAAACCTACGCCGGTGGCATAGACCGGTGACTTTACAACGTCATTCAGGCCGCCGATATTCTGGGGAAGTCCGCGGCGAACCGGCAGGTTAAAAATCTGCTCAGCCAATTCCGGCATTCCTTCAAGGATACTGGAGCCGCCTGTGATGACGACGCCGGATGCAATCGAGTCCTCTAACCCGGATTTGATGATTTCGCGATTTACCAGCGTAAAGATCTCTTCCATACGCGGACCGAGAATTTCACAGAGCACACTGCGGGATAGTTCACGCGGCTTGCGCCCGCCAACGCTGGGCACTTCAATGCGTTCGTCTTTGCCAACCAGTGCAGCCAGGCAGCAGCCGTTTTTTTGCTTGATTTTTTCTGCTTCGGCAAACGGAGTGCGAAGCCCGACGGCGATATCATTCGTCAGCTGATTACCCCCCAGCGAGATAACCGAGGTGTACTTGATCGCGCCGTCTGCAAAAATGGCGATATCGGTCGTTCCGCCGCCGATATCAACCATGCAGACGCCCAGTTCTTTTTCGTCATCTGAAAGTACCGCATGCGAAGATGCCAGCTGTTCAAGAACGATGTCGGCAACATCCAGGCCGGCCCGGTTGCAGGATTTGACGATGTTCTGGGCACTCGCTACGGCGCCGGTGACGATATGCACCTTCGCCTCCAGTCGCACGCCGCTCATACCGAGCGGTTCGCGGATGCCGTCCTGTTCATCGATGATGAACTCTTGCGGCAGAATATGCAGAACTTCGCGGTCCATTGGGATGTTGATCGCCTTGGCAGCGTCGATGACCCGGCGTACGTCCTCCTGCGATACTTCGCGATTTTTGATGGCGATGACGCCATTAGAATTAAGCCCTTTGATATGACCGCCGGCAATTCCGGCGTAGACGGACTTAATCTCGCAGCCAGCCATCAATTCAGCCTCGCTGATAGCTTTACGAATAGCGCCGACCGTACTTTCAATATTTATGACAACCCCTTTGCGTAAACCGCTGGACGGACTGGTTCCGATTCCGACGATATCAATGCCGTCTTCAGTTACATTGCCGACGATGGCGCAAATCTTGGTTGTACCTATATCGAGGCCGACAATCAAGTTATCCCGTTTTGTTGATGACATGCTTCCTCCTGCTGTGCATAGAACTGTATTTAACTCTTTTTTACAATAATTTTGTCGTTGTAATCGATATCGATGTACTGAATAGTTCTGCTCTGAGCAATCAGGTCACGGTATATCCGGGCAAACCGCTCAATTTTAGCTGCAAAATCACCTGATCCGATTTTGACCGGAAGTGCGCCGGATGCAGTAAACATGGTAAAACCATAGCCCTTATCGTAATGAATCTCGGATACATCCGCAAGGATAAATGCACCTTTTTCGCGTAATATCTTCAGCAGTTGGCAGGTGTTTTCAAGTGCCGCTTTTGTGCCTTTTGGATCACTTGCGAGATCTTCTTCACTGAAACCGGTAATAACGGGAAAATCCAGTTTGTCACCCTGATTGAGAACCTTGAAAACAGTGCCCTTCTTATCAAGGTAATAGATGTATCCCATGTTGACGATCGCCAGCGGCTCACGTTCTGTGATGGCGATCGATATGCCGTTTGGAAAATAACGATTGATGCGCACGGTCTCTACCCACGGATTCCGCAGGATATGCTCTCCCATATTCTTCAGGTTCATGCGCAGCAGATCTTTGCCCGGCTCAACTCCGGCCAACCCGAGAATTTCTTCACGAGTCAGGCGTTTGGCACTGGAAACTTCAATGGTTTTCAGAGAGAAAAACGTTGTTGATTGAACGGCTCGATAACCGCTGTACAGTATTCCGGCAGCAACCGCAACTGCAATCAGGCCTCCCGCAAACATACCGAGCGGTCGCAGGTATTTTTTCAGATTGAGTGGTTTGCGCTGAATCTTAACCTTGTTTGGCGCAACTTTTTTACGCTGATATGATGATTTTTTAAAATCCCGCATTGAACTAGCCTACGTTAATCGAGAGTGATGCTGATGCAATGATCGTTGCAACAAGCTTTTCAAATGGCAGACCGGCCCCCTTGCCGGCAATTTCCGGGAAGAGGCTCAAGCTGGTCATTCCGGGCAATGTGTTGACCTCCAAAACGTAACAGTCGCCACTTATCGTTACCAAAAGGTCTACGCGGCTGTAGCCCCTGCAGCCCAGAGATCGATGGGCGGCCAGGCCAATCTGTTGTGCTTTTTCATAGAGTGCTGCATCCAGGCGAGCCGGGAAAAAGTGCTCGGCCATGCCGTCGGTATATTTTGCTTCAAAATCGTAGAATTCATTTTTCGGCACAATTTCGATGGCACCTATCGGTCGGTTATCCAGGATGCCGACCTGAACTTCCTGCCCCTTGATGAACTGCTCGACCAGTATCTCTTCATCGTGGCGGAAAGCCAGCTCCAGGGCAGCTGCCAGCTGACCTTCCTCTTTAACAATCGATACGCCGACCGAGGAACCTTCCTGAACCGGCTTGACAACTAGTGGCAACCCGAAAGGCAGCTCGGCCAGGTTGACCGATTCACCACGCCGGTAACAGCGGAAGGGTGCCGTCAGAATACCGTTAGCGGCAAAGGTCTGCTTGCTGTAAAGCTTGTGCATAGCCAGTGCGCTGGCCAGCACCCCGGAACCGGTATAGGGAATCTGTAGCAGTTCCAGAAGTCCCTGAACGCATCCATCTTCGCCGTAGCGGCCATGCAGTGCAATAAATGCAGCTTCGATCTGTTCCGACTTCAGAACGTCAGCCAGATCATGCCCGACATCGATGGCAACCGCGTGATAGCCCTGTGCTACCAGCGCCTGGTGAACGGCGGTGCCACTCTTCAGAGAAACGTCACGCTCGGCAGAAAGTCCGCCGTACAGTACCCCTATTTTTTTCGATGTCGTCATCCCGAATCCTCGGCCACCACGAAATTAAATGTCGCCCACTATACGCACTTCTTCCTCAAGAGTCACGCCACTTGTTGCAAACACTGCGTTTTTTACCGCTTCGGCCAGCTCCAGAAAGTCAGCTGCCGTTGCACCGCCGGTGTTCACCAGGAAATTACTGTGCTCTTCCGAAACCTGAGCACCGCCGACTCGTGCTCCGCGCATTCCTGCAGCATCGATCAATTTCCATGATGCCTGTCTGTTCGGATTCTTAAAGAATGAGCCGGCGCTGGGGAAACCGACATTATGCTTTGAACGGCGCAGTTCGGTGTCCTTGCGAATCTCATCTTCGGTATGCTGCGCTTCACGTTCATGCAACTTGAACTGGGCCGCAAGGACGATGTCGCCGGCTTCCAGATGCAGGTGACGGTAACCGTACTGCAGATCAGACATACAGAAGGTGCTCACCAGGCCGTCACGCAGCAGTGTCAGGCAGTCGGTATGCTCCAGGATGCCTTGTCCATAGGCACCGGCATTCATTCTGATAGCACCGCCGATGGTGCCGGGAATCCCGGAAATAAAGCCGATACCCCCCAAACCGCGCTGCTGGGCGAAGCGGACTACTGTCAGATTTTCGGCCCCGGCTTCGGCGTGAATCTGGTGAGTACCGCTTATGGTGATCCGGTTAAAGCGTTCCAGCGAGATGACCGCTCCGCGAATCCCGCCGTCCTGCACGAGCAGGTTGTAGCCGCGTCCGATTGTGATCCAGGAGATGCGCTGTTCTTTCAGCCAGACAAGTAAATCCTGCAGGTCATCCGTATCCTCCGGAACAGCAAACAGATCTGCCGGACCGCCCACTTTGAGCGAAGTGTGCCTGCTCATCGGCTCGTCTCGCAACAACTGGCCGCGAATCTGGAACGGTTCCGCTTTCAACGGGGTGTCTCCAACAATTTTACCAGCGTTTCTCCCTGCTGCCAGATATTTCCGGCTCCCAGGGTAATGACGATATCACCTTCACGGACAATTCCAGCTAAATGCTCGGGGATCAGCTCCCGATTGGCAATGTGGGTAACATCCTTTTGCCCATGGCGGCTGATCTCCTCTGCCAGACGGTTTGACGTGGCCCCTTCTATCGGCTGTTCACCGGCAGCATACACGTCTGTCAGTATCAGGACGTCGGCGTCATAGAAGGCAGTTACAAATTCGCTGAACAGTTCATGCGTACGGGTATAACGATGCGGCTGGAAGGCGGCTACGATGCGCCGTTCCGGCCATCCCTGACGTGCGGCAGACAGTGTCGCTTTGATTTCAGCGGGGTGATGCCCGTAGTCATCGACCACCATGATGCCGTGCGGTTCCCCCTTGACGGTAAAGCGTCGTCCGACGCCGCTGAACCCGGCAAATCCTTCCTGAATAGCTGCAAACGGTATATCCAGCTCCAGTGCCACGGCGATGCAGGCCATGGCGTTCAGTACGTTGTGCGGTCCGGGCATCGGAAAGGAAATTTCACCCAGGCGGTAGCCCTTATAATGGGCGATAAATGTGGTGATGAAGCCGTCGTGCCGGACGTGGGTGGCGCGGATATCAGCCTGGGCCGAAAGGCCGTAGGTCATGTAGCGTTTTTTGACGCGCGGCAGAATCTCGCGGATATTTTTGTCATCCAGACAGAGAACGGCCAGACCGTAGAACGGTACCTTGTTGATAAATTCAACGAAGGTATCCTTGATCTCTTCAATGCCGGAGTAGTGGTCAAGGTGGTCGGCGTCAACATTTGTCACCACGGCGATGGTCGGCGACAGCAGCAGGAAAGAACCGTCCGACTCATCCGCTTCAGCCAGCAGAAATTTCCCCTGTCCAAGACGGGCGTTGGTGCCGATCGCATTCAACTTACCGCCGATGACGATGGTCGGATCGATGCCGGCATGCCCCAGAATAGCAGCGGCCATCGAAGTGGTAGTAGTCTTGCCGTGCGTACCGGCAATCGCAATGCCGTATTTCATGCGCATCAACTCGGCCAGCATTTCGGCCCTCGGGATGACCGGCACATGCAGTCGCTTGGCTTCTATCACCTCGGGGTTATCGTCATGTACTGCCGAAGATATGACAACCACATCGACATTTTTGAGATTCTCGGCCGTATGCCCGATACCGATCTCACCCCCCAGTCCGGCCAGTCGTTCGGTCGTCTCCGAGCCGCGCAGATCAGAGCCAGAAACCTTGTAGCCCAAGTTGAGCAGCACTTCTGCAATCCCACTCATACCGATCCCGCCGATACCGACGAAGTGAATTTTATCTATTTTTCCGTACATGTGGTTATTTCCTCTTTGGTTGTCTTGTCTATTCCGCTTTACCAATGGCAAACGCGGTAATGATATGATTGGTAAAAAGAACCAAATCATCAAGGTGCTTTTCGATAACTTCTATCATCAGTCCGATGTCCATACGCTGATATTCATGAATCAGAATGTTTCTAAAACCGACCATCCCTTCCAGGTGTTTCGCAAGCTCAGCAGGAATTATTTTGGCTGCAGCCAGCAGGCGGAAGCTTTCTTTGCTGTCTTTGGGAAGTCCCAGCTTACGGTTTTTTATGGTGTGGTTCGCCAGGTCGATGCACTGTTCACAAGCACGCTGCAGGTTTATGGCGATGCTGTCCTGCTTCATATAATCTTCTTCAAAATCCAGGTTGGTAGGGGTGGCATAATAGGCCCGAATCTGGCTGATGCAGCGCTCAATACTCTCTTTTTTATTCAGGATGATATCGTTCACAGGTTGAAAAACCTCCCGTCAGCAAGAGCCGATTCAATAATTCCGGCACGTTCTTCGTTCAGCTTCTGATAATAGGAAAGAGTCAGCATTTCAAATTCATCAACGGCGTAACGATCTGCACTGTACAATAGTCTTCCTTTGGTCACGATCTCTTTCTGAAAGACGGTAGACACCGTGCGTGCGTTAAGCAGGTCTACCTCTTTGCCAAGAGTACAGGCCAAATCAAGTGCGCAGTCACTGCCTGTAATGTGCCGTTCCTGTTTTGCTTCCAGCGGTGGCAATAGCACAGCCAGGTCAACGTCACTCTCCGGCCATTCATCATCCGTCATGCAGGAACCAAAAAGATAGATTCCCTGTGCATTGGGGTAATGCGTAAGGATGGTTTGGATTATGATTTCCGGTAGTTCCAAAAAGACTCCGTTTATTCAGCTCATGCGGCAAGACCTGCTGTCATCTCATCCACAATTATTTTAGCGGCATCCAGGCGCGCCAGACCAAATGCCAACTCCCCGGTGCGAGCGAGGAGCTCCGGATCTCCGACGAGTTCGCTGATGGTCTTTGCTAAACTTTTACCGGATAACTCCTGCTCCAGCATCATGAAACAGGCCGCCTTTTTGAGCAGCGCCTCGGCGTTGCGGCGCTGGTGATCATCGACCGCATGCGGGAACGGGATGAAGAGGCAGACTTTGCCGCAGGCGGTTATTTCAGCGATGGTAGTGGCCCCGGCCCGGCAGATGATCAGGTCTGCATTGGCATATTCTGCGGCCATGTCGCTGATAAACGGAGTTACATTTGATTGCACATCTGCCGCGCGATATGCGGCGGTAACCTCAGGACAATCCTTTTTACCGGTCTGATGAGTAACATAGAGCCTGACCGGCATCTGTTTTAAGGCCGGGAGTGCTTCCATGACGGCAACATTAATCGCGTGGGCACCCTGGCTGCCGCCGAAGATAAACAGGTTAAAGCTTTGACGCGGGGCATATGGGTGATCGGCGGAGGTCTCAAGATTTTCAGATGATTCTTGACCCTCAATCAGTGGTCTGACCGAGTCCAATATCTGCTTTCTGAGCGGATTGCCGGTCAGTAGTGTCGATACTTTCGGAAAAAAAGGTGCTGATTCCTCCAGCGTGATAAAAACCCGATTTACAAAGCGTGCCAGTAGCCGATTTGTCTGGCCGGGGATAGCGTTCTGTTCGTGAATAAATCTCGGGATCTGCATGCCGCGGGCCGCCAGCACCATCGGTAGAGAGGCGTAGCCACCGACACCCAGCACCAGGTCTGGACGAAAATCCTTCAGAATTTTTCGTGACTGGGCATAGCCGTAGAGCATTAAACCGGCACCTTTTATCTGACTGAAAGGCCCTTTACCACGGATCCCGGTGGCGGAAATCAGCTCCAGCCGATAGCCGGCCGCCGGTACAGCGCGCGCCTCGATACCCCGCTCAGTTCCGACAAAGAGAACCTCGTTGGCCGGATCACGTGACAAAAACTCTTCTGCTACTGCGATACCGGGAAAGAGGTGCCCACCGGTGCCGCCACCGGCAATAATCAATTTCATTTTTCCTCCTTGAGGCTGATGGAAGAGATCTTCAGTCCCGATGAGATATTAAGCAGAATGCCGACCGCAAACAGGCTGATTAGCAGCGAACTGCCGCCGTAACTGATGAACGGCAGCGCCAGACCCTTGGTCGGCAGCAGGCCGGTCACGACCCCCATGTTGACAGATGCTTCGATGCCGAACAGGACAGCAATCCCCAACGCCAGAAAGCGCCCGAAAATGTCCGGTGCTGCGACGGCAATGCGCATGGCACGCTGCACCAGCAGAAAGAACATGCCGATAATCACGACGACCCCGATAAATCCGAGTTCCTCGCCAACTACCGCAAGGATAAAATCGGTGTGCGCCTCCGGTAGATAAAAAAGCTTCTGTTTTCCTTCGCCGAGCCCCTGCCCGAAAACGCCCCCGGTGCCGAGTGCCAACCAAGATTGAATAATCTGAAACCCACTGTTTTGCGGGTCGTCCCAGGGATTGAGAAAAGCAAGAATACGGCGTCTACGATAGGCAACATTCATCACCAGAAAATAGAGGAACGGGAGTGACAACAGGAAAATCGAGATAATGTAGGCCAGACGCGCCCCGGCGGAGAAGAGCATGATCATGGCCACCGCCGCCAGTGTCAGGGCCGAGCCCATGTCCGGCTGCTTGAGCAGCAATCCTAGCATCACGACCAGTATCAGCATATAGGATATAAAGCCGGGCCCAAGCTGCTTGATCTTTTCCTGCTTTTTATCCAGCGAGTAGGCCATGTACATGATCAACGCAACCTTGGCGATCTCTGAAGGCTGCAGATTGAAGCCGGGCAACCTGATCCAGCGTGAGGCGCCGCCGGCACTACCGCCGATACCGGGGATCAGCACCAGCACCAGCAGTACAATACATCCCAGAAGCATCGGTACGGCCAGCTTGCGCCAGAACTGGTAGTTAATCCTCATTGTCCCAAGCATGATGCCGAAGCCGAGCAACGCGAACAATCCCTGACGCTTGAGGAAGAAAAATCCATCATGGAAGCGTTTGGCTGCCATAACCGATGACGCAGAATAGACCATCACCACACCGAAACAGGTCAGGGCGATAGCCATCAGCATGATCACCAGATCGTATTCTTCCAGTTTTTTAAACATCTACAGCGCCTTTACTGCGGCTATAAACCGCTGTGCCCGCTCTTCATAATCCTTGAACATATCAAAACTTGAGCAGGCCGGCGACATCAGCACGGTACCGCCCTGCGATGTTATTTCTGCGGCAATCAGTACCGCTTCCTCCAGCGATGCTGCCCGGCGCGTATCGGTTAGTAAGCCCAGTTCCCGCTCCATCCGCTCAGCGGCCTCGCCGATCAGCACCAGATGCTGGACCCGCTCGCGCACCAGCGGAGCTAGCGGGGCATAGGAGCCGCCTTTGTCCTTGCCGCCTGCAATCAGTGTGATGTTATCAAAGCTCTCCAGTGCTTTTTCGACACTACCGACATTGGTGGCTTTGCTGTCTTCATACCAACTGACGCCGTTTACCGTGCGAACAAATTCCATGCGGTGGTGCAGGGCTTCAAAGCAGAGCACCGTCTCAAAAGTTTCGTCTGGGCGGCAGCCGAGCAGCAGGGCGCAGGCCAGCGCCGCCATGATGTTTTCGAGATTATGTACCCCCTGCAGCCTGATGGCGGCGGTTGGGAAGCATTCTTCGTGGCCGTTGTGGCGATAGGTGATAACACCGTCACAGCAGAAAATCCCTTCGTCTAACTGGTGTTTACGACTAAAGGGAAAAACCTGGGCCTTCAGGTTCTGCGCGTGCTGCCAGACCAGCGCATCATCTCGGTTGACGACGGCAAAATCTTCTTCGGTCTGATTCTCGAAAATACGCAACTTGGCGTTGATGTAGGCCTGGTAATCCGGATAGCGATCGAGATGGTCTTCGCTGAGATTCAACAGCGCTGCCACGGTCGGTCGAAAGGATGTTATCCATTCCAACTGGAACGAGCTGATTTCAGCCACAACCTGATCCCAGATCTGGTGTGCTTCCGCTACTTCAATCAGCGGATCGCCGATATTTCCGCCGACAAAGGTGTGATAGCCGTTATGTTTGAAAATCGTACCGAGGATCGTGGTAGTGGTAGTCTTGCCGTTGGTGCCGGTTATGGCTGCCAGCGGGGCATCCATGAAGCGCCAGGCCAACTCAATCTCGCTGATGATCTCCACACCGGCCTGTTGCGCTGCCACCAACTGCGGCAGATCCATCGGCACGCCGGGGGAAACAACGATCAGATCACTGGCCAGAAAGGTAGCTTCAGCATGCCGCTCCAGCTCCCGCGAAATTTCGTATTCTGCCAGTTCTGCCAATTGTGTTTGTAAAGCAGCTTCACTGCGCATGTCGGTTACTGTTACCCGCGCACCCTTTGAGGCCAGAAAACGAGCACAGGCGATGCCGGTTTTGGCGAGGCCGACGACGAGGATATTATTGTTTTTGAGATTCATGTCCGTCCTTAATCTATGTCTCTCGGCTCCAGAAGCAGCTGGAGACCCTTGAAAATTTCATTCAGCCGCTGCGGTGGTAGCGTACCGATATACTCGCCCAACTGAGCCTTATATCTTACCGACCCCGCTGATACACCACCACACCAACGCGCCCTATATGCTCAAGAAAATCAGGATCACGCAACGTGTCAAAAAGTGAAAGATCGATAGTGTAGGGAAGAAGAAGATCGTCAAGCGCCTGAATGACAGCGAAGAGCACATCTTGTGTCAAATCCGGGCCGCCTTGCAGAGTCAGGTCAATATCGGAGCCGACCGTAAAGTTTCCTTTGGCACGTGAGCCATACAGTACTGTCCGCTCTATCTCAGGATGTGCGGCAAAGACGGCGCATATTTTTCCGATGTCGGTTTCGCTCAATCCAAAACGGCGCTCCATTACGTTTCCTTCAAAGCAGTGAGACGGTCATGCAATGCCACAAACTCTGGAAAGTAGAGCGTTAGCACATCCCCGGCTATTTTATCGGCCGTATCCTCATTGTAGGTATGACTGGTGAGCGTCCTGCTGGTAATCATACTCATCCAGACCTCACCATTGACTATCAAGCCACGCTTGAAGGCGAGTCGAAACACATCACGGCTGCCGAGGATACTGACGTCACCCTGAGACTCAAAATAATCCTTGATACTGTTCCACGCCAATTCAAAGGTGTACTCAAAGGCCTGAATCAAACCCTGCTGCTCAAATTCATTCAGCTCACCTTTTTCAATAAAGCGGGTCAGCTGCGCCAATGCCTTCGAGTAGTTATTGAATCTCTTTATCCAGCGGATATCGTCTGTCGGCATTATCATGCACCTACCGCATCTTCAAGGTCGAAATCGCTACCAGCGCCAGGATGATGGTGATGATCCAGAAGCGGACGATGATCTTCGGCTCGGCCACACCTTTCAGCTCGAAGTGGTGATGAATCGGTGCCATACGGAAGATGCGCTTGCCACGATATTTGTAGGAGCCGACCTGGAAAATCACAGAGAGGGCTTCGACCACAAAAACGCCGCCGACGATCACCAGCAATATTTCCTGTTTGGTCAGGACGGCGATTGTACCGAGCGTGCCGCCCAATGAAAGCGAGCCGACATCCCCCATGAAAACCTCGGCCGGGTAGGAGTTAAACCAGAGAAAGCCGAGTCCGGCCCCGACCATGGCTCCGCACAGCACGGCCAGTTCGCCGGCGCCGACCACGCGCGGAATCTGCAGATAAGCCGAGAGGGTGGCGTGCCCGGCCACGTAGGCGAAGAGCATATACGTTGCAGCATTAATGGCAACCGGACCGATAGCCAGTCCGTCAAGACCATCGGTCAGATTGACGGCGTTACTGGCACCGACGATAACCAGCGTGACAAAGGGGATGAACCAGATCCAGAGGTCGGGATGGAACTTTTTGAAGAACGGGAAAAAAAGCTCTTCACTGAAACCCGGAATTAAAAAGAGGTAGATCGCGACCCCGCCTGCCAGCAGCACCTGCCAGAACATCTTCTGGCGGGCCGAAAGCCCCTTGGGATTCTTTTCGACGACTTTTTTATAGTCATCAATAAAGCCGATCAGACCATAGCCGATCGTGATGAGCAGTGTAATCCAGATATACTGGTTGGTCAGGTCCGCCCAGAGCAGCGTCGGAACGACTATTGCGGCCAGAATCATCAAGCCCCCCATGGTGGGCGTGCCCTGCTTCTGCAGATGCGATTCCGGGCCGTCAGTGCGGATCACCTGCCGCGCCTGCAGACTCTCTAGCTTGCGGATGATCCAGGGACCCAACACAAAACAGACAATCAGCGCCGTGATCATGGCGTAGATGGTTCGGAAGGTCAGATATTTAAAGATATTAAAAAGTTTGACGTTGGCAGCCAGCGGATAAAATATATGGTACAGCATGGGCTATTCCCCTCTATTGAGCAGTAGTGCTTTGAGTTCCATTGACACGTTCTCCATTGCCATGCCGCGTGATCCCTTAAAGAGTATTACATCACCAGCCTGCATCGACTCAAACAGGAGCGCTGCAATTTCGGCGTGACTGCTGCAGTTGAAAATTACGTCCACTGCCATACCGCTCAGGCGGGCGCCGGCAGCGGCATGCTCCAGCATGCGTTGCCCCAGCAGGTACAATCTGTCAACGTTGCGACCGGCGACAGCTCCGACGCCCCGGTGTGCTTCGACCTCCTGATTTCCCAGCTCCAGCATATCGCCCAGTACGGCGATGCGATGGCCGGGGGCAGCGATCTGGGTAAGGGTTTCCAAAGCAGCTTTTGTCGAAGCGGGATTGGCATTGTAACTGTCGTCAATCAGGGTGATGTTGATGAGACGTTCTATCTGAAAGCGCCCCTGGTAGGGGCTGAAGGATTCCAGACCGGTGGCAATAACCGGTAACTCCACCTTTTCCAGTAGGGCGGCAGTAGCGGCCAGAGCATTGTAAATGTTGTGCCGTCCGCAGGCATTGAGATGTATGCGTGCTTCTCCATAAGGCGTCGTCAGCAGAAAACGCTGCCCCTCCAGCCTCAGCGTTTCAATCTCTCTGGCCCGGACTTCCCCGCGATCAATACCAAAACTGATCCGGCGTGCTGATGGATTCTGCGAGAGTGAGGCAACCCTCGGATCATCGGCATTGACGACCGCCAGGCCATTATCACTGATACGGTGCAGCAACTCGCCCTTGGCGGCTGCAATGGCCTCAACCGTGCCCATGCTCTGCAGATGCGCCGGCAATGCATTCAGCACGATTCCTACGCGGGGCTTGGCGATCTGTGCCAGGCGGTCAATCTCGCCCGGTTCGCTCATCCCCATCTCCAACACTGCCCAACAATGCTCAGGGCTCAGCTGAAAGATCATCTGCGGCAGCCCGATCAGATTGTTGAGGTTGCCGGAGGTTTTGAGCCCAGGAGCGGTCTGCTGAAGTATTGCGGCCAACATCTCTTTGGTGGTTGTCTTGCCATTACTGCCGGTGACGGCGATAGTCGGAATATCGAAGCGTTGTCGCCAGGCAGCCGCCAGATCGCCCAAGGCCCGCAGGCTGTCTTTGACGGCGATACAGGTGACAGAATCCGGAAGGGAGTGTCCCTTCAACCACTGTTCTTCAGCCAGGACAGTCGTGACTCCCCGTTCTGATACCTGCTGGATGAAGGCATGGCCATTGAAGCGCACGCCGCGCAGTGCGACGAACAGCTGGCCAGTAGCGACGCTCCGTGAATCGGTGGAGATGGCCGTCACGTTTCCGCTGGCATGGCCAATAATCCGGCCTCTGGTGGTAAGCGCTATTTCATTGATGCTGAACATGGTGAATCCTTCTCGGTAAAGGCCGCTGCCGCTTCTTCGCGGTCATCAAAATGATGCTTTATTGTGCCGATGATCTGATAATCCTCATGACCTTTGCCGGCCAAGAGAACGATATCACCCGGCTGTGCCAGGCGGATGGCCAGGCGGATGGCCTCGTGCCGGTTTTCCAGTATCGTAAAACCTTTTTCTTCAAAACCGCCAGCAAGCTCCTCATTACGATACTCACGCACTTCAAGGGCTGTGATACCGGATTTGATCTGATCCAGAATGCCGAGTGGATCTTCGGTTCTGGGGTTATCGGACGTAACGATGGCGAGGTCGGACATGCGTGCAGCGATGCTGCCCATGATCGGACGTTTGCCGTTATCGCGGTCGCCGCCGCAGCCGAAAACGTTGATGATCCTGCCGGTGGCGATCTCCTGCAGTGTGGCTAGTACGTTTTCGAGGGCGTCGCCGGTGTGGGCGTAATCAACCAGACAGGTAACGCCGCAGCTGTTTGGCACCCGCTCCATGCGACCAGGTACGGTGGCGTGCCCTTCGATGCCGGCTCTGATGGCGGAGAGCGGCAGATCCAACGCTATTCCGGCAGCCACGGCCGCCAGGATATTTGAGAGGTTAAAACGCCCCAGAAGTTTTGAGGCAAACGGAAATTCCCCTTTGGGTGTATGTAAAACGCCGCTGATGCCCTGGGTGGAGAGATGCACTTCTTCCGGCCGCACGTCCCAGTGGCCATCCCGCCCGAATGTAACAACCGGGCAGGTTGCCGAAGCTGCCACGCGGGAACCGTAAGGATCATCCATGTTGACAACCGCGTGGCGGTACTGCTTGACGGAATCTGCTGTGAGGAGTTCGGAAAACAGCCTGCTTTTGGCCTGTAGGTAACTTTCCATAGTGACGTGGTAATCGAGATGGTCACGGGTCAGGTTACTGAATATCCCGACGTCGAAGTGGCAGCCGTCGGCCCGTTTCTGCTCCAGTGCGTGCGAGGATACCTCCATGACGAAGGCCTGCGCTCCGGCCTCTTGCAACTGGCGAAATGCGGTCTGCAGCTCGGTTGATTCCGGAGTGGTATGAGACGCCGCAATTGTCTGTGTCCCGAAGCGATAGCTAATGGTACCGAGCACGGCTGCGGGGATTCCGGCTGCTGATAATATCGCTTCGATCAGATAGGTGGTGGTGGTTTTGCCGTTGGTGCCGGTTATGCCGATTAACGGCAGAGCGGCTGTCGGATCTCCGTTAAAGCGTGCCGCCAGCAGTCCCATTGTGGCGCGCCCGTCTGCCGTTGTGACCCACGGGACGGAGTCCGGAGCAAAGGCTGCATCTTCGAGGACCACTGCCGAAGCACCAGCCTCGATAGCTTTTTCAATGTACGAATGACCGTCGATCGATGTTCCGCGCAGCGCGAAAAAAAGTGTCCCCGGTTTTGACTGCCGGGAGTCGCAGGTCAGCGAAGTTATATCGATGGACAGGTCACCATGAGGCTCGGCATTGCTCAGATTGCGGAGTAATTCAGCCAGTATCATCTATCCTCCAATAAAAAACGTGAAAGCCTGCCGGTTGCCCGGCAGGCGGTTTGCAGCTATGCAGAGGGGGTGAACCTGACCCACACCTTGTCAGCTTCGCGGATCGATTGCCCGGGCGGCGGACTCTGCTCGTTTGCCCGTCCACTTCCGATCAGCCGGATATTAATGCCGCGCTTCTCCATCACCTGCAGGACCTGCCGCATACTCATGCCACGAAAATTCGGCATGACAGCGCCTTCAGGCGGGATCTCCAATTCGTCGCCATCTGCCGGCGATTCTGTCTCAGGCTGTATCGCTTCGGCCTTAACCACAGCTGCGGCTTTATTTGATGCAACAGTCGGCTGGATTTTAAGATATGCCAACGTATTTTGCGCAATTCCCTTGAAGGCCGGAGCTGCAACAACACCGCCATACTTGATTCCCTGCGGTTCGTCAATAATCACAGCAATAGTCAGCTT
>Ga0194037_1001498_pt1 | contig 16795 bp, 16 predicted proteins | sample JunL306m_MetaG_FD_148653 | JGI IMG/M metagenome (GOLD analysis project Ga0194037, IMG submission 148653) | Anoxic zone freshwater microbial communities from boreal shield lake in IISD Experimental Lakes Area, Ontario, Canada - Jun2016-L304-6m | ecosystem: Environmental > Aquatic > Freshwater >...
GAATCAAGTGTGTTATTAGAATCCTTTATCACTTTGAATGGCCTCGGTGTAGTAGTAGAATAAATGTCTGGTAAATCTTACCAAATAACTAAGCGTTGTAATATCTATATCAACATAGGATGAAAAATGTCAGGGTCTAATCATCATAAACAGGAACAAAACATCGGTCATTTAACCCGTAATACCATTGCCTTAATTTTGGCAGGGGGACGCGGTTCAAGACTCGTCAACATGACCGACTGGCGCGCCAAACCTGCCGTGCCTTTTGGTGGTAAGTTTCGCATTATAGACTTTCCTTTATCCAATTGTGTCAACTCAGGTATCCGAAAAATAGGCATTTTAACTCAATATAAAGCCGACTCATTGATACGTCATATTCAGCAAGGCTGGGGCTTTTTGCGAGGTGAATTTGGCGAATATGTCGATTTAATGCCTGCTCAACAACGTCATGGTGAAGATTCTTGGTACAAAGGTACTGCTGATGCCATCTATCAAAACATTGACATATTACGCACACGCAAGCCCAAACATATTTTAATTCTAGCGGGCGATCATATCTACAAGATGGATTATGGCGCAATGCTTGCCGATCATATCGAAAAAAATGCTGATCTCACGATAGGCTGCTTAGAAGTATCCCTAGAAGAAGCTACCGCCTTTGGCGTTATGGATGTCGATACTAATCGCAGAGTTAAAGCCTTCGTTGAAAAACCCGAACATCCTCCAGTGATGCCAGGTAGAACCGATACCGCCTTAGCCTCTATGGGTATTTATATTTTCAATGCTGACTTCTTATTTGAACAATTACAAAAAGATGCCGATACCGTAGGTTCTAGCAATGATTTCGGCAAAGATATAATTCCTTCAGTTATCGATAAATATATCGTCAATGCCTACCCATTTTTAGATTTACAAAGTGGCGAACAAAGCTACTGGCGTGATGTAGGTACTATTGATGCTTACTGGTCAGCGAATATGGAGCTTATCGGTGTTAATCCCGGCATGAACTTATATGACAATACTTGGCCTATCTGGACGCATCAAGAACAAACACCGCCGGCTAAATTTGTTTTTGATGATGATGATAGACGAGGCTTAGCGGTTGATTCTATGATCTCTGGTGGTTGTGTTATATCAGGCTCGCAAGTCAAACACTCATTATTATTTTCTAATGTCCGTGTAAATTCTTATAGTAGCGTACAAGATTCTATACTCTTACCGCAAGTTAATGTCGGCAGGCATTGCCGTATAACTAAAGCCATTATAGAAAAAGGCTGTGATATTCCAGAAGGCACTATTATTGGTGAAGATAAAGTCGAAGATGCTCGACGTTTTCATGTTAGTCAGGGCGGCGTTGTTTTAGTGACACCCGACATGCTAGGACAAAAGCTACATTATGTACGCTAGATAACTAGCACTACACCCACCTTAGGGCATCACTGCCCACTGTTAAACTTATATAGGGGCGAATCAATTCGTCCCTACATGACAAGCCCAACATTTCGCACTTACTTTTAGTTGTCTTCAACAAATTATAATGATAGTGTTAGCACCGCTGGTACTAATCTAATAATAAATAAGTGGATATCAGCAACAAAAACAACACAATAAAAAAATGAGGAATAATTATGAATAAATTAACTACAGTATTAGCAGGTTTAGCTTTATGCCTAAGCACTAATGTATTTGCAGAACAACATGCTGATGCCGCACTAAAGCATGCAACTGAAGCATCAACTCATGGTAAAGCGGGTCATGCGAATGTATTAGTAGATCATGCTAAATTAGCCTTAGATGAAGCAGCATCGGCTTCTTTAGTATCAAAAAGCATTGCAAAAAATCATATTGATGAAGCAGGTGAATTACTCCAAAAAGCGGTTAATGAAGGCAATTTAAATCACGCACCTGCAGCTACAAAATTAGTTGATGAAGCCATTGCGCATCTAAAAGCTATTCCAAAAAAATAAGCAACTAACTGCTTAATTTAACAGGCCGCATCATTTAGCGGCCTGTTTTTTATAAACGAATACTATACTCAAAACCTAAGCACTACGCTTACCATTCAATTTATTAATACTTCTCAACAAAATTATTAATCCTCGTATAAGTTATCGTTGAATTAAGCCCAATGGCTTTTGCAGCAATACTATTAGTTGACATGTAGTTAAGAAAATATCGTATTTTTCACCGGCATGACATACCCAATAATTAACTAAGACTTATAGCTTAAGTTTGTCAACGTAGCAGATTCCTTGATGTTTAAAACTAAGATGCACATCGTTACCTTGCTAGAAGAGTGAACTAAAACACATCGCAGCAACTCCTCCCTTTACCAATGCAGAAGCTTGGAGGGAGTTATCAAACACTGGATATTTGATTAGCTCAGCGAGAACTTATTAGAGAATTAGTATGTTTTTATACCTAACAATGATGAGTTATGACTATAATTAAGCGCCAATAAACAAAGTATAGGATTATATTGGGCTCATTAATCAACCTAAACTTCTAAGAGACATCTGCAACTCGTTGCCTACATAATTAATCACAAAAAATCCTATCAACGAGCTGCCACATAATAATAAGGATAACTCAATGAATATCAAACAATTACTTATCACAATAACTACAATTGCTTTTCTAAGTAGCGGTGTAGTACGTGCTTCTGAACACCACAGCGGTCATGGTGGCGGCCCAAAAAGTAGCGGTGGCTCTGCTGGTGCTTGTGGCAAACCTCAATTAGCAAAATTTCTACCGGCCCATTTAGCAAACGTGGCACCTGAAGCCTCTTTTTCTTTTGTCGCCTTCAATATTGATAAGCCCGAAAACGTGTCGGTTACTGTTAAAAATATCCCAGTTGAAGTCATCGCAGAATTTAAAGATCCATTCTATGTCATCAAAGGCAAATTACCGGCCTCACTCGTTGATACAGCCGCTAGAATTAACATCAAAGTGGCTGCAAAATCACCTCATTGTGAAGCAGAAGCTGGCTGGCTATTGCTCATTGGAAAATAAATAAATCCTTGTTTTTCAAATATAAAATTAAGACGGGGCAGTGTGAATAATATTATTTGGTGTAGGTCGGGTTAGCGATACAGTAACCCGACACAATCGTAGCATGTCGGGTTACGGCTAGCGCCTAACCCGACCTACACAAACGCTTTGTCCCTTCTTAAGCTGATAGAATTCTCTTGTTTACCCTCACTTTAAAATATCTAGGTCTCTTGTAATGCTCAGTTATCGACACTCTTTTCACGCAGGAAATTTCGCGGATGTTTTAAAGCACCTCGTTTTAATCAAAATCCTAGAACACTTGTGCAAGAAAGATAAGGCATTTTATTGTATCGATACTCACTCAGGACCTGGCGAGTACGTGCTTAACGGAGATTATGCTTTAAAAAATAAAGAATTTGAAAGCGGCATTACACAACTATGGCAACGCACTGATTTGCCTGAAGACCTTAACACTTATGTTAAGCTCATTAAAAAATTCAACAGCACCGATACATTACTACGCTATCCTGGTTCACCTCTTATAACTCAGCAATTTTTACGTAGCAAAGATCATTTAGCGTTATTTGAGCTACATAGCACTGAAATTGAACTCTTAAAATCAGCAACTCATAAAGATAAACGTATTCATAGCCATCATGCGGATGGATTAGTCGGCGCCATTGCCTTATTACCACCTAAACAACATCGAGGCCTGGTCTTTATTGATCCCTCCTATGAAATAAAAAGCGACTATGAATCTGTTATCAATAGCCTGATACAAATGCACAAACGCTTCGCCACAGGCAGCTATGCACTTTGGTATCCCGTAATTGATCGCAAACGCAATCAAAAACTAGAAAAGGCACTCAAAACCTCAGGTATACAAAACATCCAATTATTTGAATTAGGCATTAAGGAAGATAGCCCAGAACACGGCATGACGGCTAGCGGCATGATAGCCATCAACCCACCTTGGACTTTGGCTGCGGATATGAAACATACCCTACCTTGGTTAAGTAACAACCTAGGCATTAATGGCGCTGGCAACTATCGCATAGAAACCTTAGTTGCCGAATAAAGCATCAGAAAAACTTTTTACCCTAGCAATGCTAAAATAGTGGAAATATACCACTACTCCCAATCAAGTTTTACAGGCTAACTCTATGAAAAATATAATTGTGATGTCAGGTGACATTGGCAGTGGCAAATCTTCAGTTGCTACAGAACTTAAACAACTAACTGGCTTTGACATCATCGGCACCGGCACCATACAACGTGCCATTGCAACTCGACGCGGCCTCACCACTTTAGAACTTAATGAAATATCGCAAACTGATCGCAGTGTTGATGATGAAATAGATGCTTATGTCATAGAAACCGGAAAAAGCCAAGATCGCTTGATTATGGATTCAAGACTGGCCTGGCACTTCATTCCCACTGCCTTCAAAGTATTTTTAGCGGTGGATGTCGTCGTAGGCGCTGAACGCGTATTTAATGCCTCGCGCAATGATGAAAAGAACGAAAGCTTAGAGATTACATTAAAAAACAACCTTAAACGCCAAACAATTGAAGACCAACGCTTCAATCAACTCTATAACATCCATTTTAGAAAATATGGCAACTATGATTTAATCATAGACACCTCTTATGCAACACCCCTAGCCATTGCCCAAAAAATAAACGACTGCTTTAATGCTTGGTTAAAGCAACAAAGCTTTTCTTCTTTATGGATTACGCCAAAGAAGTTATTACCTAGCCTCGCTTTTGATACCATTAGCGATGACCATCAGGAACTCAATGTTTTTATTTATAAAGAATTCATTTATATACAACAAGGCCATAGCTTAGTTATCGAAGCTCATAAAGCGGGTCATGACTTAATCCCTGCAAAAATAATAACAGAAGAAGCCAATCAGCTCTTAAATGACGGTGTGACTGTTGCAGAAGCTGCTCACAAAGTTTCATTAGCAATGCTGAAAGATTGGGAAGAAGCCTTGGGCTTTAAATACACGCGTTATCCTGAAGCAGTTTAGTTGTGTAGGATGGGCAGCCTTTTTTAGGCCGGAATAAGACCAGTCAAGCGTAGCGCGTGCTGGCGTTTCCGGCAACTCGTGGCTGCTTATGACTGAAACACTACCTCGCTTACGCGCGAAAAGCTTTATTCCGGGCTACAATTACTCGGTGGATGCGCTGGCGCTTATCCACCCTACCAAAACAACATCACCAAGAATTACCATAAAATCGCAAATTTTAGGCAAAAAAATACCCCAGCAAGCCGGGGTATTTTTCTAACAAACTAAGCAAGGCGCATTAAGCACCTCGCTAGTTAATTAACCTTCGTTGTTAACAGCAAACGGATGTTTTGCAGTTGATTTTGCAGCAACAACTTCAGCAGCAGTTGGTGAACCAGCTACAGCGCGTTTCAAAGCTTCTTTAGTTGCTTCGTAGTTGAATTTTTCAATTAACGCATCATCTTCAGCTTGCCAGTGAATGAAAACACCAACAGAGATGAATAAATCATCAGCTTCATCAGCTGGGATAGTTCCATCTTCAACACAATCAGCAACAGCCATAGCAACAGCGCGTTGAGCTGGACCAAACATTTGAACAGCTTGCTTAGAACCTTTGATTGTTACTTTGTTGAATAAGATAGTAGCAGGCTTAACCATTAGGTTAGGAGCAACAACAGCTAACAAAGTAGAAAAACCGTCTTTGTTGTTTGTTAATGCATTTGCAAATGCAGATTCAGCAGCTGAACCACGTGGTCCTACCATCAAATCGATATGTGCAATTTCATTGCCTTCGCCAACTAAAGACTCACCGATTAATACTTTATTGATTTTTGCCATGTTTAATATTCCTTAAAAAGAAAAATTGAAAAAGTCGAACTAATATCGATTTTTGATTCACTACCGATCATTCAATCGGAAGATTTTTATTATGAAGCGTTACGTTAATAACCTCTTCTAAAAATACTGTAAAAACCGTCGCAACGGTCATATCTGCCATAGTCCCAGGATTCAAGCCTTTAACTTTAAATTCTTGATCTACACTATATAACAATGGGAGCATCTGCTCAGGCTTATTAGCCTTGGATAACTCGCTTGATACTTCAGACATCCTTTCTGCAATCATTTCAGAGTACTGATTACCATATTTCCTTTCGATATGACTATCAGGAAAACGACTTAATAAGGCTGCATAAACTGAAAGTGCAGCCCACTCTGGGTCCATCCATTTGCAGCGCGCATTGTAATGTATCGGCACTGCAAAATCAAAAATATCTTGATAAACACTGATGTATTGCAGGGCAATACGATCTTTATAGCTAGCAAGACCCATAGCCTCAGTTAATGTTATCGATGGCTTTTCTGAAACATCCTGAGCATCAGCACGACCTAAACCACCCGGTGATGCTAGGCTAATCGCTTTAAAAACCCAATCAGCGTCTTCAATCGTTGTCGTTAATAAGACCTGCTGCAACGCTTGCCTAAGCGTTAAACCTTTTTTAATCTCTGCCATAGCCTGAATCAAAGGCGCACACAGCAAAACAATACCTAAGTTTGTATTGCAAGCCACCGCTTCTCTAGTTGCTTTAACCGCGTAATAGATTTTCTCTCCCAGAGAATAATCACTATTACAAAGCGCTTCAGCACTGACTATCGCGCTGACTCTAAAGTCAGCCACTGTCATATCATGTCCGTCAGCATAAACGCTGACATTGCCCGGCTTAAAAGCCAGCAGCTCAATTTCACAAGCTTCTTGATAAATTTTACTAAGCTGTTGTTGCAAAATCATGACAATTCAAATATCGATTAATTAAATCATCTGCTAAGATTTGCGCTACGCTCATATCACAAACACTTTCTAAGCCTTTCCAAGCAGGAATACTGTTAACTTCAATCACCGTATAACTGCCTTCTTTATCTTGAATGATATCTACACCTGCATAATCCATAGCCAGGGCTGCTGTGGCTTTAATGGCTAAACTGGCTAAGTCATCATCTAAGTCTATACGCTCACAACTTGCGCCTCTGGCCACATTATTTAACCAAGATTTACCTCGTCTACGCATAGCAGCAACCGCTTTACCATTAACGACAAAAACACGATTATCCGAGTAGCCAACGCCTGCACAATGCACAAAACGCTGCAGATAATAAATACCGTGACTGCTTGTTAACCAAAACAAATCCGTCATTTTCTCAAGGCGTCGTATGCCCTCCCCTTGCGAACCAAACAAGGGCTTACTTATGATTAAATGACCTTGTTTGAGCTCATTTTCAGCAATCGCTAAAGCATCTTCCCTATTACGTAACACCCAAGTTAGGGGCGTAGGCAAACCTGCATTATGTAATAAAAAGCTAGTCATGCCCTTATCAACACTACGCTCGATGGCATAACCATCGTTATAAACAGGAATGCCCAGTAATTTTAAAGCATGAAGAATATCTAAATAGATGACAACTTCTTCTAATGAGCCACCCGGCACACCACGAACAAAAGCCGCATCAGGTAAACCTTGCTCAAAACCAGGAATCAACAAAGGTGATCGTCCAGACTCAATAGCAAAACCACATTGAGTTAAAGAAACAAAATCACTGCGATAGCCTAAATTTTCAAACGCAAGTCGTAATTGTTTACCATGCCAACCGGGATCATCTGTAAATATTGCGATACGACCCACTGCTTTACGTTATGCTCCGAATGATTGGTCTAACAGAGCATTATCGAGTTGACCTGCACGATAGGTTTTACCAGATTCAACCGCTGTTACGATAACGCTCGCAGGACTGAATAACATGCCGTCGATTTTGAAAAAGTCATAATCACATTGTTTAAAGATATCCGCAAAAGGTTTTCCATAATCTTTAGAGGTAGAGCTAGGTAATTCATTCGCCAATTTTTCTGCCGCCTCATCAGTGCCTTTAACAAATAAATGCACTTGCCCTGCAAACAGAATAGCGTCATTGGTGCGTCCCATCGCCTTAACAAAATTAGGATGTGGTGGGCAGACGGGCGCCATACCACTGCCATCAATAATATTTTCTAAGGGGAAATGTAAGGCGTGAGCTTTATGCAAAGCCACTTCTAACACACGGGAGACCACTTGTATGCCACCCGCCAAACTACTGGTAGGAGTCACAATAATGGTCAATTTTGCAGGCTCTACATTACAAGCTGCCGCCACTTTTTCGATGATAGCTAAAGGTGGGATTGCATCATTCTCTATAACTAAAGCAGTGCTATCAAAAGCATCCGAGTAATCCAGTTCTTTATAAAGCGCCTCAACAGGCTCTTGTTGCCCATCTTTTGATTTAGTAGCCATCGTTCTCGCAGGCCCAGAACCTAAAGCATAATATTTTTCATGCGACAAACTCCAACCAGCATATTGACTACCCAAACAAGCCAGCACTGGATTACTAGTATGAACATTAACCGATAATGGCCAATTAGCGGTATAAGCACTATGAACCAGGGCAACAGTACCTAGACCTCCCAAGCAAATTTCAGAAATAATACGCCCTGCTTCTAAGCCGCCAGGTACTTTAATACCTGCATCAACGATCGTACAGCCATTTTCTAAAACCTCTACACCTAAGCGTAGTTTATCGGCATTATCAATAAGATGTTTTACGAGTGGCTGGGTCAATTTATTGACGCTAGCTTTATATTCCATGAGCTAAGAACCTTTTTTGTAAGTTAAGTTGTTGGGATTGCAAGTCTCTCATAATAGAAAGAACCTGCTTTTTGTGTGACATAATACTGCAAATAGGCTGTCCTGTGCGACAAATAACGCCATTTTCTGGAAAATCTAAGCAGTTCTTAGGCCAAACAAAACCCTCGGGTATGATAATATCGCTCTGAGCATAAACAATCTGATAGCCCGTAACACCCTTAATGGGATAATGATCATCGGTTAATTTACCCTGACATGCTTTGATATGCCGCTTAAAAAGATCAGCCTCATACAATTGCATACTCGCTGAGGGTCTAGGATTAATTTCTAATAAATAACTGCTGTCGCCATCATTAATAAAATCTACTGAATTTAATCCTTTAAGCTTAAATAAAGGAACCAGTTTTTTTAACCATTCAATGATTTCATCCTGCTGCTCAAGCTTCAAGTCGCAAGCATTAATAATCCCTGAAAACAAAAACTCACTGCACTCAGCTAGATTCGCTGTCCATTGACTATTAAAACCTATAATTTGGACTTGCAAGCCATCAGCTAAAAACAACAGCGAATATTGCTGGCCTTTTTGATAACGCTGCCAATAACATTCAGAATCAACTTCTTCGCCTAAATAATGCTTTATGCCTACACCACCCAGCCCTCGGCTAGGCTTAAGCAACCAAGCTTCAAATTCATCAGGCTTATTAAATTGCACGCTTGGATAAGGAATATTTAAGCGCTTAAGCTCATTAAAAAACGCTGGTTTGTTATGCAAAGCTATAAAAACATCAGGCACATTCCCTAACAAAGATAGACGGTTATTTAAATAACACAGGCTCTCAGGATGATGTTCAAAACCACTACCATAAACAAGCTGAACAACTTGATAGCTTTCAATAAAATAATCAACAGCCGGCTTTAGATGCTGCTCTGCTAGAGACGCAATTTGCTTGAAATCTTCTGCATAGTGTTGAGTATCTAAGTCCGCAAACAAATCAATAACTAAGGGCCTAAAACCTTCAGCTCTTGCAGACTGGGCAAGCATACGACCAGAATTAGCGACAATAAGAATATAGCCATGAGTTATCTCAAGATCAATTTGTTGCAACTCATTAATCATCTGTATTTGAAGTGACTCAAAGATTTAGAAAACAGGTAGGGTTGGCAAACGATAAAGTTGTTTGCACACCCTACAAATATTTAACTGTGGGCAGTTTTTGTAGGCCGGAATAAGGCTTTTCGAGCGTTAGCGAGGAAAGCGTTTCCGGCCTACAAACCTTTGTAAGGGAGTCAAAACTCACGAGTTTTGTTGCTTGGCGTAGCGATAGCTTAAGCCAAGCATTTTCTGCGCATCCTGTCGGGTTACGCTATCGCTAACCCGACCTACTTCTGGGCGAATGAATTCGCCCCTACAGAACAAAGTCCCACCCAAAGCATGACAGGGCTTATAACCCCATTACTTACGTTTCAAAATTATTCAAAAATCTAAACGTTTCGGTCGGAGTTAGTATTAATTGTAGGGGCGACAAATTCGCCACGTATAATCGCAAAATTGTACTGGGCGAATCTGTCGCCCCTACAGAACAAAGTTCCACCTAAAGCATGACAGGGCTTATAACCCCATTACTTACGTTTCAAATTTATTAAAAAATCTAAACGTTTCGGTCGGAGTTAGTATTAATTGTAGACGCGACAGATTCGCCCAGTACATTCGTTTATTGATATGTGGCGTTTCCGGCACTAGCGCTGCCGACGCAGGAAACGCTTTATTCGCTGTGCTCTTAAAGCCTAATTCCGGCCTACAAACCTTTGTAATGGAGTCAAAACTCACGAGTTTTGTTGCTTGGCGTAGCGATAGCTTAAGCCAAGCATTTCCTGCGCATCATGTCGGGTTACGCTATCGCTAACCCAACCTGCAACATTTCATTCTTGACAAAAAAATGCGCTTCACTTTCGTTCAGCGCATCCTATACACGTATTTATTGTGAATTTAGCAAATAAAACAAAACTCAATTAGTTCTTAAACAATCTCTCAATATGCACAGTTAGAGTATCAGGGTCTACCGGTTTCATAACATAACCTTTGGCGCCTGCCTTAATGGCTTGGCGGACCATATCTTCCTGACCGTGTGAAGTGACCATAATAATATTGGCATCTGGAAAATCTTGAATGATTCTGCGAGTTGCCTCTATACCATCCATTTCTGGCATCGTAATATCCATAGTGACCAAATCAGGCATTTCCATGCGGTAATTAGTAATGGCTTCAGCGCCACTAGAGGCCGTTTTTCGTACGTAATGGCCCATTTTTAATAACAAGGTTTCCATTTTTTTAATGGCTAATAATGAATCATCAACTACCATTACATTTAACCTAACCACCATTAACCTCCATTAATTATTCACTTATAGATAAATTTTCGCCATACAAGTCCGGAGGCGTGATAAAAATAACGTCCAACACTCCATAACTTGTATTATGACTGATACTAGAAAAAACTGCGCCTTTAGGTCTACGCAATTTACCTGCATCCTCAAGTACAATAGGGGGTGACAAGCCAACCGGATAACCCAATTTCGCCAACGATTTTGTACAATGCCCTAACACTATATTGACCGTTTCGGCAATCATATCTAGCCGATAGAAGTCTTTTTCATCATCTGGAATATCTAAGCCTTCAGTCTCTATCGCCAGAAGATGATCAGCTAAAGCCAAATCAAAGCTAAAAGCGACTAATGCACTGACCGGCCCAGACATCCCAATAACCGCAGTCAAATTCCTAAGCTTGAGCTCATTAATTTCACCGAAGTCTGTACTAGACGATAAGAACTTAATTTTTAATGATACAAGAAAATGAGACGTGGTTGCTGACATAACAGCATCACATACTCTTACAATTGAATCATCTAATTGCTCACTCATGCTGCAATATCCTTTAAAATGGGAATACGAAAAATAAATTGGGTACCTAAATCAGGAGCAGTATCAACACTAATAGCGCCACCTAAACGCAGCACTTCTGAACGCACAGCAGCCATACCTACCCCACGCCCAGAAAGATCTGTAGCTGTCTCACGACTAGAAACACCATCAGCAAAAACTAAATCCGCCAAGCTTAAACTATCAACATCAGCAGCAAGCGTATTAGACGCACGTGAGCGCAGTGCCGCTTCATTAATGCCTGCGCCATCATCTTCTATAATCAGCTCAAATTCATCGGCAATAAACTGGGTTTTACAACGAATAGTACCCGCTTCATTTTTGCCTTTCTCGTAGCGAGAATCTGGATCTTCAATACCATGATCAATCGCATTACGCATGACATGACCTAAAGATAATATAAATTGTCTGTAGATATCTGGATCCAAACGCACGTCATCACCATTAATAGCCAATGGCTCTAGTTCTTTTTCCAATTTTTGAGCCGTTTGCTGCAACAGCTTTTCAAAACCAGCCAGTTCTTTATGTAAAGACACGTAACGAACTTGAGCCAATTCTTCCAATATTGGCGCATGCTCCAACTCAACTTGTTTAGTATTGAGCAAATCAAAAGCCAACTGCTCAAAAGCTCTTGCTTGTTTTATTTGAATCGGAATAATACCACCACGAGTAAAAAAATCCTCACCTAAAGCTGATTGCACTATAGAAATATCTTTATTGACAAGTGTTTTCCAATGGCTAGTAAAGACAAGTTGCACGATTCCGTCTGCAGATTTATCACCTAATAAGACTTGCATATTGCACATATCTTGTAGCGTACTTTCAATCGAATGCAATTCCGCCGGCACATGGGTAAAACGAAATTGATTGAAACTACCCTTAAAGGTATGAATAGCTCGGTACAGACTAGCCACATCTTGAGTTAACCAAGGATCTGGCCCTGCAGTATAAAATGATACAAAATCTTCAATAGTAGCCAGAAACTCAGGACCATCAGTGACTGCCGCAAGTATCATAGCGGTATGTTTATTTTCTAATTCGACGTTCTTTTTAAGCTCCATTTCAGCTGTAATGTCACTGAGCACCACCATAAAGCCGGTTTTAATCGGGATATACTGGGCTTTCAAAACTTTATTGTTAACTATGAGTTCTGATGGAATTAGGTCTAGAAATATACTCGCTAACGCTGTACCTTCGGTCTGCAAGGCGTCATCTATGCAAGATCGCATTAACTTACGCTTATAATTAACTTCGGTAAGGCGCTTATAACTACCTTCTTCAAACGGAAATAAAACTTTATCGGCATAAAGCCCTGTAGGTATCTGGCCTAACAAACTAACGCATGCCTGACTATATTCACCTACTATTTTTAGATCAGTGCCGAATGAAAAGAAGCCTTGCCCACAATTATTGAGCAAAGTAGCCACCTGATCTAAGGAGTCTGAAACCGAATGATTATGTTTATTTAGCAAGCGAATAAAAAACACTAAGATGGCCATAAATAGCAGGTTTATGGCGCCCACCCCAATACTTGCATAGAAGTTTAGTTCTGATGTTCTTCGAGATTTATTCAGTGTAGTCAAGAAATTTTGATAGCTCACCGCTCTGAACACAACAATGTCTTCGCGCAGATCTCGCAATAATTGATTCATTTGTACCGCTAAGCCTTGCTCATCTTTACCGGCATTGTCTAATTGCATCTGAGTCGTTTTTTCTGCAAAACTAAAATAGTCCTTAAATTTATTTTGCAAAGCAACGATCACATCATTCTGATCAGGATAACGCTCTCGAATTTGATTCAGCAAGTTCTCTGCATGCGCATAAGCTTCATGCGCTTTACTGATTTCTTCAGCTTCACCAGTCATGACCGCCTGAATCATAAAGCCTTCTATGCGATCAATATTAACGATAGTGGCATCAATCTCTTCCAATACTGGAAAGTACACATCTTTTATAGCTGTTAATTGCTGACCACTTTGTACAGAGGACCTTAAACCATAGAGAAAAAAACCCGAAAACATGATGATAGCAACAACGATCAACAAAGTGATTTTTCGCATAGATCGTTGGCTCTGAACGGCAAAATCATTGGCGACAGAACCTGTATTATTTGTCTTATTACGACTTAGTAATCTTGAAATAAAACTCATAGGTCCAAGTATGGAAGCAAGCTAAGGTAAATTATTGTGTTGTCGAAGTATAACGAGCAACAGAATATTAGGAGGCGCATTGAAGCAATAATATCTTCAATCTATATAACTAATAAAAGCTAAAGTTACCATATTTACATAGGTATTTTCAACTATAGAACTTCTTTATGCGCAGTTATTTTAACCAACAAAAACAATCTATTCTCTGTCATTAAACTCTCGCATTATTACAGTATATTTAACAATATTTTTGCGTAACATGCCTTTAGGGCATAAGCTGTTTATGTCGGCAAGGTAACGAAAAAACACTTAAGGGGCGACACATTTAGCCATTATTTAAACGTTCAATGTTTTTATTGAACGCATGCAATACGCCCCTACCGACCTGATTGTTTATGAATGGCAACGGAAACATTTGCTATAGAAGTCGTGAAAGTATTTTTGTGGGAGAGGCATTACTTGATTTAGAATCAAGCGCTGGCTTTATCACTTTTATATTGGCTTACAGACTTAGTCTTTAGTGCTATAACAACTTTAGCATTGATCTTAGTGCTTTTAGACTATATTATTCAATCCATTAAGACTCCCTAAATACTACAAAAAGCAGTAACCATAACACTAAAATGAACCTAATAATGCCGTCCGTTTTGATTTTACAATATAGATTACCTAATACTTATGGCTTTAAATTAGGGCAAATCAGCACTAAAAAACTTTGGTTTACCCGCTTTTCAAGTACTAAGTTATGAAAAAAATCCATTTTATTCTTCTCTTTTGCATCGCTTTATTACTATCTATAACCAAGGCACAATCAGAACCTGTGGTAGTTATCGTTAGCGCTAACTCACCCATCAATAGCCTTGATAAAGAACAAGTGGCTAGTTTATTTTTAGGCAAAACAACCAACTTCCCCAATGGCAGTTCCGCCCAACCCATCGAGCAAACTGATAGCACAGCAGCTCATGAAGAATTTCATAAAAGCGTCACTGAAAAAACAGCCAAGCAACTAAAATCTTACTGGTCAAAGATGGTCTTTTCTGGCAAAGCCTCAGCACCACAAGAGGCCTCTAGCAACGCTGAACTACTAAAACTACTCTCCAGCAATCCAGCTATGATCGGCTATATCGACAAAAGTGCAGTCGACAAATCAGTCAAAATTATTTTTACACCCTAACTTTTACACTTTTTGTAAATATTGCCATCAATATCAACTCCCTAAACATAGTCTATGAAAAAGCTACTCACTTTAGTTTCACTATCAGCATTAATTACCTCTCATGCTTATGCTTTAGATTTAGGCCACGATGTCACTCTTAAAGGTTTTGGCACCCTAGGTATTGTTAATAGCAGCACGGGTAATGCTGATTTTACTGCCAATGACTTTTCACAACCAAAAGGTGCAGGACGCACAGAAAGCCTCAGCTTAAATCCAGATAGCAGATTAGGCTTGCAAGTCGATTGGCAAGCGACTCAAAAATTAAGCATTACAAGTCAAGCCGTCAGTAAGCAAGGACCGGATAATAGTTGGATTCCCGATCTTCAATTAGCCTTTGCTAAATATAAACTCTTGTCAAATCTTGATATACGAGCCGGCCGTATTCGTCCTGCGCTTTTTATGATGTCAGATTATCTGGATATGTATTATGCCAATCCTTGGATCAGACCCCCAACCGAATTATATAATATGGCACCGATAGCCAATCACATGGAAGGCGTAGATTTTCTTTATCGCCCAGAAACCGGTCCAGTTAGTTGGCTTATTCAGCCCTTTTATGGTTATTCGCAATTACCGATAAGCCGAAATAGAACAGTGACCGAAAATGACATACTAGGCATTAATATTTCTGCCAATATCGATGACTTCACCTTACGTGGCGGTTATACGCATTTTCTTATGACTTGGGCAGACCCTAACTATAACAACAAAGCCTTACCCATATTATCTCAATTAAGCGCAGTTGATCCCGCCGTCTTAGCACAAACTAGCAACTTGTCATTAACGAACCGTGATTTAAATATAGCCTCGTTAGGTGCCAACTGGGATAACGGCAACTATTTTGTAATGGGCGAACTAGGCAAAAAATGGAGTACAAACTCAACTGTGCTTGATCAATATTCTGGTTATTTTTCTCTAGGCGCGCACCTAGATAAATTTACCCCTTACTTCTCTTTTTCTGCCACCAAAACCACTAACGCAACCAGTTTTACAGGTGGTACAGGGCCTTATGCTCCCATTAGCAATGAAGTTCTCACCGAAATCTTAAGCAACTTTTACTTGAATCAAAACACTAAAACCCTAGGCGTACGTTATGATTTTTATAAAAATCTTGACCTTAAAGTGCAATGGGATCGCATCGACACCAACACCCAAAACGGCCAAGCAGGAACCGGCGGTGGCTTATTAAATAATCAGACCAATGATTTTGCCAATAAAAACCAAGCAATTGATTTATTCAGTGTTGCTTGTGATTTTATTTTTTAAAAACAACAGAACATAAGCAAGGTAGCATTTCCGGCCTACAACTGTAGGGGCGTAATGCTTACGCCCATCAATCTAACTACCAAATTATTGATTGATGATTGCAATGGAGCTTTTTTAAAAGGGCGTATGCAATACGCCCCTACCAACTATCACATGCTGACTAATCGGCCTACAACTGTAGGGGCGTAATGCTTACGCCCATCAATCTAACTACCAAATTATTGATTGATGATTGCAATGTAGCTTTTTTAAAAGGGCGTATGTAATACGCCCCTACCAACTATCACATGCTGACTAATCGGCCCACAACTGTAGGGGCGTAATGCTTACGCCCATCAATTTAACTACCAAATTATTGATTGATGATTGCAATGGAGCTTTTTTAAAAGGGCGTATGCAATACGCCCCTACTAACTATCACATGCTGACTAATTGGCCTACAACTGTAGGGGCGTAATGCTTACGCCCACCAATTTAACTACCAAATTATTGATTGATGATTGCAATGGAGCTTTTTTAAAAGGGCGTATGCAATACGCCCCTACTAACTATCA